>JAEEGH010005990.1_pt1 | contig 30101 bp, 19 predicted proteins | sample 9134181 | NCBI WGS metagenome assembly JAEEGH01 (sample SAMN16246544, study PRJNA631951) | gut metagenome | biome: gut microbiome; feature: rumen; material: DP-attached | host: Bos | place: Iran: Karaj | collected 2018-10
GCCCGTCGTGGAGGTCAGACCGAAGATGGTCTGGCCCATGCATACCGAGGGGCGGTCGCCGCTGAAGTTGTCGTAGAGGTTGCTCTTCGTCATGTCCCAGGCGATGACCTGCTGTTTCTGGCCGTCGATGGTGACCTCGCTGACGGTGGTGGGAGCCACCTGCGAACCCTTGTTCGTGCCGTTGAGCCACCAGAGGTAGCTGGCGCCGGTGGTCGTCTTGAGGTTCGTGCCGCGCACGACGAGATGCTTCTGCGCGCTGGCGATGGTATAGTCCAGATTGCTGTAGCTGAGCGTCAGCGCCACATTGTTGGCCCCCGTTCCTGCATTGACGTGGATGATGTTCTGCTTCGTGTCGTAGGTGATGTTCGAGGCACTGACACGGCCAGCGTCGCCCGTTGTCCACTGGTTGCAGACGAACTTGTAGCGGTCGGGGTTCTCCTCGTAGCCGCTCATCAGGCGCATGTAGTACAGGCCGGGAATGAGTGTCGACGACGAGGCCGTCAGGCGCACGACGAACTTCTCCTTGGCGTTGCCGTCATTGTCGACGGCCAATGCGGCAGGTATGGCGTACTCCACGTTATAAAAACCGTTCTCGGCGTTCTTCACCGACGAGGCCACGGTGATGTCGGCAATCTTCTTGCCGTCGACGGTGAGCGTGCCCTTGCGGCCCTTGTCGGCCGTGGTGAAGCGAAGCATGACGGCGAGGCTGTCCTTCACACCTTTCTTATTATAGAGCGTGTACTGGATGTAGCCGTTGGCGCGGGCGTCGCGGTAAGCTTCGCCGTTGTAGTTGCCCGTGGTCGACTCGCTGGAGTACTTGACCTCATGGCCGGCCTCGCTCTGCTGTTCGCCGGGAGCCACGAAGTCGAGCGTGCGCTCGGCCAGAGCTGCGGCAGCATTCTCGTCGGCTGCCATCGAGCTCTTCTTGAAGTTCTCCTCGGTCTGCTGGTACCAGTAGCAGGCGTAGCGGGCGTGGTGGATCTTGTAGAAGGGTACAAGCTTGAGCGTCGACCACTTGTAGCTGTCGACGCCGGGGCGGCTGACGTCGATTGTGAACGTCAGCTCAGGCGTGCGCAGACGCTCGATGCGGCTCAGCACGTCGGCGCGGTTGCCGATGAGCATCGGGGCCGTCGTCAGCTTCTTCGACGAGGCCATCGAGCCGGGGGCGTGGTCCATACGACCGGCACCGGCATACTCGTTCTGCAGCTTCTCGCCGTCGGAAGTCTGGGCAGCCAAGAGGATGGGACCGTACTTGAAGGCGATATAGTCGGTGTAGTTGGGGCACGGCTCGTAGCGCAGCTCCATGGGCAGGCTGACCTCTATCTTGTCGCCCTCGGCCCAGTCGCGGCTGACGGTGGCATAGCTGGCGGTGCCCTGCTTGACGGTGATGTCAACGGGCTGACCGTTGACCGCAATGGCAAAGCCCTCGCCGACCCACTGCGGGTGACGGATGGCCACGGTGTAGTGGCCGGCCTTGCCGATGGTGAGGGTCGTTGCCTGCTGGTCGGGGAAGGCGGTCTCCTGGGTGACGACAAAGTCGTCGCTCACGAGCGAAGAGGGGGTGAATAGGTTGACGTAGAGCGTCTCCTTGCCGTCGTGGCTGTAGATGAAGTGACCGTACTTGGAGTGATTCTCCATGCCCGTGCCCACGCAGCACCACATGCCCTGGTTCACCTTTGAGTAGATGCGGTAGCCCTGTGGGCGCAGGGTGGTGAAGTAGACGTAGCCGCCGGTCTCAGGGTCCTGGGTCGAGAGAATGTGGTTCCACGTGGCCTGCTCGTAGAAGTCGACATACTTGGCATCGCCGGTGCGGTCGGCCAGCATCTCGCTGAGTTTCAGCATGTTGTTCGTGTTGCACGACTCCGGTCCGTCGAGCTGGTCGATGTAGCGGTTTGAGTTACTCTTCGACAGGAAGTGCTCGCCAACCGAGTTGCCGCCGATGCAGACGGTGCGGTTCTTGGCCACGTCGGTCCAGAAATTCTCGGCGGCCTTGCGGTAGGTCGTTGCCGTCTGGTCAAGCTCGTAGATGCGCTCAAAGCCGATGTACTTGGGCACCTGCGTGTTGGCGTGCTTGCCGTCGAGGAACGTGGTGTTGAGCGTCTGCATGTTGTTGATCATGTCCTTGTGCGAGTATTTCTTGGCCGCCGTCAGGTACTTCTTGTCGCCAAAGATCTGGTAGGCGTCAAGCAGCGTCTCGTTCATGCCGCCGTGCTCACAGCCGAGGAAGCCCTGGAAGGCGCTCTCCGACACCTTCGCCACGAGGTTGACGCTCCAGTCGGCCATCTTGTGGAACAGTTCCTTGGCCACGTCGCTATGGGCGTAGACGTAGGCATCGCGCAGACCGGCCAGCACCTTGTGCTGACAGTAGAACGGCACCCAGCCCCAGTTGTTCTGAATCTTCGACAGGTCGCCCTTGTAGAGCGCTTTCCACGAGTCGTTGATGGGCTGTCCGCCGATGAAGCCGTAGAGCCCCTCGGTGTTCTGGTCGTACTGGTCCTGGCAGTCCTTCAGTACCTCGAGCATATAGTCCAAGCGCTCCTTCAGCTTCGTGCGCTGCGCCTCGTCGTGCGAGGCGGCGTAGGCCATGGCCAGTGCCGACACATAGTGGCCGCCGACGTGGCCGCTCAGGTCGAAGCCCGCGTCGCCGCCCCAGTTGGGGAAGTTGGGGTGCTTCGTCAGCCAGTTATAGTACTTGCTGGTCTTGTCGGTGGTCGATGCCAGTCCGGCCTGGCGCACGAAGGGCGTCAGCAGGCGGTTGACGTCGTACTTCATCAGCAGTTCGATGTTCTTGTCCAAGGCGGTCTTCATCGGCCCGTCGAGCAGGGTGACCTCCTGCAGGTCGAAGTGCTTCGGGTAGAGTAGGCTCTGGGCCTGGGCGCTAATGCATAATATGGTGGCCAGACCTATGGTTAGCAATCTCTGTCGTTTCATCTGTTTTTCGCTTTTAGTTACTTGTTTTGGCTACAAAAGTACGCATTTTCTGCGAAAAAGCAAACAATAAGAGGGAAACATTTTGGCTGTTTGCGTGAAAAACAGTAATTTTGCAGCCTGAAACGACAACGAGATACTTCTTTGAGACAAATAAAAATTAGAAAATGAAGAAAGACAAGCTGAGAATGATGGCAATAGCCGCAAGTGCTTTGCTGTTGACGACGGGTTTCACGGCCTGTGGTGGTGACGATGACGACGACCCCATTCAGGAGACTGAGGAGCAGAAGTCGTACTTCGACCGCGAACTGGAAACTGCCGATGTGACCTACGAGGTGAGACTGGGCAAGGACGAACTGAGCCTTTATGATGTGGAAGTGGAATACCGTGGCGATGACAAGAAGGACAACACCATCACGATGACCAATGCCACGTGGAGCAAAACATACCATCTGACCAAGGCTTCGCTGCCCGGTGACTTCGTGCTGCGCGCTAGACCGAAACTGAAGGAAGGTCTGCAGTTGGATAAGGATGCTAAGTTCGAAGTGGGCTGCATCACGAAGATTATCGTGAAGGTGAAAAACAAGTATGGTCGTCTCATCTGCGATGTCGACGGCATGGGATTGGTGCAGACCGAGTTCGTGACGATGACTACAGAGCAAATCGTGAATCCGTGGAGCTCGTGGGCCTCAGATTTGATGGGCTCGCTGTTCAGCCAGGATAAGAAAACAGTCGAGGTGTACGACAACAAGATAGTCTACAACGACATGACACAGCGCTACTGGTAATGCTGCAGAGGTAAGACGAAGGGGAGGGAACCGGCCGGTTCCCTCCCCTTCGTCTTACCTCTGCGGTATTATTTCTTGACCTTGTAGATGCGGAACGACATGGCGGGCACGTCGTCGAGCAGCAGGGTGGCCTTCTTGCCGGCGTCAAGCTTCAGACTGCCGGTCTTCGGTGTGATCTTCTCGGGCTGGTCGAGTGTGTTCTCATCGTCCATCGAACCGTTGTGGCTCAGGGTGATGGTCTCGGCCGTGCGCTCGCCCTTCATGCCGGTAAGCTGGATGCTGACGGGCTGCGCCTGCTTCGACGTGTTGACCACCTTGACGATGACCTCGTTGGTGCTCTTCTCAAAGACAGCCGAGGCGAAGAGACCGTCCTGACCGTCCTGTCCGGCCACGGGCTTCTTGTCCATCGTCAGCGTCAGCACATTGCTGCCCTTGTTCATGGCAAAGAGCTGCTGAACGTAGTAGCTGACCGACTTGAACGAGCGCAGGTTGTCGTACCAGATGGCATCGGGACGCCACTGCCAGCCCTCAACGTGGGCGAAGAGCGGGGCGTAGGTGGCCATGTGGACGATGTCGGCATTGCGCTCGATGCCCGTCATGTGGGCAGCCTCGTAGAGCGACGTCTCGAAGTGGTTCCACTTCTTGCCGGCTCCGTGGCAGGCATACTCTCCGGCAAACACGCGCGGACCCTTGCGGTCATACGTGTCGTAGCGCAGGCCGTGGCTGAGGAACCACTTCTCGTTGCGGTAGTAGTGCTCGTCGTAGAGGTCGACCTTCAGCTCCTTCATGCGGGGCTGCAGCAGGTCGAAGTCCCAGCCTTCGCTGTTCGGACCGGTGGTGCCGATGAGCTTCAGCGTGGGGTACTTGGCGCGCAGGGCGGCATTGAACTTCTTCAGGCGCTCGGTGAATACGGGGCCGTAGCCGCCGTGCTTCTCGTCGTAGTCCCACTGCTCGTTGCCGACGCCGAGGTACTTCAGGTTGAACGGTGCGGGATGGCCCATGTCGGCGCGCACCTTGCCCCACTTCGTCGTGACGTCGCCATTGGCAAACTCTACGAGGTCAAGGGCATCCTGGATGTAGTCGTCGAGCTGGTCGACGGGAACGTGGACGCCGGGCTTCGTCGGGTCGGGGTTCTGGAACTGGCACGACAGTCCGCACGAGATGACGGGGAGCGGCTCGCAGCCGAAGTCCTCGCAGAGCTGGAAGAACTCAAAAAAGCCGAGACCGTACGACTGGTAGTAGTCGGGGAAGTAGCGCTGGGTGAAGGTGTAGTGCCAGCGGTTCTCGTTGAGCGGGCGGTTCTCGACGGGACCGACCGAGTTCTTCCACTGGTAGCGGGTCTCGAGGTCGGTACCCTCGACAATGCAGCCACCGGGGAAGCGGAACACGCCGGGCTTCATGTCGAAGAGGGCCTGTGCCAGGTCCTGACGCATGCCGTTCTCGCGGCCTTTCCACGTCTTGACGGGGAACAGGCTGACGTGCTCAACGTCGGTGGTCACCTTGGAGTCACCCCACACGCGGAGATGGGCCTTGTCGAAGGTGCGACGGGGCTTCAGGATGGCGGTGTATTTCTTCCACTCCTTGCCGCTGACGTCCACGCCGGCATTGCCGAGTTTCTGGTCGTCGTTCATCGTGGCGTTGTCGACGATGTCGACATACAGCTTGGCCTTGCCGCCGTCGGGCACGCGGGCCCAGACGGAGAAGCGGTACTCCTCGCCGCCCTTCACGCCCATGCCGAAGAAGCCGCGGTTCTCAATCATCGTGTGCTTGTCGCTATGGCCCGACGGAGCCAAGCGCACGTAGTGGGGGTTGCGCTCGAAGGGACCGTCGTCCTTTAGCGTCACCTTGCCCGAGATGTCCCAACCGGCAAAGTGGTTGGGAAACTCGAACGAGCGGTTCATCACCAGTTCGGCGTAGAGACCGCCGTCGGCAGCGTAGTTGATGTCCTCGAAGAAAATGCCATACATCGTTGACTGCACGGGCGCACCGAGCTTCTTGGTGTTGACATCCATCACATGGGTCTGTGCCGAGGCACAGAGGGTCGCCGAAAGAGCTACGGCGCAGGTAAAGAGTCTTAGTTTCATTTGTAGTATGTTTGAAATGTTAATGATTTATCATAGGTTCCAGAGCCACTTGATGTTCTCTACGCTTGTGTTCTCGACATCCTCCTCAACAGCGTCGGGCAGGTTGCAGAAGAAGTCGATGCCCGTGCGCCGCTCCAACTCGCGGATGTTGATGACGTAGTTGCCGAGCGGGTCGTTCTTGTGGTCTTCATTCAGGTGCTCAGCCCAAAAGGCTAAGGCCTTGTAGCCCGCCTTGTTCTTGCGCAGCAGGGCCATGAAGAAGTAGCGGGGAACAGGGATAAACCCTCGCTTGGCAGTGGCCGACCGCTGCCTGTTAGAGATATACTCGATGATATTCTCCTCAGAGTCTATCGTGCCGCCCTTGACGACATACAGCGTGTCACCGACGGTGGTTGGCCACCAACTCTTTGTCAGTTTGTTCTCCATCGACAGCCAGATGCCTGCGTTGAAGTTATTCCGCTGAGGCTGCATGTTGGTCAGGAAGAAGGTCTGGCGATTAGCCTCCCTTGAGTATTTCCTGTCGGAATTGGGGCAGATGTGCCCGTGGTCATATCCTGACGACCAGAACGGGTCAAAGACCTCACCGTACTCATTGGAAACATAGTTCGCGTCGTGGTTGGGCATGTCTTCGTCAAACAGGTAGCCATCGATTACACGGCTGTTGTTCCCGCCTCTGTTGGCAGCGTACATCTGGTAACACGACCACCGCTGTGCTTTCTTATCGGAGTCCCACTCTACACTGTAGTTGATGCCGTACTCATCGTTGGTGGTGTGGATGATGACGATGCTGTTGCCGCCCTTCACCTTTGGAAATTCCAGCCGCTGCAGGGCTGGCTCCCGGCTGACGTCGTTGCGGTTGACATTGTATTCCACGGGCACGTCGACGCCATCGTCGTCATCGCCGCAGGAAACCATAAGGAAAGTAGCGACGACGAGCGGCAAGTATAATCTAATTAGATGCTTCATGTTGGACTGTTATTATAGGTTGTGAAGTTACGTTTCAGCCTTGCTCGGCATACTCGGAGGGAGCTACACCGAAGTGCTTGCGGAATATGGTAGAGAAGTGGGCGAGGTTTGAGAAACCTACGGTATAGGCCACCTGGGTGACGTTTATCTTTTGCTCCTTCAGCAGACGGGCAGCCTGCTCGAGGCGTATGTTACGGATAAACTCGCTGGTCGAAATGCCCGTCAGTTCTTTCATCTTGCGGTGCAGCTGGGCACGGCTGATGCCTACTTCCTGAGTGAGCATGTCGACGTTGAAGTCGCTGTTCGACAGGTTCTTGTTCACCACCTTCATGATTCGCTCCATCAAAAGCTCATCGTTGCCCTTTACCTCTGGCTGCTCTACGCGGTCGGCCTGCTGTTGGGCACCGCTGAACTTGCCTTTCAGGCGCTGGCGGTTGTGGATGAGGTTCTCGATGTTCATGCGCAGTTCCTCAAGGTCGAAGGGCTTGGCCAGGAATGCATCGGCGCCACGCTCGAGACCTTCGAGACGGTTGGAGACATCGGCCTTCGACGTCAGCATGATGACGGGAATATGCGAGATGTTGATGTTGGTCTTGATCATGCGGAGCATGGTGAAGCCGTCCATCTCGGGCATCATGACGTCACTGATGACGAGGTCGTACTCGTTGGTAAGCAGTTCGCGCAGACCTTCCTTGCCGTTAGTGCAGGTGCCGAACTTGTAGAAACGACCCAGTTCAGTGGAGATGTAGCGGCCTATCTCAAGGTCGTCGTCGACGATGAGCACACGGTATTTGCCACCCTTTTTCGTTTCGTTGGTGGCGGCGCTCTCGGTGGGTTCTGGTATTTCAGGTATTGTGTCAATCTCCTCAGGAGCCAAGTGAGCGTTGCCTAGGGGCAGGGTGACGGTAAAGACGGAGCCTCGCTCGTCGGTGCGGTTGGCGGCCTCGATGGTGCCGTGGTGCATGTCGACAATCATCTTGCAGAGGTTCAGTCCGATGCCGGTGCCGTCGATGTGCATGCGGCGTGAGTTGCCACCCTGGTAGAAGCGCTCAAAGATGTGCTTCTGTCCGTCGTTGTCGAGTCCGACACCGGTGTCAACCACCTTCACCACAGCCTGCTTGTCATCGTGTGAAAGGACCACATCAACGGTGCCGCCGTCGAACGAGTATTTGAAGGCGTTGGAGAGCAGGTTCGTGATGACCTTATCGAACTGGCCCGGGTCAATCCAAGCTTCAAGCTTGTCAAAACCCTCGTGGTTGAAGTTGAACTTGATGTCGCGCTCCTCGGCGTTGTACTCGAACATCTTGCAGACACCCTGGATGAAGCTGACGAGGTCGGTCTTCTGACAGTGCAGGTGCATCTGCTGCTTGTCAATCTTACGGACATCGAGAATCTGGTTGACGAGGTTCAGTATGCGTGTGGCGTTGTGCTCGATGGTGTCCACGTCGCGCTGTGCCTCCTTCTGATCGTTGGTAAGCCGACGGCGCAGGTTGGAGAGCGGTGCCATGATGAGTGTCAGCGGCGAGCGGATGTCGTGGGTGGCATTGATGAGAAACTTCATCTTCTCCTCGTTCATCTGCTGGTTGGCCCTGCGGCGGTAGGTCATGAACACGTAAGTGGCAAGTCCTGCCAATGCCAGCAGGTAGAGCAGATAGGCGAGATGGGTGCGATACCAGGGGGCACGGATGGTGACGGTGATGGTCTTCTCGGGCGAATAGACGTTTGCCGCGAGGGCGCGAACCTTCACCTTGTAGTCGCCGGGTTGCAGGTGACTCAGGGTAATCTCGTTGACTCCCTCTGCCTGTCGCATCCACTGTCCGCCATTGACGCTGTACTCAAACGAGACATTTGCGGGGTTGTCGAAGTTGAGTTGCGAGAAGGCGAGGGTAATGGTGTGGTCGAGGTAGGAGAGGGTGAAATGGTCGCTTTCGGCCACGGGGCGTTCGGTGACGTGGACGCCGTTGATGACGCTATTGGCATTAACATAGGTGTTGCCTAAAAGGAATGCCGTCAGTACCACTTCGTCGGCAGGGCGGCTGACGCTCTTGACGTTTTGTGGTCTGAAGACCGTCAGACCGTCGTTGTTGCCGAAATAGACGTCGTCGTCGTCGGTGTGCATGCCTACACCATAGAGATACTCCTTCTTGAAGAGTCCGTTGCCATTGACATGGCCCACGAACTGCTTCTTGCGGGCGTCATACTGCCAGATGCCCATGGACGTGGCACACCAGATGTCGCCGTCGTTCGACTGTACGATGTAGTTCACCGTTTTGTCGCTGAGCTGCTCACTGCCGGGGAAGAGGGTTGTCTGTTTCTTGTCGTGGATATAGAGGTAGAGTCCACGGTCGGTACCGATGGCAATGTTGCCGTCCTTCAGTTCGCAGATGGAGTAGCACATGACACCGTCGAGCTGCTGGTTCCAGCCGTGGGAGAGGAAGCTGCCCGTCTTGGGGTCGAAGCAGGAAACGCCCGAGGCAGTACCCATCCAGATGATGCCGTCGCGGTCGGGCGTCATGCACATGACCCAGTCGTTGCAAAGGTGCCCCAACTTGGTGGTGTCGTTCTCGGTGTTCTTGTAGTTCTTCAAAGTTCCCGACTGCATGTTATAGACACAGAAACCGCGCGAGAAGGTCGAGATGTAGATGTTGCCCTCGTCGTCGCTGGTCATGTCGTTGAACTTGTCACAGTCGAAGGTAACCTTCTGGCTGTAAGCACCTGTCAGCGGGTCGTAGGCAAACAGACCGTCGTCGGTACCTATCCAATAGCGGCGCTGGCGGTCGCGGAAGATGAACTCAACAGCATCGGGTGCAGCAGGATGGGCCACGACGCGTCCCTTGTTGTTGAAACCGTAGACACCAACACCTTGGACGGTACACCAAACGATGCCGCCGTCGCCCTCACAGACAGAGGAAATGGACGAGCCAACATTGATGTTCTGAGCCTCGAAACTCCAGTTCTTGAAGGTAATGGGGCGCTGGGGAATAAGAACCAGTCCCTTACGCTGTAGGCCAAGCCACATGTTGCCGCGGCGGTCGCAGAGGATACTCCACACTTTGGCAGTGTTGAGGTTGACGCCGAAGATATTCACGTCGTACCGCTCCAACTGACGACTACCGCGTAGGATGCGGAACAAGCCCTGGCCTCGCGAACCTATATAAATATTACCGTTGGCATCTTTTCCGGCAGAACTGAATAATACGTCCTTGCCGGCCAGGTGGCTCATGTCGATGTCGGCCTCCGACATCTTGCCGTTGTGGTAGGACATGATTCCGTGCACACCGACGATCCATAGCTCGTCACCACGCTCCACGATGCCTATCGGTTCGCCTTTCGACTGGAATAGCTCTAATTTTTTGCCAGACTTCATGACCACGGTATTGTCGTAGCCTGTTTTCCAGATACGCCCATGAGAGTCTAAGTAAACTTCGCCAAAATACTGGTTGTTATTCTTGTCGGCAAAGTCGTTCGTTTGTTTCGGCTGTCCGTCCTCGCCGACCAGAAACGCACCATAACCGGATGTCGCCACGAGGATTTGGCCGTCGGGGAGCTGGAGCATACTACTGACACGCGGGAGAATACCATTCGGGAAAGGATAATGTACGAAACCGTCGATGGCTTCGTCATAACGGTCGAGGCCGCGGTTGGTACCCACCCAGAGCCTGCCTTCTTTATCCAGGAGCAGGCTTACAACGACGCTGTTGCAGATTGAGGTAGGTGACTCTTCGTTATGTAGGAACGTTTCAAAGTGATAACCGTCGTAGCGGTTCAGTCCATAGTCGGTTGCAATCCAGATGTAACCGTATTTATCTTGACAAAGGTCGGCAATGAGACTGCTAGAAAATCGGTCTGACGGAAAGAAGTTTCCCATCTGCGCTGAGACATGGGAAAAAACGATGAGACAAAATAGCAGTGTAGCAATTTTCTTCATAGTTATGGTAAATTGTCTATTTCAGTGTGCAAAGATAGTAATAATTTACAAAGATTGTGTTTTTATTACGTATCATTTAATTTTTTTTATGTCTCATCGTCTCAAGGCGGTACTTCCAGCGAGACGGATAAAAGAAAAGTGGCTACCGGTATTCACATACGGGCAACCACTGTGATTAGTTTTACCATAACTAATTCTTTCTACAAAAACTAACTACTAACTATAACTAATAACCTTATGTATGAGATTTCTTCTTGATAATCTATCTGTTTTTCTTTCACGGTGCAAAGTTAAGCATTTTTTCGCTAATACATTATTTCGTATGTTTCGCATCGTTTTTTTTTCGTAAACAAGTTCGTTTTCCCTACAAAAACTTACCGTTTTAACGGCCTAAGTATACTTTTCGGGAAGAACCGTCAGCCGATTTTTCGATGCACAGCCCCTTTGGCGCGTCGAGGCGCCGGCCGTGAATATCGTAGTAAGCCTTCGTGTCATCAGTGTCCACAGCACGCTCTTCAATGGCAGTACTACCCTTGTCGATCATGAAGATGTAGGTGTTCAGACTGCGGGCAGGCATGGGGACGATCACTTCCTTTGTCGGTTCATCGATGGCGATGGGGCTCTCCTGGCAGAGATTTTCGGGCTCGTTGCCGGTAGACAGCAGGTGGGTGCCGCTCTTTACCTGATAGGGCAGCAAGATTTTCAGGTCGACAGCGTTCTTGGTGGTATCGATGGCCATGACGATGAGCGAGTCACCCTTGATATAGGCCGAATACTCATGAGTAGCTCCTTCGCCAGTAGTCTTGTCGCGCGAGGTGACCAGACGGGTGGAGCCGGTGACATGCTTAGAGAAGTGAGACAAAACGTAGGCACGAGGCAGCAGTTTGTTCTTGGTATTCTTCATGTCGCCGACATTGTACTTCGTCTCGCCTGTGCCGACAAAAGCCCAATGCGCGCGCATATACCAATATATATAACCTGTACAGCCAGCCAACATACACTCGTTGAGCTCCTCGGCAAAAATCAGCTGCTCGTGCCAATTGGGCAGGTGGTCAATATTATCGGTCACTGAATGCTCAGTCATCCACACCTCCTTGCCGTATTTGGCGGCAAGCACGGCCGACTGCTTCATGTAAGTGAGTGGTGCATGTCCATAGAGGTGGCCTGCCACAATGTCGATTTGCTCGCGGCACGTCGGGTCATTCATCAGCGGGTCAGTATAGTTCTGGGTGAAGCCCAAGCTCTCGCCACTGATTAGCTTCACGCCAGAATAGGTCTCGCGGTCGAGCATGTAAGCATAGTTCTTCACCAACTTAACCAAATCGGCAGGGTCGTAGAGACATCCTGAGTAGTCAACCCACCAGTCAGGCTCGTTCTGGATGGACACGGCGTCGACTGTCACGCCCTTTGACTTCATCCACTTGAGGAAAGTGTTCAGCCAGGGGAAGAATTTATCGTAGCAGTCCTCGCGCAACTTGCCACGCTTCTTGCCTTGCGAGTCTGAGTTGCCGCCTTGAGCCGTGCCGTTGGTCTTGTATTCACCGGGGGGCGACCATGGGGTTCCGAACACGATACCGCCGCGCTGCTTCACTATTCTGGCTGAAGGCAGCGAGCCGTTCCAGTCGTAGTCGCCCCAATTGTCGCCTGTGAAACTGGGCGAAATCTCCATACGCATGATGTTCAGTCCGATTTTGGATTCAGCGCCGTAGAGCAGTCTCGCGGGTTGGGTGTCAGTACCAAAGGGTTTCATGGCTCCGTCACAGCTGGCAGCGCCGAAGCCTGTGATGGTCTGTTTGCGGGTGTCCTTCACCGCGATGGAAATTGATGCAGCCTGGATAACCGTGACGGCAGCCAGCGCAAGCATTGTGGTAAAAATCTTTTTCATTGGCAAGGTATTTGTAATTATTCTGATTGCGGTGCAAAGGTACGAAATAATCGTTGAGAGAAATATAAATAATGTTTCGCGGCTTTTCGCTTTTGTATCATATATTTTTTTTGTACCTTTGCAACGTCTAAACCATCATCGATGAAAAGAAACAGCGAAGAACTACTGTCGTACATCCGGGAAGGGCGGACGATGACCCGTTCCGAGAAGATGAGACTGATTGTCAGCCTCAGTATTCCCAGCATATTTGCGCAGATTTCGGCTACGGTGATGTTCTTCATCGATGCGTCAATGGTTGGTCACCTCGGAGCTAAAGCATCAGCTTCCATTGGACTGGTGGAGACTACCGGATGGCTGATGGGCGGACTGGCTTCGGCAGTCAACATGGGATTCTCCGTGCAGGTGGCTCACTTCATAGGTGCCAACGACTTCGAGGCGGCCCGTCGCGTGTTGCGCCAGTCACTCGTCTGTGCCCTGTCGTGGGCTGTCTTTATCTCGCTGATGTCCGTCATTATTGCACCGTACCTGCCCTATTGGATGGGCGGTGGCGAGGAAGTGGCTCACGATGCCTCGCTTTATTTTGCCATCTTCGGTGCTTTTGGTATCTTCTTCCAGATGGAAGGATTGGCCGGCTCAATGCTGAAATGCTCCGGCAACATGAAGATTCCCAGCGTTCTGAATATTGGCATGTGCGTGATGGACGTTCTGTTCAATTACCTATTTATATATATACTCGACATGGGCGTGGTAGGTGCTGCAATAGGTACTGGCGTAGCTATGCTCATTACTGCCGGGCTTATGCTATGGTTCCTGCTGGTGAAGTCGCCCATGCTGGCGCTGAAAGGTCGGCCCGGATCATTCCGTCCGAAGGAAGACACCGTGAAGACAGCATTCAAAATCGGGGCTCCGATGGGATTGCAACACATGCTGATGGGCGGTGCTCAGGTTGTGAGCACCATCATTGTCGCTCCGTTGGGAACTGTTGCTATTGCGGCGCATTCTTTGGCCATTACCGTCGAGAGTCTGTGCTATATGCCGGGCTTCGGCATAGCCGAGGCTGCCACGACGCTTGTCGGTCAGGGTATCGGCGCCGGACAGCGTCTGCTCACCCGCTCGTTTGCCTACATGTCGGTAGGGTTGGGCATTGCCGTGATGACCATTATGGGCGTGTTCATGTGGATTTTCGCCCCTGAACTGATGGGCATTATGTCGCCTGTTGATGAAATCATTACCCTTGGAGCCGACGCTCTGCGCATCGAGGCCTGGGCAGAGCCGATGTTTGCTGCTGCTATTGTCTGTAATGGCGTGTTCATTGGTGCTGCCGACACCATTAAGCCAGCTATTATGAGTCTTACTTCGATGTGGGCTGTGCGTCTGACACTTGCAGCTACGCTTGCCCCCCGTTACGGTCTGCGTGGCGTCTGGACGGCAATGGCTATCGAGCTGACGTTCCGTGGCGTCATCTTCCTCATCAGGCTGTTTAGAGGCAACTGGCAGAAAAAGAAGAATAATGAATAGAATAAAAAAGTGCGGTTACTGAACATCTCGTCCACAAACCGCACTTACAATATTAATAACCAAAAAACCTTTTTCTGAAAAAGTGATGTACGTCTCACGACGTGATCACATTATCCTTTCTAACTAATCTTTACCTTAACAATAATACCTATGAAGCAATCTAATTTACCTTTTACTACTAATACCTTTTATGTCTTTTACTATTGAAGATGTCTTGTTTTCTTTTGACGATGCAAAGGTACGACGTTTTCCCAATATGGCAATGGACTTTGGCCACTTTTTGCATAAAAAGAGTATTTCTTTTGACGTAAATCAATCGTTTGTGTGCGAACACACTTCCGAAACGAGGTTTGTTAGTTCCACGAACTGCGGGATGGTGAGCTGCTCGGGGCGGAGGGAAAGAAGTGAAGCGTGAGAAGTGAAAAGTGAAGAGTCTTTCGGCAGCAGTTGGCGCAGCGAGACGCGGAGCATTTTCCTTCTCTGGTTGAATGTGGTCTTAACCACGCGGCGGAAGAGTTGCCAATCGCAGCCGAGGTCGGTCGTCTGGTTGCGGGTCATACGTATGACGGCACTTTGCACCTTAGGGGGCGGGTTGAAGACATCGGGATCGACGGTGAAGAGGTACTCTACATTGTACCATGCCTGAATGAGTACCGAGAGAATGCCATACTGCTTGTTGCCTGGAGCGGCTGCCATGCGTACAGCCACCTCATGCTGAATCATACCAGTACAGCAGGGAATAAGGTCCTTGTTGTCGAGCATCTTGAAGAATATCTGCGACGAGATGTCGTAGGGATAGTTGCCGGTAAGCACAAACTGCTGGCCTCCGAAAACCTCGTTGAGATCCATGCGCAGGAAGTCGCCTGAGATGATGTCGAGGGAGGGAAGCGTGTTCTTCAGATATGCCACACTTTCGCGGTCTATCTCGACCACTTTCAGCGGACGGGTCTTTTCGACGAGGAACTGCGTCATGACACCCATACCAGGACCAACCTCCAAGACAGGCAGGGTGGGGTAGGGCTCGTCGACAGTGTCGGCAATGCGCTTGGCAATGTTCAGGTCAACGAGGAAATGCTGGCCGAGGTTCTTCTTGGGGCGGACTTGTTTCATGCGACTACATTTGGAGTGATTCAACGAAGGTGCGTGTCATTTTGAACGAGTTGTCGGCAATGGTTTCCCAGAAGTTATGGTACTGCGAGGCGTTGGTGTCGCGCAAGGGTACGTCGCTGATGACGCGGAACGAGATGAACGGTACCTTATTTATATAACAGGTCTGTGCGATGGCGCACGACTCCATATCGACGGCCTTGGCCTCGGGGAAGTGACCGATAATCTCGCGCATCTTCTCGCGTGAGTCCACAAACCAGTCGCCAGTGACAATGAGGCCCTGGTGGATGGCAAGTGTTTGCCCACTTTTCACTTTCAGCTCATCACTCTTTCGAAACAAGTAGGAATCAGCCTCAAAGCGTGCTGGTAGGCCTTGCACCTGACCGTACTGGGTAGAACCGTCGACAGCAGTGCCACAGTAGACATCGTGATAGGCCAGCTGGGTGCTGACCACAACGTCCTGCACATTGACATCGTCGCCGTTGCCGCCTGCACAACCACTTGAAATGATGGCGTCGGGGCGGAATTCGTTGATCATCCGTTGGGCTCCGAGGGCCGCGTTTACTTTACCAATTCCACACCTCTGCACCACGACACTGCCGTCGGTAAAAAGCGACTGGAGCTGGCGCAATTCCTTGTCCATAGCCACGATAATTCCTATCTTCATATTCGTCATTTTTGTTTTACCTGTGCAAAATTACGAAATAAATCTTAATTCTTTGCAAGTTAGTGCCAATAAAAAGCTTTTTCTTTGTAACTTTGCATGTATGGAAAGTAAGAACCTTGGCAGCCGACTCATGAAAATCGTGATGCCGCTCGTGCTGGGCGGTGCCATCCTTTATTGGATGTATCGCGACTTCGACTTCCAGACCATTGGGCATGTTATGCTCCACGAAATGGACTGGACGTGGATGCTGCTGTCGTTCCCGTTCGGTATTCTGGCGCAGATGTTGCGCGGCTGGCGTTGGAAGCAGACGCTCGACCCCATTGGCGAGCACCCGCGCCGCTCGACGACTGAGAATGCCGTCTTCCTCAGCTATGCTGCCTCTCTGGTCATACCGCGTATTGGCGAGTTCACCCGCTGCGGCGTGCTGAAGCGGTGGGACGGCATCTCGTTCTCGAAAGCCTTGGGAACGGTGGTCACTGAGCGGGCTGTCGATACTGCCATCGTGATGCTCTATTCGGGACTGATTCTGCTGTTCCAGATGTCGACCTTTGGCTCTTTCTTCCGCAAGACGGGGACGTCTTTCAACAACATCCTGAGTGGCTTCTCGACGACTGGCTGGCTGGTGACGGCCATCTGCGGCGTTGCCGCCCTGCTGCTGTTGCATCTGCTGCTGAAGCGGCTATATATATATAATAAGGTGAAAACCACGCTGAGCGACATCTGGGAGGGCATCCTCTCGCTGCGGGCTGTCCGCAACCTACCGCTCTACCTCGTGTTCTCCGTCGGTATTTGGGTGTGCTACTTCCTGCATTTCTACCTGACGTTCTTCTGCTTCGATTTCACTGCCCACTTGGGTATAGGCTGCGCCCTCGTCTGCTTCATCGTCGGCAACTTCGCGGTCATCGTACCCACGCCCAACGGTGCCGGCCCGTGGCATTTCGCCGTCAAGACCATGCTCATCCTTTACGGTGTGCAGGACGAGCAGGCTCTCTTCTTCGTGCTTATCGTCCACACCGTCCAGACGATGCTCGTCATGCTGCTGGGTATGTGGGCTTGGCTCAGGTTATCCTTCACTCCTAAGAAGCAAGCTCTTTAGGTCAGACTTTGTACATAAATGACGGTTTGAACAAATGGCATATAGATTTCTATTCGTTTTGGCAATGATGGTCTGGTCGTTTCCATCGTATGGCCGCGCTGACAAGAGGGATGGATTCTCGATTGTCGGTGTATGGATGCTGAAAAGCGAGATTGCCCCCGACGGCAAGGAAACCTCATCAATATACACGCAATACACAAGATGCAAAATCTATGATGCCGATAGCACCTACTATACGGTGCAACTGCATGCCGTAGGCGACGAGATGTTGATTATTGCCCACGAAATGGGACGCTACCGGCTGAATGACTCTATCTATATGGAGCGCGACAGGGTGATGCCCTTCACGGTGATTGACGACACCACCTTCGTCACCGAGTTCGAGGGATACAAGGAGACGATGGTTCGCTCGAACACCATGACCGAGGAACGCAAGCAGGAGATTCGTGACCTGGTGCGCAAGTACCCTGACGAAGCGGAGGCCCCCGTGAAGCATTTTGTGCTCTCGACCACAGAGCGTAAGCTGAAAGCAGAGAACAAGGTCTTCCTCTACATTATTATATTATTAGTGGCTGCGACAATAGGCATCAGCATATACGTTTACCGCTTGCGAAAGCGGAAACGCGAGATAGAACGGAAACTGGCTGAGATAGAGGAAATCAATGCACTACGACCAGAACCCGTAACTACAGCCATGAAACAGGTCGAGGACTCGTTCTTCCTATCGGAATACTACCTGACGCTTCGTCGCCGCATTGAGGCAGGCGAGAATATCAAGGCGCAGGAGTGGAAAGAGCTAGACCGAGAGCTGAAAGTGGTGTATCCCAATTTCAACAACAGTCTCTTTGCGCTCTACAACCTGTCGCCTACTGAGTATCAGGTGTGTATGCTCCTGAAGATTCGCACCAAACCCGTGGAGATAGCAGCCGTGCTGAACAAGGACAAGAGTACCATCAGCAGCATCCGCACACGCCTCTGCAAGAAGGTATTGGGCAAGGAAGGAAGCGGAAAAGACTGGGATGAGTTCATCCTGTCGTTGTAACGTCGTTTGCTACTCATAACGAGACACTTACACGAGGTTTGCAAACTATTTGCAAACTTCTTTTTCATACGTTGAGACAAATGCAAACTATTTGTCAACCACGTTATTTGGAAGTGAAGCAGGAAAAGTGTACCTTTGCAATCATAAATCTAAAAACCAAAACAAGAATGAAAAGATTGATTATTGCAGTATGTGCTTTCGCACTATGTGTCTCGGCTCAGGCACAAAGGCTACGGGTAGGCGAGCATAGCTCGGGAATGCAAGTGAAGTACACCGTCAAGGGTGTGAGTAACGACAACGGCAAGATGGTCTATCTGGAAGACCGCCTGACATCGAAGGCGGTGGACAGCACTGTTGTGGCCAAAGGCAAGTTTGCGTTCAAAGGCCAGGCCGACAAGGATGCCATATTCGGCATCACCTTTGACCAGAAAGACTGGCGCAGTTGGCGGATGCTCTTCTTCAACGATGGCAAGACCGTCAGCGTCAACATGAACGACAGCACGCTGAAGGGCTCACCGCTGAACGAGCGACTGACTTTCTATAACAAAGAAATCAATGGTCTGCCGGGCAGCTATTATCCAAAGCATAAGGGTAAGATGACGAAGAAAATGTTTGACGAGGAGCGCGAAACCCTTCTGCCTGCTGCACTCATCGTAGAAGGGCAGAGATGTTTCGGAACGAAAGGATTGCTTAGCATGCTGGATGAGAAACCCGCCTATGCCGAGCATCCAAACGTCAAGAAGTATGAAGAGACCCTGCGGTGGATGGATACGGCTAAGGTTGTCGTGAAATCAGCAAAAAGTGATGAACAGAAAGCTGCCGAACAGAAAGCCAAAGATACTTATGTGGGCCAGCACTTCACAGACTTTGAGATGACAGCACCAGACGGAAAGACACACAAACTGAGTGAGTACATCGGCAATGGCCGCTGGGTGTTAGTCGACTTCTGGGCCTCATGGTGCGGTCCCTGTCGCAGAGAGATGCCCAACGTGGTGGCTGCCTATGAGAAGTTCCACGAAAAGGGTCTCGATATCGTGGGCGTGTCGCTCGACGGACAGAGGGCACCGTGGGTGGAGGCCATCGAAAAGCTGAAGATGCCCTGGGTGCATCTCTCCGACTTGAAAGGCTGGGAGTCGCTGGTAACCAAGGTCTATAAGGTCAATGCCATCCCCGACAACCTGCTCATCGACCCGCAGGGCAAGATTGTGGCCCGCGGACTTTATGGAGAAGGCTTGGAAGCCAAGTTGGTAGAGGTCCTCAAATAACGTAGGACTCGCGTAAAGACAATTTGAGCCGACCGATTGGGGCTTAAAGATTATTGAGCAGCGCTGTCTTTCCGTCGGCAATGAGCTTCAGTACCAGTTCGCCGAAGAGCGTGTTCTGCCAGGCAAACCAGGGGCGTGTGAACTTCGTAGCGTTGTCCTTGTGGAACGACTCGTGCATGAACCCCGTCCCGGCATCAGTCTGTAGCAGCATACGCATGCATTGGCGTATCTCGTCGTCACTCTGGGCCGTAAAGCATTTCATCATGATGCTCATGGGCCACACCATGTCGTAGCCGATGTGGGGACCTCCGATACCCTCGCCGGCCTTGCCGCGAAAGAACCAGGGGTTGTCCTCACTCCACACGAAGCGGCGCGTGTTCTGGTAGACGGGGTCATCCATCGGCACGTCGCCTAAGTAGCCCATCGCTAAGAGCGACGGCACGTTGGCATCGTCCATTAGCAGGTGGTTGCCAAAGCCGTCGACCTCGAAGGCGTAGATTCTGCCGTATTTGGGATGCTCCACGATGGCATACTTGTGCAGCGCCTGCTCCACCTCGTCGGCCAGCGAGGTACAGGACTGCGCAAGGTCTGTGCGATGGTTTACCGTGGTCAGTATCTCGGATGCCTTGCGCAGCGAACTGATGGCCATGAAGTTGGAGGGGATGAGGAATGGCAGGATAGTGGCATCGTCGCTGGGGCGGAACACGGAGACGATAAGCCCCACGGGACGTACGGGCGCGCCGTAGCCGTCCCACCCTACGGTGTCGAAGGCTCGGTCTGTCTTGCGTAGGAAGCGGTAAGTCCCGCGTCCCTCCTTGCGCTGTTGCTCGCGGAAGGTCTTCAGAATCTTCTCGATAGCCTGCAGCCACTGCTCGCCGAAAACGCTGTCATCGCCCGTCACCCGCCAATAATCGTAGGCCAGGCGGATAGGGTAGCACTCGGAGTCAATCTCATATTTCCGTTCGTGAAGCTCGGGCTTCATGTCCGTGCGGTCTGTCTGCCACTCGCCTCCAGTAGGTCCGTCGTTGAAGGCATTGGCGTATGGATCGATGTTGATGCACTTCCACTGGCGCAGGATGACACCGCGCAGCATCTTCCTAAGCGCAGGGTCGTCGTTGGCAAACTGCACGTATGGCCACACCTGTGCCCCTGAGTCGCGCAGCCACATGGCGTGGATGTCGCCCGTATAGACGAAAGTGTCGTCCTCGCCGTCCACAACCCGATAGTGGACGGTGGTCTCCAACGTGTTCGGGAAACAGTTTTCGAACATCCACGCCAGCTTGGGGTTCCCGTTGAGCAGACGCTTCACCTCGTCAATCTTCTTGTCGATGATCTCCGAGCGGAATAGCCTGTCTTCCACCTTCGGACGCCTGGACTCCTGGGCGTTTGTGCTCAGCCATAGGCAGGCCAAAAGCAATACAATCTTTCTCATCGGCAGTTATGGTCTGTTTTGTTTCTTTGTACCAAAGTCAGATGGCTGAGCCCCCATCTGGAACTCGAGGGTGCCGCCGCGGACTATATCGTCGTACATGATGTACGAACGTGTATAGGGCTTGCCGTTCAGGCGGACACTTTGGATGTAGATATTCTCATTGCTCACGTCGTGGGCCTTGATGGTAATGGTCTTGCCGTTGCCAACCTTCATCGTAGCTTCTGGGAACAGTGGGGAGCCGAAGACGTATTTGCCGCCGGCAGGCTCCACCTGATAAATGCCCATTGCCGAGAGGATGTACCACGCCGACATCTGCCCCACGTCCTCGTTGCCGCTCAGACCGTCGGGGGCATTGCGGTAGAGCTCGTCAAGCGTCTGTCTGATGAGTTTGGCACCCTTCCAGGGCTGCCCCACATAATTATACATATAGAGCACGTGGTGGCTGGGTTCATTGCCGTGGGCATACTGACCGATAAGGCCGGAGATGTCGGGTGGAGCCTCCTCGCCCAAGTCGCCATCGACGATGAAGAGCGAGTCGAGCTTTGCGACAAACCGCTTCTCAGAACCGAAGAGCGACACCAGTCCGTGGACATCGTGGGGCACGAGCCAGGTGTACTGCCAGGCGTTGCCCTCGGTATAGTCGCGGTTCTTGGGAGCAGAGTGGAAGGGGTTAAACGTTGAATGTTGAACGTTTGACGTTGAACGTTCTGAGAACGAGTAGTTACCCTTGCTGTTGAGGCCGCGCATAAAGCCCGTTGCGGGGTCGAAATACTTGCGGTAGCTCTGGGCTCGTCGGTCGAAGTATTTCTGGTCGGCCTTATGCTTGAGCTTTTCTGCCACACGAGCCACGCACCAGTCGGCCAGTGCATACTCCATTCCGCGACCAACGGTTTCCTTGTCGCTGAACAGGTCGCAGGGAATGTAGCCGTACTCCTTCAGCAGCTTCAGGCCGCGCTCATCGAGCATGGCCGAAGCCTTCATGGCCTCAAGTGCCTGTTCGCGCTGCGTCGTCAGCCCCTTCAGCACCAGGTCGGCCAGCACGGGGATGGCGGGATTGCCCACCATGCAGTTGGTCTCGCAGCCCATGAGGTGCCACACGGGCAGCTTGCCCTGTTCGCGCCAGATGTTGAGCATCGTCGTGGCGATGTCCTCCTGTCGCTCAGGGTGAATGAGTGTCATCAGCGGGTGGGCTGCACGATAGGTGTCCCACAGCGAGAAGGTGGTGTAGTTCATGTAGTTGCCTTGATGCACCTCAACGTCGGAACCGCGATATTTGCCATCGACGTCGCAGAATACCGACGGTGCCGTCATCGTGTGATACATGGCCGTATAGAAGATGGTACGCTGGTCGGGCGTGCCGCCTGTCAACTGGATCTTCCGCAGCTGTGTGTCCCACTTGCGGTCGGCATCGGCCACAGTGCCTCTGAAGTTCCAGCCCTGCTGTTCAGCCTGCAGGTTAGCCTTGGCACCCTCGATGCTGACAGCCGAGAGTCCCACCCGTACCAACAGGGGCTGGTCGCCGCCGGCGAAGCGGATGACCTTGATGTTTTTCTCGTCTTTGCAAATCTCCACAGGACGCGAGAACTCAGCTACGAAGAACACCTTCTGGCGGTCGGCCCATCCATGCGAGAAGCGATAGCCGGAAATGACGGTCGGACTCTCCTGGCGCGCCTGGCAGTCGGTGACGCCGTCCCCGCCGATGCCCTGCTGCAGGTCAATCCTCAGGTAGCCCGTTGCTGCGTTGGCAGGCAGGGTGTAGCGGTGCAGTCCTGTGCGCTCAGTAGTCGTCAGCTCCACGCGGATGCCGTTGTCGAGCATCACGGAGTAGTAACCCGGATTGGCATACTCAGCCCGATGCGAGAATGTCACCTGCTTCTGCTCGGCATCGAGCACGGGCAGAAAGGCTATGTCACCCAAATCGGCACACCCCGTGCCGCTGAGGTGCAGATGGCTGAAGCCGATAATCACCGAGTCGCTGTAGTGATAGCCCGAGCACCAGTCCCATCCGTTCAGGCGGTTCGTGGGACCAAGCTGCACGAAGCCGAAGGGCACGTTGGCACCCAGGAACACATGTCCGTGCCCGCCCGTTCCTATCATGGGATTGACGAGAGCCGTTAATGACTCTTCGGGGCTTCCGCTGTTAACGAGAGGAGCTGTAAGCCGGACGAAGACGGGATAGTGGTCTGAGGGCAGCCGGCGCTGGTCGGTCCAGTAGGTGTTGGTCAGAACGCCATATCGGTCGACGGTGAACTGCGGCGACACAAGCACGTGGTCGATGCGGCTACGGGTTTTCCGTTCCTGGTGAAAGGCGTTGAATGTCCCGTTTTCGGCAAAGCGCAGGCGGGCTGCCGCGTAACTGTCGACCAGCTTTCCCGACTGTGTGAAGATGCCGTATATCTCGTTGTTCTGGTCGACGTTGAAGTCACCCGTCAGCACTACGGGAACATCGTTCTGCTTGTTGATGCGCTCCACCACCATCTTGGCAGCCTCTCGGCGGGCTACGACGCCCACGTGGTCCATGTGCAGGTTGTAGAAGTAGAACCGCATACCCGTCATCATGTCCTCAAACAGTCCCCACGTGCAGATGCGGTTGCAGGCAGCGTCCCACCCTAAGCCGGGCTTGTCGGGTGTCGGCGAGAGCCAGAAGTGGCCGTCGTCTACCAGTCGGAGCCTTTTCTTGTCGTAGAAGATAGGGGCGTATTCCCCTGACTGCTTGCCATCGTCGCGCCCCACGCCGATGTAGCCGTAGCCGTCGAGTCGCTGGAGCATGTCGTTCAGCTGCTGCTCCAGCACCTCCTGGGCTCCGAAGATGTCGGGATGCTCGAAGTTCAGCTGGTCGCACACCACCGGGCAGCGTTGTGCCCAGCTGTTGCCGCTGTTTTCGTCATCGCTGTTCTGATACCTGATGTTGTACGAGCCCACGTAGAGCTGTTGGGCACTGGCTGTGAGTGCAGCCACCCAGAGTAGGACGAAGGTTTTGAAGACTCTGTTCATGTCAATAATGTTTATTTCGATGCAAAAATAACCAAAAATCTTGAATTGTAGAAAAAAAAGTCGTATCTTTGCCCCGTAATCTTTGAAAAACCATCAATAAAGTATTAAAAACCTATGAACGAGATTCAGAATCTACAGCCGCAGTGCATCTGGAAGAACTTCTATGCACTGACACAGGTGCCCCGTCCGAGCGGACACCTCGAGAAAGTACAGCAGTTCCTGCTGGAGTTTGGAAAGCAGGCCGGTGTCGAGGCCTTCAAGGACCCTGCCGGCAACATCGTGTTCCGCAAACCCGCCACACCAGGCTATGAAAACCGCAAGGGCATTATCCTGCAGGCCCACATGGATATGGTGCCGCAGAAGACGCCAGAGTCTACCCATAACTTCGAGACCGACCCCATAGAACCGTGGATTGACGGCGAGTGGGTAAGGGCCAAGGGCACGACGCTCGGCGCCGACAACGGTCTGGGTGTGGCCTCTATCATGGCCATCATGGAAGCCAAGGACCTGCAGCACGGTCCCATCGACGCCCTCATTACCCGCGACGAGGAGACGGGCATGTTCGGTGCCAATGAATTGCCCGAGGGTGAGCTGCAGGGCGACATTCTGCTGAACCTCGACTCTGAGACCTGGGGTAAGTTCGTCATCGGCTCGGCCGGTGGTATCGACGTCACCGCCACCTTAGATTATAAAGAGGTGGAGACCGACGAGGACGACGCTGCCGTCCGCGTCACCGTCAAGGGACTGCGCGGCGGACACAGTGGTCTGGAGATTCACGAAGGACGTGCCAACGCCAATAAGCTGCTGGTGCGTCTCGTTCGCGAGGCTATCGAGGAGCTCGATGCCCGTCTGGCCTGCTGGCAGGGCGGCAACATGCGCAACGCCATCCCCTTCAAGGCCGAAGTGGTGCTCACGCTGCCGAAGGAGAACGTCGACGCCCTGAAGGAGCTCTGCGCCGACTGGCAGGAGGACTTCCGCGATGAGTACAAGCAGATTGAGACGCTCGGCTTCGAGGTGCTGGCCGAAGATGTGGAAACGCCTAAGATGGAGGTGCCCGTCGAGATTCAGGACAACCTCATCAACGCCATCTACGCCTGCCACGACGGTGTCATCCGTATGATACCCTCCTATCCCGAGGTTGTGGAGACCTCGTCGAACCTCGCCATCATCAACATCGGCGACGGCAAGGCCTCGCTGAAAATCCTGGCACGCTCCAGTCGCGAGGACATGAAGGACTACGTCGTGAAGACCCTCGAGAGCTGCTTCTCGATGGCTGGCATGAAGGTGGAGACCGCCGGAAGCTACGGCGGTTGGGACCCAAATCCCGACTCCGAGATTCTGCATCTCTTGTTAAAAGAGTATAAGGAACTGTTCGGCGAGGACGGTATCATCCAGGTCGACCATGCCGGTCTGGAGTGCTCCGTCATCCTCGGCAAGTACCCGCATCTCGACGTCGTGAGCCTCGGTCCCACGATGAAGTCGCCTCACACCACCACCGAGCGCGCCCTCATCGCCACCGTCGCCCCCTTCTGGCAGCTCCTGCAGAAGACACTCGCCGACGTCCCCGAGAAATAGCCCCCCCCAATCCCCCTTCCCTGTCTCTCTTTGCTGCAACAGTGTTGCAGCAAAGAGAGACAGGAGGGGATAAACAAAAAAGGCCCCCAAGGATGACCTGGGAAGAATTTGAGAAGCACAAGGCCTTCGCAGGTGAGAAGAAACCATCGATGCTCCGCCGCCGTGTAGGCCATGACTATCAGTCGCGCCGCATCTACCTCATCACCATGACCGTGGAGGGACGGCGCCCCCTGTTAGGCCAGCTTGCCGGCAGTGCCGACGCCCCTGACGGCACCCCTGATGCTCCTCACGTAGAACTGTCACCTTTAGGCGAGCAGGTCAGGGCTTATTGGCAGGCTATTTCGCAGCACTACCCCGCCATCAAGGTGCTGGCCACCCAGGTCATGCCCGACCATCTGCACGGCATCCTCTTCGTCCAGCAACAAATGGACCAGCACTTAGGCCAGGCTATCAAGGGCTTCAAAATCGCCTGCAACAAAGCCTACCGCCAACTGTTCCCCTATGCTGCAACACTGTTGCAGCAAAGAGAGACCAACGACCGCAGCCACGGCTACCTCTGGGCCCGCAACTACAACGACCACATCCTCGAGTATGGCGGCGAGCTGGACCGCTGGTTCACCTACTTACAGGACAACCCGCGCCGCTTGGCCATCCGTCGCGCCCATCCCGACTACTTCCGCGTAGTCTTCGGCCTCACCATCGGCAACCAGACCTACTCAGCCATCGGCAACCGCTTCCTGCTCACCTACCCACAGAAGCAGCAGATCCAGTGCAGCAGAAGCCTGACTGCTGAGGATGTCAAGGCTGTTGCCGCCTCCACGCTCGCCATGGCCCGCAAAGGCGTCATTCCCGTTTCGCCAGCCATCAGCCAAGGCGAACAGGCCGCTATGCGTGCGGTGCTCGATGCCCGTCTGCCGCTTATCTACCTCACGCCCTGGGGCTTCAACAGCTACTCCAAGCCCGGCCACCAGTTCTATGAAGCCTGTGCCGAGGGCCGTTTCCTCATATTGGCTCCCTGGCCCCACCAAAATCAGCGCGTCCCTTTAACCCGTGATATGTGTCTTCAGTTGAACGGCATGGCCGCTGACATTTGTCGCTTGTAATATTACAAATAGACTCTCTGAGGTTGACATTTCTTAGCTTCACCTGTACTATATATAAATGGACAGACTGACGACAAACCAGATAGAGACGCTGTACAAACGGCATCGTGGCCGTTTGCTGCTTACGGCACGTACACTGTTGGGCAACGACGAAGAGGCCAGTGATGTTGTCAGCGATGTCTTTACCGAGTTGTTGGTCAAAGGAAAAAACTTGGACGACCATCAGGCAGAGAGTTACCTGCAGGTCAGCGTGCGTAACAAGTGCCTCAACCTGCTGGAACATCGCCGTGTGGTCAAAGGATCGGCTGCCGGACTCCCTGCCGACACTGAGGATACTGAGTATGAGGAACCTCCGGTAGACGAGATTATCGACTATATGAACACCCAGCTGAATCCCAAGTCACAGCAGGTTATTGAACAGCATTTCATAGGTAAAAAGAAGTATGGCGAGATAGCTCGTGATATGGGCGTCAGTCGCTTCACAGTCTATAAGCACCTGTCACAAGGTATCAGCCAGTTGCGGGCACACTTTGCTTGGTATCATTTAGTAGTAGTCCTGGTACTGCTTTCAGGGGTTGTCTTCGCCATTCTTATGCAGAGTAGCCGCCCGGCGGACCCAAAGCCTGCGGTGTCACCCGCTACTGAAAAGACCGCTCCATCGAAGGCCGCACCCACCACCATCCACTACGAGAACGCAACGTTGGAACAGATACTGACTGACATTACTAAATATAATAAGGTAGAATTGCGCTTCATCAACGACGGTGCCCGCCAACTGCGGCTGCACTACGACTGGCATCAGGCCGACCCGCTCACCGACATTGCCGCCACCCTCGACGCTTTCGACGGCATCAGTCTGGAACTGCGCGACAACACCCTCTATGTGAATCAGCCATGAGACAGGTCATCAGCTTCCTCCTGCTGCTTTGCACAGCTTGTACAACACAGGCCCAGCGCGTCAGCCGCAATTATCGCGACTGTCCGATGACCACTGTCCTTTCCGACCTGAGCCGGGTCTCTCAGCGGCAACGCATCGTCTTCATCTACAACGACCTGGAGGACTACCTCGTCACCCAGCGGTTCGACTCGCTCAGCGTGTCCGAGGCCATCGTAGCCTGTATTGGCCATTACCCCATCAAACTGACCAGCCGGGGCGACTCCATCCTGCTCGTGGAGTGCAGGCAGCGTCTGCCCTACAAGGTTAAAGGGCTGTTGGCCAACGAGCATGGATTGCCTGTGGCCGATGCCAACATCAGTCTGACAGCCGACGAAGCCTCATGCGGACAGGGCATCAGCAACAAGAGCGGGCGCTTCGTCATACCGACCAGTCAGCCGGAAGGCACCATCCACATCAGCCACGTCGCCTACAAGCCTGCCAGCCTCCGCTATTCGGCGGGCGACTTAGGCACCATTCGTCTGGAGGCAGCCAACATCAGGCTCGACAGCGTCAGCGTGATGGCCAGTGTGCCAACCTTTGCCGAGAGCCGTTACCTGAAGTATGCCGACAAGATAGCAAAAGAGGTGTGGAACATGCAGATGCCGCAGTTCCGCATCGATACTCTGCCAGCCAAGTACCGCCACGCTGATGCTGTCGTGCTGGCCGACTACGACTGTATAGAGTATCATCTGGTCAGTCAGAGCTATCCTGGTATGCCTTTTAGCCTTGCCAACTTCCACGAGAAATGGATCAGCACACGCCACTTTCACCGCAGCCGCTACTACGTCAACAGCCCCGAAGCCGCCCGCCGTCTGTCGCTCGTCAGCTACTCACAACAGAACGACATCACCGACGTCACCTTTCACAAGACTACGGTCATGGGTATCAGGGTGATAAGTCCTGACGGAAGCACGCGCACCGTCAACACCTACCCATATTTCAAGCCCAGAGCCAGAAGCCGCACGACTGCTGTCAGCGCTACTGACACCATCCGTCTGGCGCGACTGGAGCCGGGCGACATTCTCGACGTGTTCGTCTATCACAGCTTCGAGGAACCAATGTCTCCATACGAATTGAAACTGCCCGCCCGCTACCCTGTGCTGTACTACGAGGGCAGAGCCGTAGCCGACCGCAAGCTGCAATTCATGCACCGTGAGACTGGCACCTTGGGGCACAAGATGACAGAGGAGAACGAAGGGCGCGACGTGATTGTCTACACCCAAAGCGACTATTACCAGCCACAGGCGACCGCCGCCAGTGTCACCGTGGAAGTAAATCTGAATAAATAACATACAAGCGTAATGAAGCATAAGACAAAGAAACACATCCGAACAGTACTGCTGCTACTGACAGCACTTGTCTGTCAGCAGACTGCGGCCCAGTCGACGGAAACGCAGTTAGAGCCGACAGCGAAAGAAAAGAAGGTGTTCAACACCATCCTGGCCGACTTCACCACGGGCTGGGTCACCTCCGAGGTGACCACCCCCGAAGGCAGCTACAAATGGCGGAACGGCCAGGGCTTCGAAATCAGCTACCGGCGGTTGCGCAAGGACGGCTACGGCATCGGCCTGGAGTTTGCCCACAGCGCCACCAACTACCCTTCGCGGACCTACGGCGGCGAGTACCAGCTGAAGGCCAACTTCTATGGCATCTCGCTACTCTACGGCGGTTTCGTGGGCCAGAAGTGCATCGCCACTGTCGGCATCGGCGCCGGGTGTGCCTACGCTTACGGCAGCGACAAAGGCAGTGTTGGCTTCGGACTGAAGGAGGCCATCAATGTGGAATACCAGCTGAGTCCGCTCGTCGGCATCGGTGCCGGGCTCGACTACTTCATGAACATATCAGCCGACCAGCAGCCCGACGGCTACGGCAAGAAATACGACATCACCGGTTTCAAACGCCTGGCACTCCACGTCGGGCTCAGAGTGTACTTCTAATAAATCATCAGTAATATGAAACGCATCATCCTACTATTCACCCTCCTGGCAGCCACGCTGGCAGGCCAGGCACAGAGCAGCTACTGCCTGACGTTCGACGACTACGCAGCTGGCACGTGGCACCCGCTCAGCCAACTCGAACTGCAGTACCGCTCGGGCAACAAGTCGCTCTGGAACGGCGGAGCCAGCTACAGGCCCGTGACAGGCGACAGCAAGACCGACAAGACGTTGAAGAAGGACGCCTGCCTCATCATGCACCACGACTCACTCTACATCAACTGCCGCGGCCTGTCGTGCCAGGGCGTACGTTTTGGCAACTGGTATGCACCAGCTTGCATCTTCGATCACGACTACTTCCTCTTCACAGCACTGAGTATCAAGGCCAAGAAGTCCACTGCCAACTCGGCCTTCTGGTTCGGTATCGTCGGTGGGGCCATCGCAGCGGCCAAACACAAGGACGAGTACATGTGCTACATATTCTATCCCAACGCCGGAACGGTGAGAGCCGTAGACCAAAAGATGATGTACCAACTGCTGGAGGACTATCCCGACCTGCGTAGCAACTACGACGACATGGTGGGCGACGAGGCCGACTGTTCGCCTCAGACCGTCATCCCACTACTGAAGAAAGCCGGTCTCATCTGACGCCAGAAAAAAATATCGTCCCCGCTTTTAAACCTTTTGCCCTCCCGAACGTCTAAAGGCTGTTATCTAATTAAAATTATTAACAACTAAAATTAACAACTATGAAGAAAGTAATGATGATGCTGGCCATGCTGGCACTTCCGTTTGCCTTGCAGGCACAAACAAAGTTCCACGATGTAGAAGCTAACGAGGCTACAGGTCCTG
>JAEEGH010005991.1_pt1 | contig 30095 bp, 21 predicted proteins | sample 9134181 | NCBI WGS metagenome assembly JAEEGH01 (sample SAMN16246544, study PRJNA631951) | gut metagenome | biome: gut microbiome; feature: rumen; material: DP-attached | host: Bos | place: Iran: Karaj | collected 2018-10
CAACACCTATTTCAACGGCTCGCACGCCTACGAGGACGGTGCATTGGAGAAAGAGAAAGGAAATAAGGACAACTTCACCGAAATGTTGCCGCTCTACACTGTAGGCAACAAGACCAGTCGCGACTTGGGAAAAGGCAACTTCGACCGTGCCATTGAGAAGAGCGAAAAGGCCATCAAGCAGCACAGTATTAAAGCGAAGCCCAAATGGACTAAGTCGCGCCGCAAGACCGATAAAGACAAGGAGTGGCTTTCGCGCCGAGAGTATAACCCGTTCATCTGGAAGGCTTGGCTCATGCTGGGCAAATCGCAGTTCCAGAAAGGCGACTTCGACGAGTCGGCTGCCACCTTCTCTTACATGTCACGCCTATATCAGACACAGCCCGCCATCAACGGCATTGCCCGCTCATGGCTGGCTCGTTCCTACATGGAACTCAACTGGCTCTACGATGCCGAGGATGTGATTCGCAACATGGCGCGCGACTCCATACACTTCCGCGCACAGAAAGACTGGGATTTTACCTATGCCAATTACTATGCAAAAACAGGTGACTATGAAAAAGCCATTCCCTATCTGCGTAAGTCAATCAAGCACGAGAAGCGCAAGAAACAAAAAGCACGCATGTGGTTCCTCATTGCTCAGATGGAGGTAGCACTCGGTCATCGGCAGGAAGCATACGAGGCCTACCAGCGCGTCATCAGGCAAAACCCGGCCTACGAGACAGAATTCAATGCTCGCATCGCTCAGACCGAAGTGATGGCTGCAGGCAACTGGAAGAAGATGATAGCCCGACTGAAACGCATGGCCCGGTCTGATAACAACAAAGACTATCTGGATCAGGTGTATTACGCCATTGGTAACATCTACCTCAACCAGCGCGATACCACCAAGGCCGTCGGAGCATACGAAACTGGCAACGAGAAGGCTACGCGCAACGGTATTGAGAAAGGTGTGCTGTTGCTCCGACTGGGCGATCTCTATTGGGATATGGAACGATACAACGATGCGCAGCGCTGTTATGGCGAGGCCATCGGACTTTTAGACAAGGATCGTCCTGACTATGCAGAGTTGTCGCGACGCTCGAAAGTGCTCGACGAGCTGGTGCCTCACACCGATGCCGTACATCTACAGGACTCTCTGCAAGAACTTGCCCAGATGTCGGAAACCGACCGCAATGCAGCCATCGATCGTGTGATAGAGGCTCTGAAGAAGAAAGAGAAAGAAGAACGCGACAAAGCACTTGAAGAAGCTGTGGAGAAAGTACTGGAAAAGCGTGGTGCCACCTCTGGCAACCGAAATCAGCCCACTCCTACAGCACCTCAAGCCAACAATCAGAATAATGGCCTTTGGTACTTCTACAACACCCAAGCTGTCAATCAGGGTAAGCAGCAGTTTGAGAAGTTGTGGGGTAAGCGTGAGAACACCGATAACTGGCAGCGTGTGAACCGTACTGTGGTGGCTTCGACTGACTTTGACAACCCTGAACTGGCCGACAGCTTGCGCAGAGCCAATCAGTTTGGTGACCTGGATGACTTGGGCGAGCTGTCCGCACTCGACAGCCTGGATAACAAACAAGTGCCTGACAGCGCCAAAAACGACCCGCACAACCGCGAGTACTATCTGGCACAGATTCCTTTCACCGAGGAACAGATACAGGCCAGTAATGCCCTCATCATGGATGGTCTGTTCCACTCGGGCATTATCTTCAAGGACAAACTTGACAATTCGACACTCGAAGATGCCTATAAGAGCAAACCACTGCGTCTGTCAGAGAAACAGCTGACGCGACTCACTTTCCAGTTCCCTGACTATGAGCACAACGACGAAGCATGGTATCACCTGTTCCTGCTCTACTCACGACTGGGCGAGAACGATAAAGCTTCCGAATGTCTTCAGAAACTGAAGGACAACTACCCCGAAAGCGACTGGACCATTCTGCTCAGTGATCCGCTATTTGCCGAGAACGCGCGCTTCGGCGTACACATCGAGGACTCACTCTACACATCTACCTATGAAGCTTTCAAAGAGAACAGATACAACGAAGTGAAGACCAACTCAGCACTCTCTGCCGAACGATTCCCCTTGGGCGTGAACCGTCCTAAGTTCCTGTTCATCGAAGGTCTGAGTCTTCTGAACGAGGGCGATGCCAAGGGCTGCCTTACACAGTTGAAACAAGTGGTTGACAAATATCCTCAGAGCGAGGTGAGCGAGTTGGCAGGCATGATTATCAAAGGCGTGCAGGAAGGGCGCACGCTCTATGGTGGTACGTTTGACCTGAACGACATCTGGTCGCGACGCAGCATCAGCCTTGAAGAAGATAGCGCCACAACCGACACGCTTTCAGATGACAGAAACCTGCCATTCCTTTTCATACTTGCTTATCAGCCTGACTCACTGAAACTGGGTCCCGAACGTGCCACCAACGGACGACTTCTCAGTCTTGAAGAACGAATAGCAGCAGCCGAGAACCAGTTGCTCTACGAGATGGCACGCTATAACTTCACCAACTTCATGGTGCGCAACTTCGATCTCACAGTCGACCGACAACCTGGCATCACTCGTATGCTCGTCAGCGGTTTCCTTAATTATGATGAAGCCTTGCAATATGCCCGCCGGCTCTATGCTGACGAGACAATGGCATCGTTTATACACCAGTGTCGCAGTCTGATTATCAGCGACCATAACCTCAGACTCATTGGAACCCGTTTTAGCTATAAGGACTACGATGAGTTCTATGAGCGCACCTTTGCCCCACTGCAAATCAGCAATGAGGACTTATTGGAAATCCCTGAATCCATCGAGCAGGAAGAAGGCGAGGACCAGTCAGACGACACTGACGAAGAAAACGACAATACCCCTGTCAGACAGCAACCTGCCAACAATGGCGATATCTTCGACGAAGACTTCTGGTAAAAACATCTTACCCTTTTCTGTACCTATAACTCCTAACACCAACTCATAAAGAAAGAATGATTAATGGTCAACTACTCTGGGTCGACGATGAAATGGAACTTCTTCGTGCCCATCTTATTTTTCTGGAAAAGAAAGGCTATGAAGTGACCACCGTATCGAATGGCACCGATGCCATCGACCTATGCCAAGAGCGCTCGTTCGACCTTGTGCTACTCGATGAGCAAATGCCTGGTCTGAGCGGACTGGAAACGCTGCAACGCATCAAGGAAATATCGCCTTCCACGCCCGTGGTGATGGTCACCAAGAGTGAGGAGGAGAACATCATGAACCAAGCCATCGGACAAAAGATTGCCGACTATCTGATCAAGCCTGTCAACCCCAATCAGATACTGCTTACTCTGAAGAAAAACATTCACCGCCGAGAGTTGGAAACCGAGGTTACACAGAACCAGTATCAACAGCAGTTTCAACAAATAGCCATGCAGATACAAGACTGCCGTACCTACAAAGACTGGATGGAGGCATACAAGCGACTCATTCACTGGGAACTGGAGCTGAGTTCCACCGATTCTCAGATGACCGAGATGTTGCAAATGCAGAAAGAAGAAGCCAATCTGGGATTCGCAAAATTCGTAAAGGCCAACTATCTGGACTGGGTGTCATCACCAGCTCCTGAGGGAGCCCCCCTGTTGTCACACCGCATCTTCAAAGAGCGCATCTTCCCCCTTCTTGACCAAAAGCAGAAGGTATTCCTTGTAGTACTCGACAATTTCCGTTACGACCAGTGGCGCATGCTGTCACATGAACTAGCCGATCAGTTCGACATCGAGGAAGACCTTTATTGTTCCATTCTTCCCACAGCTACACAGTATGCCCGCAACGCCATTTTCTCAGGCCTTATGCCCAACAAGATTGCCGAAATGTTCCCCGACCTGTGGGTCGATGAAGACGAGGAAGAGGGCAAGAACCTCAATGAAGCGCCACTCATCCAGACACAACTTGACCGATACAGAAGACACGAATCATTCTCCTATCACAAGATCAACAATTCCTATGATGCAGACAAACTGATTGGGCAGCTGAACGAGCTTGAGAAGAACGGACTCAACGTAGTGGTGTTCAACTTCATCGACATGCTGTCGCATGCCCGTACAGAGAGCCGCATGGTGCGTGAACTGGCCAACAATGAATCAGCCTACCGCAGTATCACGCTCTCATGGTTCCGTCACTCAGTCATAGCCGACTTCTTCCGCATGCTGGCTCAGACCGACTATAGGGTCATCGTCACTACAGACCACGGTTCCATACGCTGCACAAAGCCTGTAAAGATTATAGGCGACCGCAACACTAATACCAATCTGCGCTACAAACTGGGCAAGAATCTGGGCTACGACTCGAAGGATCTCTTCGTCATCCGCAATCCCAAGCAGGCACAACTGCCTTCCCCAAATCTCACTACGAGTTACGTCTTTGCCACAGGCGATTCATTCTTTGCCTACCCAAACAACTACAACTACTACGTATCCTACTATCGCGATACTTTCCAACACGGCGGTATATCAATGGAAGAGATGCTCATCCCCCTTGTCACAATGACAGGAAAAAGAAGATAAGCACTTGATTGACAAAGAAAACAAAAAGGAAAAAAGATATGGAAATAAAGATACAGGACATTGCTCATATACACGAGGCTGCCCATGAGTTCATACAGCACATCGACCAGCACACAGTATTCGCTTTCTATGGTAAAATGGGAGCTGGCAAGACCACCTTTGTCAAGGCTATTTGTGAAGAACTTGGAGTCAACGATGTCATCACATCGCCCACATTTGCCATTGTCAATGAATATCAGACAAAGAACGATTCTCCCATCTATCATTTCGACTTCTATCGTATCAAGAAAATCGAGGAAGTATATGATATGGGCTATGAAGACTATTTCTATAGTGGTGCACTCTGTTTCATCGAATGGCCAGAGCTCATCGATGAGTTGTTACCAGACGATGCCGTGCGCGTCAGCATCACTGAGGATGCCGACGGCTCACGCACTGTAAGTTGGTAAAAGAATTAATCTTTGCTATGATAACTGATGAGTCCTTCCATGGGGCTCTTCATCACGGTTCCCAGCTTGAATCCTTCAGCCTTGGCAGCTTCGTCAAGCAGCTCCTCATAATGATAAGCCATGCTGCCAACGAAGTGTACAGGCAGGTCAGGACGCTGATAGGGCACAATGTTATTGCGGAAGAACTGCCGGAAGTTCTGCACCACCAAGTCGCGAAGCAACGGATTGTCGATATGCTCTGATATATAGAGAGAGGTGGTGGCCAGGAATCGATTGGCCATTGGTTCACGATACACCTTATTGATGATATCGGCCTGTGTGAGCTTCGTCTCCTTCAGATAGCTGTCGCGAATCTCGGCAAAAGCAGGGTTCTTAAAGATAGAGTTCATAAACAAACGTCCGAGTACGGCTCCGCCGCCCTCATCGCCTAAGATATAGCCCAAAGCTGGCGTATTCTTCACAATATCATTTCCATCGTACAGGCAACTGTTGGCTCCTGTTCCCAGAATGCAGGCAATGCCCTCCTCATGCTGACAGAGGGCTCGTGCTGCAGCCATTAGATCGCTGTGCACCTCAACCGTCTGTGTGGGAAAGAATTGTGCCAACATCTGCTTCATGCCAGGTACATGAACAGGAGTGCAACCACTACCATAAAAGGCAACTTCTACTTGTGATAGCAGCGGCGTCTCGAGGGCACGAGTACCTGAGAGTGCAGCACGAGAGAACGTTGAAAGCTGAGATACCATTTCCTGTCCCAGTATACCTCTAATAACATCAGGTGTCTGATGAATAGGATTGATGCCTTGAGTCTGAAAAGACGAAATGACATCCCAACGTGTGGGATATGGTGAATAAAGAAGTGTCCAATCGGTTTTGGTACCTCCACTGTCTGCTATGAGAATCATAATGGTCTTGTTTTTTATAATGTTGTTTTTAGTTATTTTCTCCCCACGTATTTAGCCTCAACAGCAGGTTTCTTTAGCGCATCGGCAAATTCCTGCGGTTTCAGAGTGACAGGCCCTCGCATAAACTCAGGCACATTGTAGCTCTTCATGAATTCACGGTGGTAGTTGGGATCATCGGTGGGCAGTTCGAATGGCTTCGTGGCATGTCCGTCCTTATCGACATGTGCAAAGAAAGGACGGGTGAAGTTGCCATCGTCACGCCTACTGCTAACCACGATCCAACGACCATTTGAACTCCAATTATGATACGACTCCACTGACGGGCTGTTCACTGCTTCAAAAGGTCCTGCCTCACCTGTTTGCAAATCCACGAGCCACAAATCAGCATCGCGATGCCAGATGTGAAACGTGCCCCACTCGCCCACAGCCATAAGCAGGAAACGACCATCTGGTGAAATGCGCGGCAACGTGGCACTTAGTCCGAGTGTATCGGCAACGAACACCATTTCGCGTGGTCCGAAGGTACGTGTAGCAGGATCAAACGACTTACGATAAATATTATATTTAATTTCTTTGTAACGCATGATGCACTCAGCATCCTGATCTGTGGTGTCACGATACTCAAAATGAGCCGAACTGTAGTAGAGCCAGCGCCCATCAGGAGTCCAGCAGGGGAAGGTCTCAAACTCGTTCTTATCATTTTCAATAGTGCTCACCTCGTTGCTCACAGGATCATAGAGGATAAGGTCGCTCTGTGCGTCGAGTACCTCAATCTTATCCACATCAAAGGTGTGGAAACTCTGCATCGTGTTATTGGTTGAATAGGCAATGATATCCTGCTGTGGATGCCAAGCCGGATAGACACCAGCCGAGAGTGTGCTATCAGTCTTCAGGTTCACCTTGTGCAGTTTTCCGTCAATATTGAGCATTGTGCCGCCCAAGTTCTGACGAGCATGAAACTGCGTGCGCTGTGGATTACCCAACTGACTGTAGTGGCAGTTGATGCACTGCCCGCTCAGCTCGGTGGAGCAAAGCATGTTATCATAGATTACACGCTCCTCATAATTTTCCAGACAACGCTGGTTGATGGTCAACTCCTCGTAGGTGACATAGCTGGGTGAAATGAGTCGGTAGGTCAACCAAGGGTCAATGCTATCAGGTGATACGTGAATGCCGAAGGGAGCATAGCGTTGCCATTTATCGCCCATACGCGTAAACACTTCCACACTGATGCTGTCGCCCTTCAGCGCCTCAGCCACCAGCTCCTGCCAGTCATCTTGTTCGGGTAGCACCTGCTGTCCGCTGAGCACGAGTTGCTCATTGCCTGCCGTGAAGCGCGTCACCACCTCGTCATAACGATCTGTCAACTGGAAGTGAAGCGGAGCCATGTTCACTGGCACCATCACCCCTATATAGTCGGGATAGATGGCAGGTTGCATCTTCAGTTGGTCATATACAGTAGGCACTTGAGCGCCCTGACATGCAGCCAGTAAGCAGGCTCCAGCCATCATTATCAATTCATATATTCGTTTCATCCCCACAATTTTCAATCTTCAATTTTCAATTTTCAATCTTCAATACGTCTTCATGTTGCGCATCAAGAAGTAATTGTAGTAGAACGTGTCGCCGAAGCGCACCCTAAGCAATTCCTTCAGTTGTTCCTCCGACTTGCCTGCATACTGCTGCGCAGCCTGCATGAAGGCCTGGTAGCTGGCTGGGATGGAGGGATCAAAAGGCATGCGACTGATGTCTACTTTCTGCTCCAGGTTGCCATAGAGGAAGGCTGCTTCCTGGAAGTAGCGGGGAATAAATCCATCTTTCTTCAGTAGCGCATACTGGTTGAAAGCACGCCAGAAAGTAGCAATATCCTTCAGCTGTACGGCAGCGAGGAGTACCAGCTCCGCACAAACAGGATCATCGGTCACTCGATAGGCCTGAATGTTGAGCATGAACAGTTCAATCAGAGACTGGTCGCTACCCAGTCGGTCATCGCCATCGAACATCAGTCGGCGTATAGGTCCAAGCTCGGGGTCTTCAGCTACGGCTTTTGCCACATTTGGCGTCGCCAACTGCTCATAGTGCTCTGCCCACTCTCGATAGTATTTTGTCTGCTTCAGCAGATCAATATATTTCAGTGCCACCTGCCACTCACCATTGAGTAGCGAACAACGCACCAAATACTTTAGGTAGTCAGCTCGCCAACCAAACTCCACACCGTCCTCCAAGCACCAGCGGTAGCAGTAGTTGGGCAGACCATAGTGCAGATAGAGGTTCTTGCCTCCCATCTGTACCATGCGCAGCTCGAAGTCGGCCTTAGGTGCCTTTGCTCCGTCAGGATAGGCATACATTTCATTTCCAGCACGCCCCAGTTTGAAGAGTGCCAGATTCTTGAACACCACCATCATGCGTGTAGGCTCGCCTTCATGCTGGCGAGCTATCTCAAGTACGCCTTCCCAGTCACTCTTGTCCACGCAACTGTTCATCCGTATCTCCTCGTGGAATGTCTCGTCTTTGAACCACCATTGCCAGCAACTCCAAACTGCAACTACGGTAATGAGCGCGGGCAGAATGCTCGCCATCCATGGACGGAGCATCCACCGTCTGAGGTCGATGTCAACCTTGTAGGTGATTGACATGAACAAAATCGTTACGAAGAGAACTATGAAAGGTATATAATAAGGTGTGAATGTCTCCCCATCACTGTAGAGGGGCAACCCTTGCCACAGGATGAAGTCACTGTTGGCTTGGTAGTACATGTGCTGATAACAGATGTGGGGAATGAATATTATCAGCATAATGCCGATGAAACTCAAAATGCTCTTCTGGGTCTTTGAAAGTTGGTTAATGCGCCACGAGGTGAAAGCCATCAGAGCTATAGTGAAGATGCCATAGCAACCGCCAATGGGGTAAGCAATGCCAGCTGTAGCGACAAAGAATACTATCAGTAGCACGAAACTCAGATTGCTTTTAACCCTGGCAGCCATCACACGGAAGAGCCACGTTGTAGCCACTGCCATCGATGCGCCAATGACAGGAATAAAGAAATGACCGCGCAATTTCAGGTAGTAAAGCCAGTAGCCAAGATTGAAGTCTATGAGTAGTATCATGGCTACGGGTACAATCAGTACAGGCATCCATAGCCTGCTGACGGCGAAGGTTCGCTTCATGAGCCACATCAGCAGCCCCATCCAGGCGCACAGCATCAGACTGCCCAACCAAGGGTGATAGAAAAACTGAGTGAAATAGGTTCCTAACCACGTTAGCAATCCACCTGCCACCACCAACTGTTGTTTAAAGAAGAGCGGCGTGTACAGAAAGAGGTTTAACTCCTCAACTCGCTTAAGGTAGTCGCTCTCGAAGACCACCATAACGATGTAGGCAGCAAGAAGGGCGAGAAGGGGGATAGAATTCCAAATCCAGGGAACAAATACCTTTTCCCTACTTCTACCATTATCGAGGGAAGTAGATTCTTCAGGAGCTTGCTGTATAGATGATTTTTTCTTGTTCTTACTCATTTTCTTGTTCTAATTCCGACCTCCTTTATAGAGAAAGGGTTGAGATGGAGTTCTTATCCGACCACTTCTTCAGACGCTTATATTCTTTCTTTGTGAGTCGTAAGAACGAGCCGTGCTGTGGTCCTGTCACGCCCTTAATATCTTGTGGGTTTCGGAAATTGCGCAGATTCTCGTCGGCCTCACAGATGCGGTAGTGCTTGGGATTGTCGCTGTATTGTATATAGGCCACACGCCAGGTCTTATCGCCTATAAGCTGAAAGGCACTTGAGCCTTCGCAGTTCTTCTTACCCTCAAAGCTCACGTAGTCATCGGCTACGGGCTCACCCCATCCGTAGGTCAGATGGTCTGAGGTTGCAGTGAAGATGCCCTTCTGTCCACCCTCTTTTTTGATGAGCATGTGATACTTGCCATCGGCCAACAGGTTGATGTCAGCATCGATGGTGGCATAGCCCCAATCGAAGAGCAATTTTGGCTGTGTAAGTTTGGTAAATGACTTGTCAGCATACGAGTAGTACATTCGGTCATACCCTTCTTCCGGACGGTTCAGCATGCTGTAATAAATCATGTAGCCGCCTTTTTCGCCGTTCTCCCATACGTAGTCGGGGTCCCAGAATATCTGTGGTGCCCACACTCGGTTGATGGTTGACCAATCTTTATACACGCTCTCTGCCTCTGGATTCGAGAAAATAGTGGTACCCTTTCTGTAGTCGAAAGTCACTGAGGTCCAGTGAATGAGGTCATCGCTCTTCAATAGGTCTATTCCGTAGTTGTCCCACTTATGACTCTTGGCCACACACATGTCGGTAGTTACCATCACAAATCCCTTACCGTTCCAAGCGCGGCAGATAAATGCGTCACGCTGACCTCCCTCGATACGGGCATGTTCCTTAGGATCCATGATTGGATTGCCCCCTATAATGTCTTCATAGTTCATGCCATCACGACTAATGGCATAAGCTGTATATTCTCCACGATCACTCATGTGACAATACAGATAGCCGTAGGTACCTTTTTGCGGGTTCTGTGCCTGAGTTATTAAGGCACCAATGGCCAACAGGGCCAAAAATAGCAATTTCTTCATATTGGTTTCTTTCTTGTTTTTATTGGTTAGTCTAAAATCTTATAGTTTCTTCACCTCATCTACAGTAAGGCCTGTAGCTTTTGCAACGTCTTCAATAGAGAGTCCCATTGATTTCAATTGAAGAGCAATCTCAGAAGCTTTGTTCTTTTCGCCCTCAAGACGACCCTCAAGACGACCCTCAGCACGACCCTCAGCCAATCCTTCTTGTTTGGCACCTTCCAGTACATCGTTCTGATACATAAGAATATCCAGATGATTGTCATATTCAGCACGTTGCTTACGGTCCATCTTCAGATATTCCAGACGTTCACGAGCCTCCTGTAGTCCTGGTGCGGTGGTATCTTCATTGATATGTCCAGTTTTCAGATATTCCAGCCATTCCTCAAGAGGAGTGGTGGCCAGTTTATTGAATTCATTCACACGTATGATATAATATTCGGGGAATACCTCCTCGGGAGCCTGCATACGTAAAGCATCCCTATCGCGCTGTCCGATGAGAAGCGCATCGCCAGTATGTACGCCTGTTAGTTTCGTTTGACCATGGTATAGGTAGTCGGCACCTTGGCCAAGGTCAAAGTAGATGATATTAATAGAGTACACCTTCTTCACATTCTTATAGCTCTGTCCTCGAGAGATATGCTCTGTAATAGCCTTTGCCACCCCGTAGAGAACGCGCTGAAGGTAGTAGAGTTCACGCGTCTGCTGAATCTCCACTAAAATGATCTCGTCCTTCGAGTTCTTGGCTTTAATGTCCACACGGTTGAACTTATCGTCCTCATAGTTCTGGTTGCCTTCGCTTTCCAGGAGCTCCACGATAGTTATTTTCTCTCCCAGCAGCACGGATATCAAGCCTTCAAACACCACAAAGTCGGCCTTGTTCCTCAGCATACGCTTGGCTGCCCAGTCGAATCGTACGTATCTGTTGTCTTCGTTCATCGTCTTTTCCCTTTCTTCTTTTCTTTGCAAAGGTAAAGATTATTTCTAATTTTCCCAAATAATGCCATCTTTTTTTGACGAAATGCAAAAACGGCACCGCGCGTTGGAATGATGCCGTCTGATGTGTTATTAAAAAACAGAAGCCCGGATTGCACATAACTGGGCAGTCCGGGCTTCACTCTTGTGTTGATATGGTATTGAGTTGATTACTCCGTCTCAGATGCCTTGCCGATGAGTTCCATGAATTCGTCTAACTTCGGCGTAATAATAATCTGGGTGCGGCGATTGCGCTGTTTACCCAACTGAGTATCGTTGCTTTCCAACGGATTATACTCACCACGTCCACCTGCAGTGAGGCGCTTCGGATCTACTCCGTACTTGGTCTGTAGAGCCTGCACCACGCTCGATGCACGCAGACAGCTAAGATCCCAGTTGTTACGGATGTTCTGCTTCGAGATGGGTACATTGTCGGTGTTGCCTTCAATGAGCACGTCATAGTCCTTGTAGTCGGTGATAATCTTGGCTATCTTCGACAGTGTCTCGGCAGCACGGTCGTTAATCTCATAGGAACCGCTCTTATAGAGCATATTGTCGGCCAGTGAGATGTAAACGACGCCTTTGAGCACCTGCACATCAACCTCCTTTAACTCTTCTTTCGAAAGTGAGCGGGTGAGATTGTTTTGCAGTACAAGATTGAGCGAGTCGCTCTTCGACTTCACCTCCACCAGGTGGCGGATATATAGGTTCGACTCATTAATCTGGTCCACGAGTTTCTCTATCGAGATATTGTTCTGCGAGGCGTTGCTCAGACTCTTGTCGAGCGAGCTCTGCAATCCTGCCATGAGTTTCTTCTGCTCTTCAAAAGCTACTTTCTGGGCTTTCAGCTGCTCTTCCAGACTCTGAACTCGAACATTCTTGGCAGCCAAGTCTTCGCGTGCATTTTGCAGCGAGGTGGTAAGTGACTTGTTCTCGTTCTGGCACTCGGTGAATACTTTCTTGCTGACACAGCTGCTCAACGTGAGCGTAGCAGCAAGTGCATAGAATAAGATGTTTTTTCTCATATTCATTTCATTTTTGTTTCTAATTCATTTCTGCGTGTGTCTCACGCTTTTCGTTGCAAAATTACTGATAAGATGCTCAAACAAGCAGAAAGTTTCGCTGAATTACAGAATTTTAACCATAATACGACATTTATATGAAAAAGGGGCATAGTTGCTATCCCCCCTGAAGCATCTATTTCCCAAACCTTGCTTGCACGACATTTATTACATAGTCACCCAATTTTTCACACTCATTGATAAGGTCAATATAGAAGGTGCCGATAGCATAGCCATATTCACGCTCATTGACAGAGCGGATGTTTTCCGTCTTCATTTGCTGGCGCATCTGATTGATTTCGTTTTCTATGCGGTAGCTGTTATGGATATCGTGCTCGCTACGATGGCCATGCATCACATGATTCATCTGTGTCAGCGCATCGTTGCAAAGCGTCATAATGGCTTTCAACCGTGCCAACTGTTCTTTGGTCAGTTCCTGGCCTGTTTCTTGTAGGCGGTTCATTGTACGTGCCAACTTGTAGCAAGCATCGCCGATACTTTCAAGTTCGCTTACTTCTCGCATCATCTGACGGATTTTCACTTTTGTATCATCACTGAGATGATCATTGCTCACATGCTCCAAGAAACGGGCTATTCCTATTTCCATCTGGTCGGTCAGGTCTTCCTGATGTTCGATTTCGCTGTAGAGATGAACAAACGCCTTCTCGTCTTTCTCTTCAACCAGTTGGCACACCATATCGAACATACGTTGTACGCGTTCGCCAAACAGGGCCGTCTCCTTCTGTGCCTGTAGCACTGCTATTTCCGGAGTCTGAATCAAGTTCGACTTTATGTACTGCAAGCGCAGTTCCTCCTGCTTGGGTTGCTCCTGCTTTGGCAACAGCCAGCACACTACACGTTCCATCTGCGGTATCAGACCTATGAGCAGAGCGGTGTTGGTGACGTTGAAACAAGTATGGAACATAGCCAGCACCACAGGCAGCCGCTCTGTCTGACCGGCCATTGATGGATTATAGCCTACGAATCCACAAACCATATTGACGAAGGGATAGAATACGCAGAGCACCCAAATGACACCAAACACATTGAAAAGCAGATGGGCTAATGCAGCACGTCGTGCCTGCGTGTTGGCCCCGAGTGCAGCAAGATTGGCTGTAGCCGTAGTTCCGATATTCTCACCCATTACCAAAGCTATGCCTAAATAAATAGGTAGCACACCCGTTGAGCAGAGCAGAATGGTAATAGCCATCACTGCTGCCGACGACTGCACGATGCACGTGATGATGGTACCGATAGCGAGGAACGCCAGGATGGTGAGGTGACTATTGGTATCGAACGATGCGAAGAAGTTGACCACTGACTCGTTGTGCGCCAAATCGAGTTCCTTACCCCCCGTACTCAGCATCACCAGGGAGAGAAACATAAAGGCAATGCCGAACAAGAAGTCACCCACGTAGCGATGCCGTTTCTTGTAGATAAGTATCATTCCTAAGAAGAAGGCAGGAAAGACGACATTGGTCAGATCTACATTATAGCCCAGCGACATGATCCATGCCGTGAGGGTGGTGCCGATATTGGCTCCCATGATGACACTGATGGCCTGCGAGAGTGTCAGCAGTCCTGCCGAAACGAACGAGACCGTCATCACCGTCGTTGCCGATGACGACTGCACGGCACTGGTTACAAGTGTTCCCGTCAACATACCCGTCAGTCGGTTAGTTGTCATTTTTGCCAATATATGTCTCAGCTGCGGTCCTGCCATCTTCTGCAGTGCATCGCTCATCATCTTCATGCCATAAATGAGCAGTCCCAGTGCGCCCAACAATTTCAGCGACACCATTACATAATCTTGTGTTGTTTCCATCATCTCTTTTTTACGGCAAAATTACTGTCTTCAAATGATGAATGCAAATAAAAGCTGTTACAATACTGTTACGCGGCTGAATCGTAACAGGAACGTAACAATCCTCATCATCAACGTGAGTTCGATGCATTCTGAGAAGTCAAAGATGAAGGCCATATATGGCATCGGTTCTTTAGCCATCCACAGAGGTATCGCAAGCCATTCTGGTTAAAAAAATGTAAAACATATATCTATTAGAAGAGTTTTGGCTAATTTTGCAGGGATTTACAGACGGACAAAATCATGAGTCTAACAAATATAGCAAGACTGCTGTTCAAGCCGAGGCAACGCGAACTGGAGCGTCACCAGAACGAGGGCGAGACCCTGCAACGCGAGGTGCTGACCCACCTGCTGCAGCGAGCCAAAGACACAGAATACGGACGCAACCACCTGTTTGGTGCGACAAAAGACTACGAAGGGTTCGCCAAGAGCGTGCCTGTGAACACATACGAGGAGCTGAAGGGCGACATTGACCGCATGCGTCAGGGCGAGCGCGACGTGCTCTGGCCGGGACGCGTGAAGTGGTATGCCAAATCGAGCGGCACCACCAACGACAAATCAAAGTTCATTCCTGTTTCGCCGGAGGGTCTGAAGCAGATACATTATAAAGGCGGTGCCGACGTGGTGGCCATTTATCTTCGCAACAATCCCCAGAGCCGCATGTTCGACGGGCGCGGTCTGATTCTTGGCGGCAGTCATGCCCCCAACTACAACCTGCCCGGCTCGCTGGTGGGCGACCTGAGCGCCATACTCATTGAGAACATCAACCCCGTGGTGAACCTGGTGCGCGTGCCCTCGAAGAAGACGGCCCTGCTCTCCGACTTCGAGGTGAAGCGCGACCGCATAGCCCGTGAAGCCATGAACAAGAACGTGACCAACCTAAGCGGCGTACCCTCGTGGATGCTCTCTGTGCTCAACCGCATCATGGAGCTTTCGGGCAAGACCCATCTGGAAGAGGTGTGGCCCAACATCGAAGTGTTCTTTCACGGCGGTGTGGCCTTTACGCCTTATCGCGAGCAGTACGAGCGCCTCATCACTTCGCCCCGCATGCACTATATGGAGACCTATAATGCCAGCGAGGGCTTCTTCGGCATACAAGACGACCCACTCGACAAGTCGATGCTGCTCATGCTCGACTACGACGTGTTCTACGAGTTCATTCCTGTTGAGAGCTTAGACTCACAGATGAATCCCCTCCCCCTCTGGGCAATTGAGACTGGCAAGGACTATGCGATGCTCATCTCCACCTCATGTGGATTGTGGCGCTACATGATAGGCGACACCGTGCGCTTCACCTCCACCAATCCCTACAAGTTTGTCATCTCAGGTCGCACGAAGAGCTTCATCAATGCTTTCGGTGAAGAGCTCATCGTTGACAATGCCGAGCGCGGATTGGCCTACGCGTGCAAAACGACGGGAGCCATCGTGAGCGAATACACTGCTGCACCAGTGTTCATGGACGACCGCGCCAAGTGCCGCCACCAGTGGGTCATCGAGTTTGCTCAAGCACCCGCTGACCTGTCAGTCTTTGCTGCCACGCTCGACCGCAAGCTGCAAGAGCTGAACAGCGACTACGAGGCCAAGCGCTTCAAGGACATCACCCTGCAGCCGTTGGAAGTCATCGAGGCCCGTCCCCACCTGTTCAACGACTGGCTGAAGCAGAAAGGCAAGCTAGGGGGACAGCACAAGGTGCCCCGACTGAGCAACGAGCGCACCATCATCGATGAGCTCATTTCACTAAACATGAGATAAGATTTGCCACACATGCTAAGAAATGTTCTGAAATATCTTCCCCTACTGTTTTTGCTCTCAGCGTGTGCCCGCATGGGCAACCCCGACGGTGGATGGTACGACGAGACACCGCCACGGGTGGTGCACTCCGAACCCAACGACCGCGGCACCAACGTCACCGCCAAGCGCATCACCATCAACTTCAATGAATACATCAAGCTTGAGGATGCACAGAATAAAGTGATCATCTCACCGCCCCAACTGGAGATGCCTGAGGTGAGGGCCGCCGGCAAGCGCATCATCGTCAACCTGCGCGACTCGCTCAAACCCAACACCACCTACACCATCGACTTCAGCGATGCCATCTCCGACAACAACGAGGGCAACCCGATGGGCAACTACACCTTCACCTTCTCTACAGGCGATCAAATCGACACGATGCAAGTGGCGGGCTACGCACTCGATGCCTCCAACCTGGAGCCCATCAAAGGCATACTCGTGGGACTGTATCGCGCCGACAGCACCTTTACCGACAGCACCTTCCACAAGACACCTCTACTGCGCGTATCGCGCACCAACGGCAGCGGCTTCTTCTCCATCAAGGGTGTGGCCCCCGGGCGCTACTTTGTGCGAGCTCTTCAGGATGCCGACGGTGACTTCGTCTACGGACAGAAGAGTGAGACCATCGGATTCACCTGCGACACCATTGTGCCTCGCACTACGATGGGCATCCGTCAGGACACCCTGTGGAAAGACCCGCTCCACATCGACAAAATCACACAGACCGAATACCTGCGCTACCTGCCCGACGACCTCACCCTACTGTGCTTCCAGGCCAAGCTCACCGACCGCTACCTCATCAAGACCGAGCGCAAGGAGCCCGAGAAGCTGGGCTTCTTCTTCAGCTACGGCAACGACTCGCTACCCGTCATCCGCGGACTGAACTTCGAGGCCGACAGTGCTTTCGTCATCGAAGCATCCGAGAAGCGCGACACCGTGTACTACTGGCTGCGCGACACCACACTCGTCAACCAGGACACGCTGCGCATGGAAGCCACCTATCTTATGACCGATTCTACCGGCACACTCATCGCGAAGACCGACACCATTGAGGCACTGGCCAAGATACCTTACGCCAAGCGTTTGAAAAGCAAAGAGAAGGAGATAGAACAGTGGGAGAAAGAGCAGGAGAAAAAGAAAAAACGCGGCGAGCCCTACGACAGTGTACGCCCGCCCGAATTCCTCAAACCGAGAATCAATCCTTCAGGACAGATGGCGCCCAACCAGAACGTCTATTTCGAATTCGACGCTCCGCTCGACTCCTGCAACCTGGAGGGTGTGCACCTCTACTCCATGATCGACTCGGTGTGGTACCGTGCGCCCCACCTCTTCCAACAGGTTGACACCCGCCGATACGTGCTCAAGGCCGAATGGCGGCCAGGCATCGAGTACAGCTTAGAGGTTGACAGCATGGCCTTTGTCAACATCTACGGACTATTCAACAGGCCCATCAAGCAAGGACTAAAGATAACCCCTGAGGAACGGTTCAGCTCGCTCATAGTGAGCTTGACCCACGCCCCCGACAGCGGCACCGTCTATGTAGAGCTGATGGATGGCAGCGACAAGGTGTCACGCAGGGAGAAAGCCGTTGACAGCACCGCCGAGTTCTACTATGTGCGACCGGGCAAATACTATCTGCGCGCCTTCGTCGATCTCAACGACAACGGCATCTGGGACACAGGCGACTACGACAGTAACCAACAGGCCGAGGAGGTGTTCTACTTCCATGAAGAACTGGAGTGCAAGGAGAAGTGGGACGTGACCCGCAACTGGGACCTCACCTACCGACCCCGCTATCAGCAGAAGCCTGCCAACATCACCAAGCAGAAGCCCGACAAAGACCGTCAGGTGAGCAACCGAAACGCCCAGCGAGCAGCTGAGAAAGGCATCACCTACGTGCCCAAGGACAAATAACACAACACACAAAGACTTACCGCTTTATTATGAGACTACTACTGACCATTCTTGCCACCATTGGCCTACTGCACGCCAGCGCCCAGTGCGGCATCGAGAACAAAGCCTTCAGCGAAGGCGAGTTCCTGGCTTACGACTTGCACTTCAACTGGAAGTTTGTATGGTTCAAAGTAGGCACAGCCAGCATGTCGACCGTGAAGTCCACTTTCCAGGGGCAAGAGGCCTATCGCACCAGCCTCATCACCCGTGGCAACGAGCGGCTCGACAACCTCTTCGTGATGCGCGACACACTCGTGAGCTACACCGATATGCAGCTCGCCCCACTCTACCACCGCAAGGGTGCACGCGAGGGCAAGCGCTACTACGTCGATGAGCTGTGGTACACCTATCCGCGAGGCAACTGTCGCGTGAAGATGCATGCCATCACGTCGCGCGGTGACCACCTCTGGCAGGAGCATGAATTCACGAGCTGCGTCTATGACATGATGAGCATCTTCCTGCGTGCACGCAACTTCAGTGCCGACGGCATGAAGGTTGGCGACGTCATCCCTATGCCCATCACCGATGCCACCGAGCTGAAGCACTCATGGCTGAAATATCGCGGTAAGGAATCGTTCACCATTGAGGGCACAAGCGACAAGTTCCGTTGTCTGGTTTTCTCATTCATCGAGCATGAAAACGGACAGAACAATGAACTCATCCGGTTCTACGTGACCGACGACCTGAACCACATCCCCGTCCGTCTCGACATGTTCCTCTCTTTCGGTTCAGCCAAAGCTTTCCTCCGCACCTATCAAGGCGTGAGAAACCCCATCACATCGAAAATCAAGTGATTGGTGTCTGTTCATGATCACTTGACGTTTAGGATAAAAAGTGCATATTATTTGCAAAACAATTGTATCTTTGCACCAGATTTGACTATTCGCTAATAAAAATGAGAAAATACATCTACCTATACATACTACCAGTAATAGCTGTCCTGCTAACAGGTTGTGCAGGTAGCGACGGTCAGAAGGACATAATAACATAAGAACAAAAAATTGAAACTGACGGAGCATTATATGTTCTTATGTTATTATGTCTAAAAAAACCATCTGCTGACGGAGCATTATATGTTCTTATGTCTAAATGTCACTTTTGTAATTTGTTACATTTGTCATTTTGCGCCGTTGGCAACCGCATCAATGGGCGAATGATGCTTTTTTAAAAAAAAGAACAGCATCTCTCAATCGGGGGAGGCTGTAGTTTTTTTATAGTTCCTTATCGAAGGGTTGGGCGGTGACGCACTTCAGATTCTTCTCCAGCTGTGCTGTGGAACTGGCGCCAACGAGCACGGAGGCGACTCCCTTCTGGTGCAGGATCCATGCCAGGGCCATCTCAGCAAGGGTCTCGCCACGCTGCTGGGCGGCATCGTTGTAGCCCTTGATGCGCTGCAACAGCTCGGGGGTGAGCATGCTCTCCTTGAGGAACTTTCCCTTCGACATGCGCGAGTCTTCTGGAATACCATTCAAGTAGCGGTCAGTGAGCAGTCCCTGTGCCAACGGCGAGAAGGAGATGAAGCCCACGCCGTGCTCCACGCAAAGGTCGAGGATGCCCTCTTCCTGGGGCGCACGGTCGAGCATGTTCAGACGGCCTTGATAGATGAGGCAAGGCACGTCGCGCTCTTTCAGGTAACGGAAGGCGAAACGTGTGGCCTCAAGCGGCCAGCGCGAGATGCCCACATAGAGGGCTTTGCCGCTGCGCACGATATCGACGAGTGCCTGAAGGGTCTCCTCCAACGGTGTATCAGGGTCGTAGCGATGTGAGTAGAACAGATCAACATAGTCCAAGTGCATGCGCTTCAGACTCTGATTGAGCGAAGCCGTCAGATACTTGCGCGAACCCCAGTTGCCATAGGGACCGGGCCACATATCGTAGCCTGCCTTGGTTGAGATGAACAGCTCGTCGCGATAAGGACGGAAGTCATCGTCCATCAGGCGGCCCATCGTGTCCTCAGCCGAACCGTAGGGAGGGCCGTAGTTGTTGGCCAGATCGAAATGGGTGATGCCGTGGTCGAAGGCATAGCGTGTGATCTCACGTGAGCGCTCATAGGGATCGACGCCACCGAAGTTGTGCCAGAATCCTAAAGAGACTTTGGGCAGGAGCACACCGCTCCTGCCGCAACGCTCGTAGCTCATCGCCCCTTCATAGCGCTGGGGGTCGGCCAGATATTGTTCTTTTATCATTCTGCTTGGGGGATTAAGATTAAAATACCATTTTCTCTAACCAGTAGCACACGATACCGGCCAGATAGCCCACGAAGGCTATCCACGTGATCTTCTTCATGTACCAGCCGAAGGTGATTTTCTCCAGACCCATCACCACAACGCCTGCTGCCGAACCGATGACGAGCATGGAGCCGCCCACACCGGCACAGTAGGCCAGCAGCTGCCAGAAGATGCCGTCAATAGCCATAGCGCCTTCTGGCTGTACAGGATACATGCCCATGCAACCAGCCACCAGAGGCACGTTGTCAACGATAGACGAGAGCACGCCAATGATGCCGTTGATGAGATAGTAGTTGCCGTGGAAGGCTTCGTCGAGTCCCTGACCCAGCATGGTCAGCACGCCGATGGTCTCCAGACAGGCCACGGCCATGAGGATGCCCAGGAAGAAGAGGATGGTGTCCATATCGATGCGCGAGAGCATCTTCGACACACGCTTCTGCGTGTTGGTGTTGTCGGCGGTGTCTTCACCCTCCTGATGTATGCGTATGTAAAAGATCTCGGTGACCGTCCATAGCACGCCCAGCACCAGCAGGATGCCCACAAAGGGTGGCAGGTGGGTGATGGTCTTGAAGATAGGCACGAAGATGAGTCCGCCCACGCCGAGGAAGAAGATGACCTTGCGCTGTCCTTCAGACAAATCTTTCGACTCCTGTAGCACCACCGTTTCTTTCTGCGGAACGAGTTCGCCTTTCAGCGAGAGCGAGAGGACGTAGGCAGGAATGACCATTGAGACGAGCGAGGGGATGAAGATCTCGGTGATGACGCCGGCTGCCGTGATCACGCCCTTGTTCCACAGCATGATAGTGGTCACGTCGCCAATGGGCGAGAAAGCACCACCGCTATTGGCTGAAATAATGACCAGCGATGCGTAGATGATGCGGTCGGTCTTGTCAGCCACGAGCTTGCGCAGAATCATAATCATCACAATCGAGGTGGTCAGGTTGTCGAGGATGGCCGAGAGGATGAAGGTCATGAAGGCAATGCGCCACAGCAGGGCTTTCTTGCTCTTGGTCTGCAGCGTGTCGCGCACAAAGTTGAAACCGCCGTTCTGGTCCACCAGCTCGACGATGGTCATAGCGCCCATGAGGAAGAACAGCGTGGTGGCTGTGCTGCCCAGATGGTGCTCGATGACGGTGCTCACAGCCGAGGCAATATGGTCGCCCACAGCACCGGGGACATAGCTGCCGGGATTGACCATGAAGAGTGTCCAGCAGCCCACGAACATGAGCAAGGCAATGGCAGCCTTGTTAATCTTGGTCACGCTCTCAATGGCTATGCAGAAATAGCCGAAGACGAACAGCGCAACGATACAAACAGTAAGTGTTGACATGTTTTTTTTATTAAGTTTTTAAGTTATTGAGTTATTTTAGTTATGATACAATATAAAAAAATGGTTGCTATGAGGTGTGAATCTCGTCGCCACGAATGCCCAGCGCCGACATGAGCGAGAAGCCCAGTATCTCCTGCCGGAAACAGCCGCCCTCGCGGGGCTCCATCGTGAACACGGTGATGCGCTTGCCGTCGAGCTGCTCGGGCGAGTCGTGGTCCAGCTTGCGCAGCAGACTGCTCACCTGTACATAGTGGCGCTCGTCGGCCACCACCATCACGCGCTTCACCTCCTGTCGCGAGCAAGCCAGCTGCAATGCCTCGGTCATGAAGTCACACTTCGTGGTGAGCTGCTCTACGGGCAAGGCCATGAGTACGAACTCGCCCAGATGGTCGCTGAAGGCCTTGCCGTTCAGTTCCTGCTCGTAGTGTGAGGGAACGAAATTGTTCAGTGCCTGCCGGTCCTTGTCGTGTATCAGCACCACGCTCGTGGTGTGCTCACCCTGTCGCACGCCTCCGTCGAGCACCAGACAGTCGAGCCAACGCGCCATATCGGCCTGCGGGATGCGGCGGCCTATGATGCGCTCGAAGTTCACAATCAGGTTGAAGACCACGCTGTCGGCATAATCGGCATCGACCAGCACCACATTCTCTGTCCAAAATATGTTGTCGTTCATAGCTGCAAAGATACACACTTATTTTTCGATAAAAGACATTTTACGTCCTGCTTTTTCGAAAGATTGACATAAATCAAGTAAAAAATCATATTTCAAGGAACAAAAATCAAAAAAGAAGCGCTCTTACTCAAAAATAGACAGTACCTTTGCCGCGTAAAAAAAATAACTAAAAAACATTTCAGCAGAATGAAAAGTATTTTGGAAGGACGCCCCGCCCTGAAAGCGGAGGTTGAAAAGATAGCCGAAGTAGCAGGCTACCTGTGGCAGAACGGTTGGGCTGAGCGCAACGGCGGCAACATCACCGTGAACGTGACCGACCTTGTGGACGATGAAATCAGACAAATGCCTGCCATCAGCGACGTGAAGCAGATAGGTGTGACGCTGCCCGCACTGAAGGGCTGCTATTTCTATTGCAAAGGAACGGGCAAGCGCATGCGCGACCTGGCTCGCTGGCCTATGGACAACGGTTCCGTGATTCGCATTCTGGACGACTGCGCCAGCTATGTCATCATTGCCGACAATCCCGTGATGCCTACCTCAGAGCTGCCCAGCCACCTCACGGTCCACGCTCATCAGATAGAGACGGGCTCGCCCTACAAGGCTACCGTACACACCCACCCCATTGAGCTGGTGGCCATGAGCCACAAGCGCGAGTTCCTGGGCAAGGACGTGCTCACGAAGATTCTCTGGTCTATGATTCCTGAGACGAAGGCTTTCTGCCCGCTGGGTCTGGGCATCGTGCCCTACACACTGCCTGGCTCGAACGAGCTGGCCGATGCCACACTGAAGGAACTGGAAGAGTACGACGTAGTCATGTGGGAGAAGCACGGTGTGTTTGCCAAGGGTATCGACGTAATGGATGCTTTCGACCAGATTGATGTGCTCTCAAAGAGTGCCAAGATCTACATCAACGCCAAGTGCATGGGCTTCGAGCCCGAAGGCATGACCGACGAGCAGATGAAGGAGATGACACGCGCCTTCAACCTGCCCCGCTAATAAAAAAAAAGAAAAAACAACTACTTACTATATATATATTAATAAGAATCCCCCTTTTTAAACTAATCAGGTATAACACAAAAAAAATAGAAAGTCCCCATGCTGTGAAGCATCGGGGACTTTTCTTTTGTGCAGGAGTTCTTCGCAAACAAAGCATCCTAAGGTAGAATTCTGGAGTGCAGGAGTTCAGAATCCTATCTTGCGGTAGAGCATGGACTGGCCGTTCCACTCCAGCCGGTCAGTATCGGCCTTCACCACCTTATAGTCTGTGGGTACTCCCTCGTTGAAAATGCGCAACTGTGCTATCTGAGCCACTGTGCCGGCCAGCAACTGCATGGTGCGCGCATTGACGGCAAACTGCTGACGGTTCTTGTATATCTGCTCAATGCACTGGTTGGTCACCACCTCAGCCTCGGGAGTGATGTCAAGTCCGAACTGCTTCTTCAGCAAATGGCGGAAGATGAGCTGCAGTTCGTCGAGCGTGAAGTCCTCGAACACGACAATATGATTGGAAGGCACCACACCGTTGTGAACCAGGTTGCGCGCCACCGCATCGCTGTCGCTGTTGCCCTTGGCTATGACCACAGCCACCTTCATGCCCAGTTCCTTGCGTTTATTCTCAATCCAGAACTGCAGGAAGTCCATGTTGTAGTTCTTGTAGTTGGGCGAGTCGAGGTCAAGGAAGAGCATGCCGTCAGAAGCCTTCAGCAGGGTCTTCTCGACGATAGCCATCTGATTGTTGGCATTCACGAACTCCTCGATGTTGAGTGTGCAGAAGTGATTGGTTGGAATGAGACCGGCTCCCTGCATGATGCAGCACAGGATCTCGGCTACAGTGCTCTTGCCCGTGCCGGTGTTGCCCAGGAAGTTCCACGTCATGTCATCGACCGCCAGTGGGGTCTTGTTCACGTAGCTGGCCCTGAGCGTCACCACATAGTCTTTCAGCGCCTGCTTCACATTGGTCAGTCCCACCAGCTCGTCGAGACGGTCAAGCGCACTGGCTATGATGGTCTCGTCCCATGTGAGCAGTTGCTGGCGGCTCTCCACATCGGGAATGTCGGCCTCGGTGATGGTCACCAGGTCGGCACGTGTGATACTGTCGGCTGGCATTTTATACAGGCGGTCGCTCACCGATGGTATGATCTTCGTGGTTAGCAGACGCGTGATGAAGCGTCCGTTGCCGAAGTGCTCGTCTTTGTTGCTATAGGCATTGATCACGTACTGCGTCAGCTTTTTCTCGGCCTCCGGCGTAATCTCGTACTGCTCTTTCTTCATGACGAAACGGCCTATCTTAAGTAGCTGCTCGGGCGTGTAGTCATTGAAGCGGAACACGTAAGAGAAGCGCGACTTCAAGCCGGGATTCGACTGCAGCAGGTGCTCCATCTCGGCTGTATAGCCAGCCAGAATCACGATCATGTTGGTCTGCTCCATACTGAGGTAAGTGAGCAACGTCTCAATGACGCGATGACCGAAGTCGCGGCGGTCGGGGTCGTTGACAAACAGGTTGTAGGCCTCGTCGATGAAGAGCACACCTCCTGCGGCACTCTTGATGGCATTGAGCGTGTTCTTCTCGGTATCGCCCAGGAACTGGCCTACCAGCTTAGAGCGGTCCACCTCGACCAGATGGCCCGACGAGAGCACACCCATGCCGTGATAAATCTCACCGATGAGCTCGGCCACAGTGGTCTTACCCGTACCGGGATTGCCCGTAAACACCATGTGCATAGGGGGCATGTGGTTGAAGAGGCCCAGCTCCATGCGACGGCGGTTCAGGTTGACGAGGCTGGCATGCGCCATAATGCTCTTCTTGATATTCTCCAGCCCCACAAGTGCCTCCAGCCGCTCAATGGCCATCTTCGGGTCGCGATGCCGCACCTGTGGAATGTCCTGCACATCAATGGTCGAGGCCTTCAGCATCTCCTCGTTCACTGCCCCGTCCTCCACCATTCGGCTGATGAGTGAGGGCAGAATCATGTCATCGACGGTGCGGCGGGCCATGTGCACATTGTCGAAACTGGTGCCGCGCATCTTGTGCTCGTAGGAGAAGTATTGCGACAGTTTCTCAATGGCTTCGTTGGTGAACTGGTAGAAATGCTCGTTGGCATAATCGACGGCCACCTTGGTCAGCGCCTCGGGCGAGAAGTCGTCGAAGTGGAAACGATGGACGAATATGTCCTTGGCTGCCTGACAGGAGTTGACGAGTTGTATCAGCTCGTCTTTCGCCCCCGACAGCACCACCGTCACCGACTGTTCGGTCTTCAGCTTGTTGGCCAGGATCTCTATACCCGTCTGTGCCAGCAGGCCTTTCATGCTCAGGTCTTCGGCACCGCTGATGAAGATGAGACTGTTGGTGGCGCCATCTATCTGTTCGTTGACATTGGTGAAGCCCGACGAGGGGTCGAACATCGTGATGGCGGGTATCTCCTTCCAGTGCTTCAACCTGTTGTCTATAGCGCTCAGACGGTCGAAGAGCTTGTGGGCAGCAGTACGTTTCCCCGTTCCGCTATTGCCCATGAATAGGTAGCCATAGCGCTGTCCCTGCCCCACGTATTCGTTCACGTTGGAGGAGTAGATTTTCTTTTTCTCCAGCATCGACAGATAGTTTTCCAGCGACTCTGGCAGCGAGGAAGAATTCTTCTCCATGCCCAATCGCACCTTCATCTCATCGAGCAGCCTGTTGTACTCTTCCTTGTTGTTCAGATATCTGTCTTCTCCCCTGTCTCCTGAGTATTCATCGAACAGGTTCTCTACCTCATCCAGCAACTCGCCACTGCGATTCAGTCCGTTTACTTCCTTCATATAGGTCTCGGCCAACAGGAGTTTGCTGTAAATCAAATCGTCCTGGCAAATCACATAGTCATCCGAGTTTTCATCATAATACGTGAGTAGCTCTTCCTGCACCCTGCCATAGGTGGCCAGCAGTATCTTCTTCGTGTCTGAATTCATCGAAGAGATGTGTTCCGTGAGGTAATCCATCAGGATTCGGTCGCGTTCATAGATAGTAAGATCTGCAATAGCATCGAGCAGTTCTTTAGCGGACATTTGTTGGTAATCGCTCATGTGTTTGTTAAGAGTGAAATGGTGATGAAAATGACGGGAATGATTCTAAAGGGATGCAGCATCAGATGAGCTGAGGCAGGAAGCACGAGATGACCAGCACCACAATGCCGCAAATGAGCACGGCGATGGTCTTAGGCGAGCAGCCCTTCCACTCCTTGAGGATGATGCCCCATACGTTGGAGAACACCACGTTGAGTGCCATCAGAATGCAGAACGAGAGGGTCATCAGCGTGGGACTCTCGGTGAGGAAGCCTTTGCCCAGCGCCAGTCCGAAGAACTGCGAGTACCACAGCGCACCGGCCAGCAAGCAGAACAGCAGGTTGTTGCCCCAAACGGCACCTTTTGTATAGTCGCCCCACGTCTTGTTCACCTGGTTCTGATAGAAGCAGTAGATGGCGTTGGTCAGGAAGCCGCCAAAGGTGACGAGCAACGTGGCGGGCAGCGTGCGGAACATGGGGTCGGTCAGTTCACCGAAGTTGATGTCCTTACCAAACTCTAGACCCACGTTGAAGCAACCGCTCATGAAGCCTGCCAGCAGCGCGATGGCCAAGCCTTTCGGGAAGTTGAAGTCCTTCACAGCCTCCTTCTTCTCTTCTTCCGACAGGCTGGCAGCCTTCATGCCGCCTGCCACGCCGATGATGGCAATGCCCAGCAACGTCACCACCACGCCAATGATGACAGCGTAGGTGAGCGAAGAGAGTGCGTTGAGCTCAGGGAAGAAGATGTTGAGCAGCACCGGTCCCATGATGGTGCCCAGTCCGGCGCAGGTGCCGAGGGCTATCGACTGTCCCAGCGCCACACCCAGGTAGCGCATCGAAAGACCGAACGTCAGTCCGCCAACGCCCCAGAGCACGCCAAAGAGGATGGTCATCCACACATTGAACGACGGAGCCTGGGCAAACAGCCCGAAGAGTGACAGACCTTCAGGTACAGCCAACAGCGCTCCTAAGAACGGCAGCACCAGCCAGGCAAACACACCCTGTACAATCCAGTACGACTCCCACGACCAGTCCTTAATTTTATTAATAGGTACATAACAGCTGCTCTGGCAGAATGCGCCAACAGCAATAATCAGTAATCCGATAATGATTTCCATGTCTTAATAAACTGTTTTAAATAATTGTTTTTGGTTTCTACGGCTACAAAAGTACAAAAAAAAATGGAACCACACAGACTTTTTCCATTTTCTTCTGCAAAAAGAGCAGAAGGTGGAGTATGATTTATTGCATTTTTCTTCTATTCCGACTTGCGAACATAGCGCATAAGTCGCTCCACTATGACTCGTTTATAAGCGCGTTTCATCTTGTCATTCAAGAAAGAACGATCAATGAGAGCGTATGCCTCTTGAGGTATCTGCATGAACATGTCAAGGACTTGGGCTACCCGTCTATCCGGAAGCCCAATTCTGTCACCAAAACGCTCAAAGTCCAGTCGGCAGGGATGACCCGTCCGGTCATAGGCATCACTCTTTTCAATATCAGGCGAAAGGCCGCCTATGAGCCCTAGATCACTGCCACTCTGAATGTGGATACACGTATTGATCAAGTCGTAGGCTGGGGCAAGGAAATACTCGCCCTTTTTGTTCACCAATGAAAAGTTTTTCGTATGGGCATCTTCATTACCATAGAGGTAGTCAAACACTACCATCTTGAAAAACTGCTCCATCTGCGGCATCCACGCCGGCACAAACTGCTTGATAGCATCAGCAATCTGGGCATAGCTGCCATGATATTTAAAATTGCTGTCACCACCTTCCTCTGTCATCTGTAGAATAGCAGCAAAATCCTCTTGGGAGCAGTCTTTCAGCCCTTTGTTGACATCAAAACGCTTAGTGATATAGACAGGTTGATGAGTGCTACTAAAACAGAGTCCATTAGAGGCAGTCTTTATGCCATACACCTGAGATGCTATCTGCATCGTAAGATGCTCGTTGGCAGGAATCTGCTTACGAGTGGAGAGTCCTAAACTGAGCGGTGCTGGTTTTAAAATGTGAGTAGCCTGTTCGCCTTTATTCGTCAGTCTGATTTTCCCATTATCTACAACAGCAGAGAATTTTTCTTGAGCACCAGAGATTGACATATTATTCATATTCTCCATAACGCACCGCAGGTCCCTGTCGCTCTCGAAGTCAATATCAATGAAGGGAGACACCACCTTTCCGTCAAAAAGTTCTTTGACAGCCTGTGGCGAATAGGTCTCATACCCTGAACGTAGGGTTGAAGGACAAACTTCTATTGCTTTCATCACTCAACTTTTCTTAAAACAAACTTTCCTATGGCATCCATGCCACAAATCATCTCCAGCATACCGAAAAAGTCTGTCTCGTCAACTTTCATCAACCTGCACAATGCCCTGCGATTAGCACCTTCAGGCAACATGTTAGTAAAGACTGGAAATATCTTGTCAGCATGATACACCTTTTTACTCTTAGGCATGTTGACTGAAACAGGAGGTGTGCTGCTGTCACTAAGGAAGGTGTCATCATAAGTGAACTCATAGCTGCCTTTCGACAATTCTACAAGCTGTCCTGCGTAGGTCTCTCCGTAATAAACGTTGACTTTTCTCATAGCTTACACATATCTTCTCTATTAAACAGTCTGCTTCACCTGCAACACAACTTCCATACCCACCACATCGAGAATTTTCATCAATGTATGCAACGACGGATTGCCTACACCTCGCTCCAGGTCTTTTACTGTCGAGATGCCCACACCCGAATAATCTGCTAAGTCTTGTTGGGAAATACCCAATAAAGCTCGCCGCTCTTTTATGGTTGCTCCTATATCCATTGAAGTATGATTTATCGTACTTTGGGGGCAAAGATAGGACTTTTTCTTGTAACAAGCAAGGAAAAGTACGATTTATTATACTTTAAGGCATAATACCTTATCTGTTTTCTCTTGAGTTGACGGACTTATATTATAGGTAAGTATCTTCATTTTTTATTCATAAATGGCAAAGTGAGAAGTTTTGAGAACTAACAATTAAAAAAGTCCACCGTTAAAGGACGATGGACTCAGGACCTAATGTTTTCACAACGGAATAATCCTTATTGTGATTTGCTAAAAATTAGTGGTGCAAATGTACAAAAAAATATCATCAAGACAATTATGTATTTAGTGCTTCAGTTTAACAATCTTTTCTTCTACCTTGATGATATAAATTCCTCCTGCCGTCAAGGGAATATCAGTCTGCGAGCCGTTCGCTATGAGTGAATTTAACAAGACACCTTCTTCAGAATAGACAAGGATGACTTTACCCTCTGCCACACCAGTAACCCTTGCGCCTAATGCTGTGCCAAAAATTTTCACGTCAGAGGTACGTTCAGATGTCATTAGTGTAGGTATGTTCTGTTCATATACAATATTCAGTAGGCAGTCACACATTACTTTTTCTATTGTAAGTGTGTAATCCGTACTGATTAGGTCGGTACAGTCTACGTTATTCAAACTTACAGAATGAATTTTCCAGCCTTCTTCCACATTGAACGTTACTGTGAATGGGCTACCTTTCTTAACCTTTGTGCTGACGGAACCACTTTCAATTTGCTTGATGGTAAAAGAACATTCTTCTGTAGCTTCTTCCACAGTGACGGAACAAAAAGCCATTTGGTTGCCATCTCCTGTAGTTGCAATAACCACAGCCGTACCGGAGCCAGTTGCCTCGACCATTCCATTCGACACCACGCAAACA
>JAEEGH010005992.1_pt1 | contig 30090 bp, 32 predicted proteins | sample 9134181 | NCBI WGS metagenome assembly JAEEGH01 (sample SAMN16246544, study PRJNA631951) | gut metagenome | biome: gut microbiome; feature: rumen; material: DP-attached | host: Bos | place: Iran: Karaj | collected 2018-10
CGTACATCTCGCCGCGGTCGTCGACGATGCGGTTGCAGAGCGAGAGCACGTCGTCGTCGAAGAAAATCTCGGCGGCGCGGGCGCGCAGGGTGGGGTATTTCTCGTCGTCGGTGTGGCTGGCAAAGAAACGCAGACACTCGCCGATGGTGCGGAGGGAGGTCTTGAGGTCGAACAGTGCGGGAAGCTCTATCACGGTGCCCAGCACGTTGAAAGTGGGCAGCAACTCGCTGAAGTCGGTGAAGTCCTGCGAGGGGAAGGCGTTCTCCATCAGCAGAATCTCGCGCAGCTCGTCGGTCTGGCGCAGCTGCAGGGTGATGCGGTCGTAGTCGTTGCAGAAGCCCATCTGGTCGGCCATGCGTTGTGCAAGGGCGTTGGAACATTCCTTTTTCACCATGGCACGAATCTTGTCGAAACCGATTTTTTCTTCTATGTTGTTTTGTTGTTTCATCTATCTGTCGGATTGTCAAAGTGTTGGAAAAGTGTGATGCTGTCGTTTCCCGATGCAAAGATACGGAAATAGTTCGGAATTCGGAGAGCGGAATTCGGAACTATTTTATAGTTAATAGTTTACAATTTATAATTGATAGTTGTAAGGACGCACTGCGTGCGTTTTCCAAATAGCCCCGTAGGGGCGACATACATTAGGCAGGTGGCGTAAGCCCCTGCTAAGAACGTAACACATTCCAATTAGAAGTCCGAAGGACTGGCATAAAACGCCTGTCCCGCCCGTAGGGACGCACTGCGTGCGTCCGAATAATACGCCGCAACATTTTAAACGTGAATTTTCACGAATTATCCATGAATTAATTAATGGATCATTTATGGTAATTTTTGTAAAAAAAATTATCATGTAATTTGTTATAAATCAATTATTTGTAAATTATTTTAAAAATAATTGCAAAAATATTTGGTTTATTCAAATAATAATTGTAATATTGCAGTGTTATATGATTAGTGTTATATATAGATATATCACCATAAAATATTGAACGATAAAAGATTATAAAGAATTTGAAATAAATGACAAACCAATGAAAAACTACAAAATATGAAAAAAATAATTTTGAAAGTAGGCTGGGTTGGCCTTTGCCCGTGATTTTCGGACTTCTTTGGCTGGACAAAGGCCCCCAACCCATAAAAATAACTTATTTACAACGAAGAGTCCAAATAAATATTGTGTGAAACACGAAAAAAACAGTTAGTGAAATTAAAAATAATAAACAATGAAAAAAAGAGCTTTTATCGCAACCATAGCCGTTGCAATTATCGCAGGTGTGAGCATTTTTGTGGCTTGCTCAAAAGAGGAAAGCGCTAATCCCATCTTTTTGACAAAGTCAATTTCGGATCATTTAACACCTACCCCCGAGTTTCCCGACAATCCATATGATAGTATTGGAGTAAAGCATAATCAGCTGATTGTGCCAGCTTACCAAAGTATTGTCAATTATGGACAATGGGATATTCAGATGGCAATCACATTTGCAAACAACACATTGGCATTTCACAACTATGACACTACATACTGTAGAAACTGGGCCAATATAGTCTTAAATGACTATGAATTTTTGTCCACGGCTGAAGAAATGCCCGAGGAATTCTCTCCATATTCATTATATTTGAGTGGCGCAAGTGACAATGTGGTGTTCATACTCGACACACTGTTTCATGGAATATATGGAATGGTCGGTCAGAATATTATCGATTATGTTGCATATAAAACACGAATTATGCAATGTGAAGTTACTGTTATGGGAAAAGATAATTTGTCCGATATTGAAAAGTTGGAACTTCTATCTACAATGTCGGTTTTAAGGCACTCAATCTATTTTTGGAAAGAAATAGACCTCGATTATCCTAACTTACAAGAATCAGACAAGCCTAGAAAATGGTATGATTATGTCATTCTAGGATTAGCTGATGCTGCTGGGGCTGTTGGTGGAGCTATCACTGGTGCATATGCAGGAGGACTTCTAGACCCCGATTTAATTGTTCCAGGTGCCATTGCTGGGGGGACTACAGGAGGAATTGCTGCTAGTAACGGAGCAGCCACTCTTATAAATAACTATAGAGGTGGTGGTAATAACGGTAGTGGCAACGGTAGTGGCAACGGTAGCGGTAACGGTAGCGGTAACGGTAACGGTAACGGTAGCGGTAGCGGAGATGGCAATGGTGGTGGCAATGAAGGTGGCAATGAAGGTGGCAATGAGGGTGGCAATGGTGGTGGTAATCCTGATGGTGGAAACAATTAATTCACTTAATAAAATTTAGAAGAATGAAGAAAATTAAATGTTTAGTTATGTGTTTGGCTATGTTTTTGCCAATAACCCCACAGATTTGCGCACAGTCTGTGCCAAGAACAGAGAAAGGCTCCTCTACCGTGGAGCCGTTTATATCCATCTGTCTGCCCACAGGCACTGCCGATATGAACACTTTTTTGAAAGGCGTTTATACGGATTCCAAAGACATGGGGGTGCTTGCAAGCGGTATCGGCATCAGGACAGGTTATTTTCCCCTGAACAAATTTGAGACCTATATCAAAATTATGGCCAACCGTGGTGCTGACTTCAAAGCCCCGCAGAACTGCTATTCATTTGTCAACAACTGGGGGTATTCCACAGGCTTTGAGTACTATTTCGGCAATATCAAGGATTTGGCTACTTTCAGTGCTAACATAGGTATCGGAAACGAGCAGGTAGATTATTGCTATTCCGATTTGTGTGTGCATTACAGCAACTGGGTATTGGAGTTTGGTGCTACGTTTTGGCTTACGCGTCTGGGCATAAATGTGTCGTATACTCCGGCCATAGTAAAGGGCTCGCCACGGAGTGCCTCTAACATTGAGAACATTCCTGAAATGAGCCTGAACAATATCAGTTTCGGATTACGTTTCAGATTTTGACAAATAAAAAAAAGTCGGAGACAACAATGGCCCATTGCCGCATGGAATAAATCAGAGACAATATCAAAAAAAGTTTCCCGTGTCTGTTCCCAGGTGCGGGAGGCATTTGGGATATATAAACAAATAATTAGTAACATTAAAATTTAAAACTAATGAAAAACTACAAAATATGAAAAAAACAATTTTGAACCCAAACACAATAACATCTATCACACCCAATCCGGCAACAGGCGGATATGTCAATGTCTATTTCACATTGGATGATGACATAACAGAGGCCAAATTGATGGTTTATTCATCTTCAAATGGGTTGTTACAAGGAATGTACGCTTTAACCCATACCGAAACATTCAAAACCATTGATATCTCTTCGTACAATCAGGGCACTTATTTGGTGGTACTTGTATGTGATGGAATAACAGCGGATAGTAAAAATTTTGTCAAACAATAAATACAGAAAAGTTATGAAAAAAACAGTTCTAATTATTTTAGGATCTTTTGCAATAATGCTGGCAAGTGTTGTAGTCATTTCTTCTTGCAAAAAAGAAAAAAGTGAGACCTCCAGCGATGGGACTCAAGTCGAGACGCTCATGGTAACGGATGTCCACAACACCGACTGTCTTAACAGCGGTGTAGAAAAAAGCGATACCATTGGGGGGAGCGTTACTCTCGACCGCATCGGGAACAACTTGTATTTTGACTGGTCGCATTGTATGTCGGGTTGTGGACTTGATAGTTTTGCAGTACGAGGCAACATTATTGGAGATACGCTTGAGATAGATGTGCGTGCGTATGGTCAATGGGCAAATTGTACGTGCGAATACGACCTCGAGGCCACCATTAACAATGTCCCTTCTAAGAGATATTTTGTAAAATTGTATTACTGGATTGTTACAATCCAAGATATTAGAGGCGAACTATGGTATTCCAAATGGATGAACTTATAGCGAAATACCAGTGACACATACCGTATAAGAGACAAGTTTTTAACGATTTTTTTTTTGTTTTCGTTTCGTCATAAAACTACTATGGGCAGTTCTTTCATCGTTAGCATATTTCTACATACAATAATCCTAACAACACGAAAAAAATAAGTAATAAATTAAATTAGTAACATCAAAATTTTAAAAAACAATGAAAAAAAGAACTTTTATCGCAACCATAGCCGTTGCACTTATCGCAGGAGCAAGCATTTTTGTTGCTTGCTCCAAGGAAGATAGCAGAAATGGCTATGCAAAATCGGACACGGATCCTATTTCGGAAGAAGACTGTTTCACTATTGGCGACCAGTTGGAGAACGCATATTCCGTAACTAATATGCAGAAGGCATACGACACCCTTCGTGCACACGGAATGACGGACATAGTGGATGTGCATTGCACGCACTTGTATGTAAAGTTTTATCCCGAAACGCCGGACAACTATCACAAATTGATATCCGACACAACCCTCGACCTTTTCGACTTCCCATTGGATCATGAGATAATAGGACAGGGCGCTTTATGCAGCAAACCTGACGATTACAATGTTCTTTATACTGTTGTCCCCGTAAACTACGAATTTCCAGATGTGAGACACGAAATTTTGGAGTATTGCTTCATCCCTGATGAGAATGCCACCGAAGCCGAGGAAAAAGTTGAGATGGAATCGATGATACTTACAGGCAACCTTACGCCTGACGACACTATTAGCACGCCCCCATCCAACCCCGATAAAAGATGGAATTGGTTCAGACTGCCTGCAAAAAAACATCCTTCTGGAAATTTCACTGTTACCAATACTGAAAATGGAGCGCAGGATCCATTGGTGAACACTCGAGTTGTGGCTTTCCGGCTTGTTAAAATATCACACACATACACAAACGACAATGGAAATTATTACCAGCCTAAAGGCTTCCGCTGGAAATGCCTGTATGCGATATCTTTCAGAAACACCAACAGTTTTTCGGTATGGGGCAACACTACAATTGCACCGGCATTTTACTATATGGGGCGACGTGATAATGGAGGATATTCTACAAATATAGGCCAAGGCTCTGTGGCATTCCCTTGGGCAACGATAAACAATGCTGCCTGCAAGTATATCAAAGATATTGTACCTGCTGAAAATGTGACACGCCCTCCTTATAATTTGCGTATTTGGTCGGCGCCAAGTATGCCTACCTCTTATTCTGGAAATGCTGTAATGGCTAATCAGATGAGGAGTGTGTATGCTCCGGCAGTTACAACATTAAGTGCTTTTTGCGACGCTCTTACTGGCTTTCCATTTATTGCATCGATGTACCTTGTATTGCCCGATATTGTTATCTTAAATCAAGATGAAGACTATTTTACAAACCATCACGATACAAATATGAACCCTACAAGATACTTTTATAAGAATGTTATACACGAAATGTCCCATGCAAGCCATTTCGCTCAGGTGGGAGCGCCTTATTGGGGTCAGTATGTGAATGCAACTGTTGCTAATGGTGGTTATGGTGATGATTCTTTAGGCTGGCATGGTATGAATGGTTTTATAGGCGTCGGTGAAATGTGGGGATATTTTTTCGAAAATTGGAATTTAAATAATTATATTTCAAATTTGCCTAATTCAAATTACAATAATAGAATCCAGTTGTTTGACAGAAATCGATATTGGTTTCGTCCGCATATATTAGATAGTTTATGTAGGCGAGACGGCTTGGACATTACTCCCCAAAAGATACTTAACTGTATGACTGTAGATGTTACAACAGTGGGGGCATTGAAAGAACGTCTAAAACTAAATTACGGCACATACGGTAGAGATATAATTATTGAATCAATATTTAATTGCTATGGATTTTAACGTACTGCACAGGTCTATATTGTCAATAGTGTTGTTGGTGGCAATAGTGTGTTCAGTGTCTTGTAATAAAGGTGGCCATATTGACATTTTTATAAAAAATGACACCGATGATACTTTGTATTTGTCTTCGGCAAAGTTCCAAAACATCCGATACATTCCTCACTCCATAATGGAGATATTTTCCGAATATGATGAAAATGCAAGTAGAAGGGACTATTTCATGTCTGTAATCAATGGCTATAAATATCTGTCAATTTTTATAGATACCACTTGTGTGGCATATTGGCAGATGCAGACTTCGGAGTTTCCAAGAGACAGCCATAATTTCTTCAATCCCTATTCTTGGGATGTTCAATCGGAGGTAATAGACAATTCAATGTATTCGACTTTCATTATAAATGACGGAGACCTCAGACAACAGCAAGAAGAATAAAAACAGCACCGCTAAAAGGGCGGGCAGAGATGTCCGCCCCGGCAGCGGTAAGTATAAACAAAAAAAACGAAAAAAATGAAAAACAAAGACAGCCTTTGCCGCAGGGATGGTCTTGATATTACACCGCAAAAAATACTCAATTGCATGACAGTTGATGTTACAACAGTTGGACTGCTCAAACAGCGTTTGAAATTAAACTACGGCATTTATGGCAGGGATTTAATTATTGACTCAATATTTCATGATTATGGATTCTAAAGTTTTAATTATATTTGTTTTATTTAGTTTGTTATTATTAATTGCAAGCAGCTGTGATCCAGGATATCATGATTATTTTGCAATATGTAACAAAACTAAAGACACTATAGTTGTTTGTTTGAATGAAAACCTTTGGAACGAGTGGAAAGGTGGATATGCACCTAATCAGACTTCTGCTTTTACAGAACTCGATAATGGATTAAGCTTAGAGAGCGCATTAGAGTCTTTAATAAATGATAACTACCAGTCGTTTAGAGTGTATAGGCATGACACCTGTTTGGTGCATTGGGAGGGAAAGATGCAACATCTCGGCGATAGCATCCATAATTTTTATAATTACGATTCTTGGACAACAATGGTCACAGGGAAATATTCACTTTGTTCTACTTTCACTATAACCGAAGACGACCTCAGACAACCAGTTGAATAATAAATCAGCACCGCTAACAGGGCGGGCAGCGATGTCCGCCCCGGCAGCGGTAAGTATAAACAATAAAATGAAAAAAAATAAAAAACTACAAAATATGAAAAAAACAATTTTGAAAGCAGGCCGGGTTGGCCTTTGCCCGTGATTTTCGGACTTCTTTGGCTGGACAAAGGCCCCCAACCCATAAAAATAACTTATTTATAACGAAGAGTCCAAATAAATATTGTGATAACATAAAAAAACAATGAATAACATTAAAATTTAAAAACAATGAAAAAAAGGACTTTTATCGCAACCATAGCCGTTGCACTTATCGCAGGTGTAAGCATTTTTGTGGCCTGCACAAAGGAAGATAACAGAAATGGCTATGCAAAATCAGACACGGATCCCATGTCCGAAGACGAATGTTTCTCCATAGGCAACCAGTTGGAGAACGCATATTCCGTAACTAATATGCAGAAGGCATACGACACCCTTCGTGCACACGGAATGACGGACATAGTGGATGTGCATTGCACTCACTATTATGTGAAGTTCTATCCCGAAACGCCGGCGGAATACAATTTACTCATGGCAGACACCTCGTTGGATTATTTCGATTTTCCACTCGACTACGAATTCGTGGAGCAGGGAGCTTACTGCAACAAAATGGACGACTATAATGTCCTTTACACGGTAGTTCCGTCCAATTATTCATTCCCCAATGTGAGGTATGACATTATTGAGAACTGCTTTATCCCAGACGATAATGCAACTGAAGCAGAAGAGCGCGTTGAGATGCAGTCGCTGATACTGACAAACAATCTGACTCCCGACGACACTATAAATACCCCGCCGACTCCCGACAAAAGTTGGTTCAGCTGGATATTGCCATCGAAAAAATATCCTTCAGGCTGTTTGAAAGTATTGAATACAGAGAACAATCAAAACGACCCTATTCAAAATATCAGAGTGGTAACTGTAAAACTGGTTAAAATATCGCACACCTACACAAATTCGAATGGTTATTATCACATACCCAAAGGATACCGGTGGCCTTGTCACTATTTTATGTCCTTCCGAAACAACAATAGTTTCGACATCTGGGGTAATGTGGGGCCATTGGCACCAGCCTTTTATTACATGGGATATCAAAGTAAGTACGGGCATAACCGTAATATAGGCCAGTATTCGGTCGCTTTCCCGTGGGCAACAGTTAATAATGCAGCTTGCAAATACATCAAAGAAATTGTGCCATCAGAAAATATACAAAGACCACCATACGATCTCCGCTTTTGGGTTATGCCCGATGTTGGGGGATGGGCGGGAAATGCTGTGATGGGACATCACATGAATGCCACATTGACTACACTTAACAGCTTTTGTTTGACTACCGTTGGTAAAAATCTCACAATAGCAATGCAGCTTGTTTTGCCCGACATCTGTATTTTCAAATATGATAATACGGATGCAAATTTAACATATAATTATTATACTACAACTTTTCACGAACTGGGACATTCTAATCATTTTGGAGTCGCAGGAGAATCATATTGGGCAGGGTACATTACCGCAACTATATCAAATTCTGGATACGGCTCGGACTCTATCGGTACTTTGGGCTTAAATGGTTTTATTGGAGTGGGCGAGATGTGGGGTTATTTCTTCGAAAACTGGAACATAAACAATTATTTGTCAAATTTACCTAATCTCTCATATACATACCATAGAATTTCCATTCCTGACGATGAATGGTTCAAACCTCAGATTTTGGACAGCCTCTGCAGACGCGACGGTTTGAATATGACACCCAAGAAAATACTCGGATGTATGACAAACGATGTTCATACAGTGGGGACGCTTAAGCAACGTCTAAAATTTTACTACGGTGAGGGAGGAAAAGACTTAATTATTGACTCAATTTTTCATCATTATGGCTTCTAAATTAAAAACAATGATTTTGTTGCTGCTAGTTGTAGTTGTGGTGTGTGCAACGTTTCAAATGTGTATACCGAAAGAATATTTTCAATTTGCGTATTTGAAAAACGGCACAACAAACGACACGCTGGAAATACAGTTCAACAGCAGGGATAGCAGGTGGACCCTTCTGCCAGCAAAAGATGTACAAATAGCATGTGCGAATCACGTGAAAAAGATTGACGAGGACAATCTCAAGTTTCTCATTGACGACAATGCGTACTCGTCAATAAAAGTTTTCCGCCACGATACCTGTGTGGCTCACTGGCAAGGCAGCATGAGCAATATGGGCGACAGCATACACGATTTCTTCAACCACGACGCTTGGCAGGGAAAAATACACGGCGATGATTACTTCTACTATTTCACAATAGTTGATGCCGACCTCAATCCCATACCGCAAACCGATTAAAGTTATTTGTGAATTGATATGGTGCCCCCAAATATTGAGGGACACCATATTTATCTAACATTTAAACACGAAAAAAAATAAAACAAATAAATAAACCAAATTAATAACATTAAAATTTAAAAACAATGAAAAAAAGAACTTTTATCGCAACCATAGCCGTTGCACTTATCGCAGGTATTAGCATTTTTGTAGCCTGCAAAAAGGAGGAAAACAGTAAACACACACACGTTCAAGAGTTGGTGTCATCTGCATACGATAAGGATTTGTCGGAAGATGAGCTCAATGAACTGATACAGAGCTATGATGCAAAAGTTACAGTTCTGGATAGTGTGTTTTATGCTACAACTTATTATTACATGAATGCGGACTTTTGTGTGAAATCCTACACCGATGCGGACAACACAACTTTTACCGGTCTGTGTTTCTGTGAAGGTGAAGCACAGCACACTTTCACATGGATAAACGACAATAAGATTAGAGTCGATTGCGATGATTTCGCAGATTCGGTTTTCTTGAAAGACTTTGTTTTCATCGCAACAGAAGGAAAAATAACGTTTGACTTTAAAGTGGGGGAAGTGGAATACACAGGAACCACAATAGAAGTGTCCGAAACGGTGATGGAATCCTTTATGGGGTTTGTAAATGGCAACAATACCTCAGTGCCACCTTCGGTTGGTACGGTTGTTGGTCGGGCAATAGGTAGGTACATTGCGTCTAAAGTTGTGAGTGCGCTCAAGGAAAATGCCAGACAATGTATCCATAATATGGAGATGAATGCTAGAGATTGTATAAGGTCGGGCGGTTCGCCGAGTATATCACATAATTTATTGCATCAATGGTGTTCGTTTGTTTGTAATATGCCAAATCCACAACAATAATTTTATTGGGAATCCTGTTGTTATTCACAATGGGGTTCCCATATTTTAATGTTTGTGTTTTGGTGAAAAATGAATGACTCAATAAATCCTGTTGCGGCAAATATGTCGTGTTCCACAAAAACAACCTGAAATACAATATAATAAAAACATTGATTTGTAGTTAATATTTTTGCGACAACCGGAAACAATCAAAAAATCAGAAACAATAAAAACACAGATAAACCATGAAAAAGGCATTATTTTGGGCAACTTTGGCCGTTGCACTTATCGCGGGAGCCTGCATTTTCGCTTCCTGCTCAAGCGGAAACAATAAAACTAAAAGGACAGTGCTGAAAACAAAGAACGGCAACTGCAATATGGCTATAACCGACGAGGAGTTCGCCAATCTGATGGAAAGTTGCGATGTTCAGGTGATGGTTGCTGACAGCGGCTGCACCACAAACACCTTCTTCTTTCAGGACGAGGACTACCGTCTGCTTATGTACAGCGAAAAAGACTCGTCGGTTAGCAATTGCGGCCTGTGCTACTACTACAACGACGCGGAGATTGTGCTGAAACGCATCGACGACAAGTCGCTGAAGCTCTATTCCGACGATTTTACTGAACCCGTCGATATTGTTGACATACAGTTCGACAAGTCGGGCAAGGAGTTCTCTTTCACCTTCAAATTGGGCGGAAAGCAGTACGACGGAGCTTTTATCGTGTCGAAAGCCTATTACGACGAGTTCGCGCAGTTTATGAAAGGCACAAGAAGGTCGTTGTCCGACGGCATGACACTAACCTTGGGCAACGCTTTTGTAACCTTCGTAGTAGGCAACAATCCCGATGTGATGAAAAAACTTCTCGCCAAGGAATGTGTGCTGACTTACGAGAGCGGTGCAAAAGAATGTATAAACCACGACGGCACGCCACACATCTCGCACAAACACAAGCACAACTGGTGTACGTTCGACTGCCAGATGTCCCAACCCGACGACACCACCAACCAACAAAAATAAGAAATGCGTATAAAAATAAGTTTATGATACCAAAGACGTGCTGAAAGCACAATAAGCAACTAACCCAGACTAACAGTCTGGGGATACAAGACGTGCTGAAAGCACAATACGTAGCTAACCCAGACTAACAGTCTGGGGACAGAAAGTGCTGAAAGCACAACAAACAAGTGACCCGGACTATAAGTCAGTGGTAGTATAACCAAGTAACACATAACAATATGATAGAAATAAAAAATCTCAAGTTCGGATACCGGAAAAACCAAAATGTCCTCGACGGTGTGGACCTGTCGTTGGAGCCCGGTAGAATAGTAGGCCTCCTTGGCAAGAACGGGGTAGGCAAAACCACTTTGATGCAGCTGATGTCGGGTGTGCTTTTCCCCACGCAGGGCACCGTAACGGTGCTGGGCAGGGAGCCGCGCAAGCGCGAGGCCGAGTGCCTGTCGCAGCTCTTTATGCTGCCCGAGGAGATGCCCGAAGTGCATCTGAGCATCGACAAATATATGAAAATCAACGCACCGTTCTATCCCGATTTCTCGGAGACGGATTTTGTGGAGTATCTGCGCGAGTGGGAGATCACCGACCTGCGCCAGTCGTTGGCCAAGCTGAGTCTCGGCACCCGCAAAAAGGTGTTCATAGCTTTCGCCTTTGCCGCCAACACTCCGCTGTTGGTCTTGGACGAACCCACCAACGGTCTCGACATCCCCAGCAAGACGGTGTTGCGCAAGCTGTTACGGATAAAAGCCTCCGAAAACCGTCTTATCGTGGTAAGCACCCATCAGGTGCGCGACATTAAGAACATCCTCGACGCGGTGGTTATCCTCGACGACACCCATGTGTTGCTCAACGCCGACGTGGAGCGCATTTGCGACAAGCTCTATTTCGGCATCGCCGACGGCAGCGAAAGCCCCGACGAGGTGCTATATTCCGAGCCTTCGGTGGCCGGCACGCAGATAGTGCGTCCCAACCGTGGCGGCGAGGAGTGCGACGTGGACGTGGAGCTGCTTTTCAATGCGGCTTTCAACGCCAAACAGAAAATCATGGAATTGTTCAACAAATAATAGGAGGGAAAGTAAAATGTTTAGTTTCAATAGATTAAAACATGTTGTCCGTCACGATTGGACTTCGGTGCGTAAAAACTATTTCATACTTATGGCGGTGCTCTTTATGGTGCAACTGATAAGCAGCGGACTTTTTCAGATTCATTCCGCTCGCGAAATTTTTTACCTCGGCATGATAATTGCCCTCGGCATGATGACTTTTGCCGAATATACCGACAGAAACCGTCGTATCGGAGTATTGCTGCTTCCTGCCACCACAGCGGAGAAATATGCTTCGCAGTGGCTGTTGTCCTTTGTCTTTGTCCCTGTTTCCGTAATGGTCGCCGTGAGTCTTGGCGAGACGCTCGGAGTGGGTCTTAAATGGCTCAGCTGGGGGCAATGGCACTGGGCATCGTGGCTGACTTCGGTAAATTGGCCCAGTTTTTTGGTAGGACTGTTGGGCTTGGAGAGCATAGCCTTTGCCGGAGCGTTGTTTTTCAGAAAGAACGGTGCCCTAAAGACGTGGGCATGCGTGGCCGCCTACGCCATAGTGATGTTCTTTGTGATGATAGCCATTATATTGTTCAAATTCCGCCATTTCGTTGAAGATGGGGGCGGCACAATGTATTTCAGCACCGATGAATATATAAGCCAATTCAAACTATATGTCGAATCGGTGGATGTGGGCATGTGGTGGGGCACTGCCACGGCGATAGCGGTGATAACCCTTGTGGTGTCGGCGTTCCTGCAAGTGTGGACATATTTCCGTCTTAAAGAAGAGGAGGGACAGCAATGAGTACCGCACCAATGCCTATTTATGTTAAACTGGCCGAGAACCTGTGCGACGACATCGTGTCGGGCCGTTACCACGAGTACGGCCGCATACCGTCGGTGCGCGACTTGGCCATCACTTACGAGGTGAACAACATCACCGCGCTGCACACCTTCGAGTACCTTACCGAGAAGGACATAATCTTCAAGCGTCGCGGCGAGGGCTATTTCGTCAAGGAAGGCGCCGTGAAACTCATCACCGACAGCCGCAGGCGGAATTTCTACGATAACATACTTCCGCAGCTCTTTGTTGAGATGAAGAAGAACGGCATCTCCATCGACGAGGTGGCGCAGAAATACAACGAGTCTTTAACCAAAAACGAGGAGGATCAACAATGAAAATACGTACAACGACCAAAGTCCTGCTGATAGCCTTGGGCGTATTCACCCTGTTCTGGATAGTCAGCTGGATGTGTATGTGAGTTCGGAATTAGGATTTCGGAATTCGGAACCTTTAGCTCGGCGCAGCCAATTGTGATTTTGCCCGTAGGGACGCACTGCGTGCGTCCGAATACATTTTTTGAACGCGAATTGCCATAACACCTGAAAGGTTGATGAACACCGCTAAAATAAATAAATTTGTGAATAATTGCCCATAAATAAATTAATGGTACATTCACGGGAATTTTTGTGAAAAATGTGGTGGAATGTGTAGAGACGTGCTGCAGCGCGTCTCTACATTTGCGGTCGTTGCGAAAAACAAATATTATTGTGGTTTAAAAAAATATTTTGCCAATTCGGAAAAAAAATGTATCTTTGCGAAAAATTTCGCAACGAAAAATTTCGCAATTGTAAAACATTGATAATATGAATCCTTTTAGATTTGGAACAATAGTCGAAGGCTCATTTTTTACCGACAGGGTAGCCGAAACCGAGATGCTGAAACAGAAACTGGACAGCGAAAATCATATAATTCTTATCAGTCCGCGACGTTTCGGCAAGAGCAGTCTTGTGCAGCGGGTGCTGTCTCAAACAGGACGCCCCACCATACAACTCGACCTGCAATATGTGTTGAGTGTTGACGATTTTGCATCCCAGCTTCTGAAGGCCGTCTTTAAGTTATTCCCAATGAGAAAAGTGCGTCACGCCATGTCGCACTTCCGCATATATCCGATAATATCGACCAATGCGGTTACTGGCACTGTGGATGTAACTTTTCAGCCCACTGTAAACGGCAGTGTGCTTTTGGAGGATGCAATGGCATTGATTGAAAAGATAACGTCGCCAGAACGCAGGCTGATTGTTGTTCTTGATGAATTTCAGGAAGTTGTAAAAATCCAGAAAGGTTTCGATAAACAGCTCCGCTCGCTTATGCAACGACAGAAAAACCTGAACTATATCCTTTTGGGAAGTCAGGAGTCGATGATGGAGGCCATTTTTGAAAAGAAAAAATCTCCATTTTATCATTTTGGGCAATTGATACGTCTTCAAAAAATACCATACGACGATTTTCACAACTACATTACCGAACGTCTTGCTTACAATGCCGAAGCTGTTGCAGAGGAGATTCTGCAATTCACCTCCTGTCATCCATATTATACACAGCAATTGGCTTCGCAGGTTTGGGAGATGATGGAGTATCAAAAAATCAAAGACGACGTGGTGAATAAGGCTATTGTGGCGTTGGTGTCCATGCACGACCTTGATTATGAGCGTCTTTGGCAAAACTTGAACCGCACCGATCGCAACACTCTCCGCGATTTGGCAGAAAACAAACAGCCTTTACAAAACCGAAACAAGGCCACCAGCACATCTTATAGTTCACTGCAAAGAATGATAAAATCGGGTATTGTAATTAAAACAACAAACTATGAGATTGAGGACCCGTTTTTCAACCAATGGATTGTTAAGAATGTAATACAGTGATTGCGAAAAATTTCGTTGCGAAATTTTTCGCAATTGTAAAGTGTTTGTAATTAACAAGTTGTAGTAAATGAATAAAATTTTTGGTATAAACAACTAATCACTAATCACAAAATAATCAACAATGAAACTCAAACAGATAACAACCATATTTCTCCTGACGCTGACTACAATCTGTGTCAACGCCCAGGCCATCAAAGGACGTATCACCGACAAGAAAAACGGCGAGGCGGTGCCTTTCGCCAACGTGATGATTATGACCGACACCTCGGCCAACGCCCGTCTGCTCACCGGTGCCGTTACCGACATGGACGGCCGTTTTTCGCTGCAGGGCAAACCCGACGGCAAAGTGCTTAAAATACAGTTCGTGGGCTACGACACCAAGTTCATCGACCTTTCGTCGCGGCTCAAGTCCGGCGGCACCATCGACCTCGGCGACATAGCCATAAGCCAGAGTGCCACAGCGTTGAAAGAGGTCTCCGTCACCGCCCTGCGCAAACGCTACACCATGGAAGCGGACAAAATTGTGATGAACGTGGACGACGGCGTTACGGCCACCAGCGCCAACGTGTTCGAAATGCTGAAAAAAGTGCCCGGGGTGATGGTGGACAACAACGAAAACATCACCCTCAACGGCAAGAGCGGCATACTGTTCCAGTTCAACGGCCGCGATATACGTATGCCCTTCGAGAGCATGAAAGCCATCCTGAAAAGCATGCCGGCCAACACGGTGGCAAAAATAGAAACCGTCAACAATCCGTCGGCCAAATACGAGGCCGAAGGCACAGCGGGCATCATCAACATTATAATGGCTCAGGCGCAGACCGAGGGGTTTTCAGGCACTGTGTCGTCGTGGAGCGGACTCACCAAAGATTTCCGCACTTTCAACAACGCCTCGCTGCAGTATGTGAACGACCGCTGGACGCTCTCGGCCAACGGCGGGTTCGGCATTTTCAACAGCCTGATGCAAAGCGAGAGCAAGCAATACCTGTGGCAGGGCACCGACACCACGCTGATACACCTGCAGCCCGTGGAGGAACACAACAAGTTCCGCTCGGCAAACTTCAGTTTCTCCGCCGACTACAAAATCGATTCCAACAACTCGGTAGGAGGGATGTTCTCCTTCAACCGTCACCGCAGCCCCGTTGTTGAGGACAACCCCGACAGGGTTTTCCTTGTTTCGCAATACCCCTATACCAACGTGCTTTCGTCGTACACCAGCCACACCGACAATCCCAATGTGAGCAACAGCTACGTGGGCAATATCTACTACAACCACCGTTTGGACACCATAGGCAGCCAGATGTCGCTTTCTTTCGATTTCGACAACAACGCCAACGATGTCGCCAGCATGGTGAAAACCCGTTACTATTATGGCAATCTCGACAGCCTTACGAGCACCGACGACCCCTGCGACAGCACCGAAAACCGTTACAGCTCTTATGCCCTCAAGTTCGATGCCGTGCAGCAGTTCAACAAAAAAATGGGGCTGGAATACGGGCTTAAATCGCGTATCTCGTTGGTGGATAACAATTTCCGCCACTATGCAAGTGAAGATCCTTTGCTTTCGCCGATTTCCAACCATCTGAAATACAAGGAGAACGTAAATGCCGCCTACCTCAATTTCTCCCACAAGGTGAACGACAAACTGTCGTACCGCGCCGGACTGCGTTTCGAACACACTTACACCAACATCGAGTCGGTTACAAGCGGCATCGATACCTCCAACAACTATTTCAACCTGTTCCCCAACTTCAGCGTCAGCTACCGCTTAGGGCAGGCGCACAGCCTTTCGTTGAGCTACGCCTACCGCATCACCCGTCCCGACTACAACTCGCTCAACCCCTTTGTTACCCAAACCAGCATCTACGCCTATTCGTCGGGAAACCCCGACCTGCTGCCGCAGTACTCGCACCGTGTGGACCTCAGCATGAGCCTGTTCTATATGTTTTTCATCACCGCCAGCTACGGCTACGAAAACAACGAAATCAACAACATCACCACCGCCATGCCCGGACATATTGCCACCATACAGAAGCCCTACAACATCGGCCACCAGCAGTTTGCCTCGCTGGGACTCAGTGGCATGCTGCCACTCGGCCCTGTGGAGTGGACTTTCTGGATGCAAGGCTCTTACAATCAGGCCAAAGCCGACAGCCCGCAGCTTACCATGAACGTGGAAACCTTCAGCTTTATGACTTGGCAGTCGCTGGCCGTAAAACTGCCGTGGGAGCTGAAACTCTCGGCCAACTGTTTCTACCTTTCGGGTATGTACCGCGAGGGTATGCAGATGGGCGACATGCTGACCTTCAACACCTCGCTGTCGCGATATTTCTTCAACAGGGCGCTGCAGGTATCTGTAGGAGTGCAGAACATACCGCGCCGCAAACTCGAAATCGAAGGCAGCTACAACAATTACCGCAACGAAATGAGTATTCTGTGGGAAAAACCCTACCTTACCCTGCAGATACAATACACCTTCGGCAAAACCGCCAACAACAACACCCTCAAACGTATCAAATCCGATGATATGGACGACCGTGCCGGCTCTAACAGCGGTGTGCAGCAGCCCGGCGCCAACACCGGCGGAGGAATGGGACAGTGATAGTTGAAAGTTGAAAGTTGAAAGTTGAAAGTTGAAAGTTGAAATTGCATGCTATTGACCACCAACGATCTTTTTCACTGTTCACAGGTCACCAACAAAATAAAAAAATCCCATTTTCAAAATACTATTTCGCGACAATATTCGTTATTATATGTTATTTTGCACGTATTACAGATATGAAAGAAGCTAAACGTTTGATATTGTCGCTTATAGTGATGGCCGTTGTGTCCTCGGCAACAGCGCAGCAAGACACTCTGCAATGTTTTACCGTGGGATTTAATTTCGGAACCATGTTTTCCTCGGGCGAGAAGATTATGAGCAGCGGCGAAAAGACCGACCTCGTAAAAAATCCTTTCCTCAATTTCGGTGTCGATGTTATGTACAAATTCCGCAGAAACTGGGTGCTCGGTGTCGAAGGCGACCTCTATTTCGGCAACGACAACCTCAAACACCGCGAGGAGCGTCTGTCGCACCTCTACGCCAACGGCGCTGTGATAGGCGGCGGCGGCGGCGACGCGGGGGTGGAGGCCTTCAATCGCGGACTGAGTTTCGTGGCCTCGGTGGGCAAGATAATTCCTGTGTCGAAGAAAAATCCCAACTCGGGGATATTTCTTATGCTTGGTGGCGGTTTCACCCAAAGTCAGATAATATACAGCGTGCAGGCCGAGGAGGCCCCCCAGCTCACTGGCGACTACGCCCTGCTCTACGACCACCAGCAGCGCGGCCCGGTGCTGATGGAGAATCTCGGCTACTGGTTTATGAGCAACAGCCGCACCTATTTCAACTTCGTCCTCTCTTTCGAGATGCAGCAGCATTTCACCCGCTCCACACGCGACTATGTGATAGATAACTACATGGGTATCAGCGGTAAGGACGACAACCGCTATTTCACGCCCATCTATATGCTGAAACTGGTGTGGATGTTCCCGCTCACTGGCAAAAAAACGCAAGAATACTACTATTTCTGACCTTCGGCAATGCGAACACTCTACACTTTAGGCATCTTCATCTACGGCTTCGGCATCAAGGTGGCTTCGCTGTTCAACGGCAAGGCGAGGCTGTGGGTGCGTGGCCGCCGACAGCAGTTCGGGCGTATGCGGCAGCTTATTCCCGACGACCGACGTCCGTGCGTATGGGTACACGCCTCGTCGATGGGGGAATTTGAGCAGGCACGTCCTGTTATAGAACTGATACACAGCCAGTTCCCTAGCCATAAGATTGTGGTAACTTTCTTTTCGCCTTCTGGCTACGAGATACGCAAGAACTACGACCTCGCCGACGCTGTGCTGTATATGCCCCTCGACACCCCGCGCAACGCCCGCCGTTTCCTCGACATCGTCAAGCCGCAGGTGGCACTTTTCGTGAAATACGACTTCTGGTTCAATTTCCTTTCGGAACTGAATAAACGCAACGTCCCGACCTTCATTTTTTCCACTATCTTCCGTCCCTCGCAGTATTTCTTCAAGTGGTACGGACTCTGGTTCCGCCGTCAGCTCGGCACATTCACTCATTTCTTTGTGCAGAACGAGGAATCCAAGACTTTGTTGCAAAGTATTGGCTTTGAAAATGTTACTATAACTGGCGACACCCGTTTCGACCGTGTGGCAAAGATTGCCTCTACAGCCAAGAGCGACGACATTGTGGAGCGTTTCATAAACGGCAAGCCCGTGGTGATGGCGGGCAGCTCGTGGCCTCCCGACGAACAGATACTGCAGCAGTTCATCGCCACCACGCCTCACGACGTGAAGCTGATTGTGGCCCCCCACGAAATCGACGAAAGCCATGTGAGTCAGATAAAAAGACTTTTCGGCAAGATGGCCGTCTGCTATACCGAAGCTACGTCCGAGACAGATTTTTCCGACGTCAAAGTTTTGATTGTCAATACGATGGGAATGCTGTCGAGTCTCTACCGCTATTCGCACATAGCCTATATAGGCGGCGGTTTCGGCAAAGGCATACACAATATTCTCGAGGCGGTGGTGTACGGCACTCCCGTCTGTTTCGGTCCCAACCACTCCAAGTTTCAGGAAGCCAAGGATATAATCGCGCTGGGCGGTGGAGCCGTTGTGTTCTCCGCCAACGGTTTCTCTTATATAGTGAATAATTGGCTGAGCGACAATGAGTTATGGAAAGAGACTTCCGACATCTGTCGGCAATATACACAGGCCAACATCGGCTCGGCGGAAAAGATTTTTGAAACGGTGTCTAACTATCTGAAATAGAAAAAGATGAATTTGTCAACCACAAAACGGATTTGCCTCGTCGCCACGGTGTTTGTCGTGGCGGTGGTCGCTTTCTGTTCCTGTGGCGTGGACAAGTTTATCCCCCAGGGCGAGTACCTGCTCACCAAAAACAATGTCGAAATCGATTATTCCGATTTGGACAAGGAGGAGGCCAAAGGTGTGCAGCAGGCTATTTCGGGCGTCAAAAGCTACATCCGGCAGACGCCAAACGCCAAACTTTTGGGCGTCCCTGTGGCAATGCGCATCTACTGCCTTTCGAGTCCTACCGACAGCAACTGGATAAACCGCACCATCCGCCGTCAGGGCGAGGCGCCGGTGATCTACAGCCAGGATCAGGCCGAACGCTCGGTGCGTCAGATACAGCTGTTGCTCGAATCGAAGGGCTGTTTCGGCTCGGAAGTGTCGTACGACACCGCCATTGCCAAGACCAACCGCATCAGCGTCACTTACAAGATAAAGCCACAGCCGCGCTTTGTGATAAACGAAGTGGGGACGGTGTGCCGCACCAACGAGCGTATCAAAAACCTCACGGCGCAGTGGATAGGGCAGTCGGACATACAGCCCGGCAGCTACTACGACCAGTCGGTGCTGGCATCGTACCGCGAACGCGTGGCAACCCGTCTGCAAAACCGTGGCTATTTCACCGCAGTGAAAGAGAATATCAACTTCCTGATAGACACCAATATAGGCGACCGCAAGATGAACGTCCGCATGGCCATCCGCGACCTTGCCTACGACACCTCGTCGAAGGTGCCGCCGCTGGCACGATACTACATCAACAATGTGTATATCTATCCTGATTTGGAGACACTTATGCCTGTGGATTCGTTGCACAGCGACACCGTGCATTATCAAACTACGGTGCGTAACAACGACGTGACCTATCATTTTGTTACCGACAAAAAGATGCGTGTGCGTCCCGAAACGGTGTGCCAAACGCTTACGATGTATCCGGGTGGGCTGTACCGCCATCTCTCTATGGAGCGTACATATACGCAGCTGTGGGCGTTGCGCAATTTCAAGTTCGTGGATATGGAGTTTGTACCAGCCCAGCGTTATTCCGACACCGCCGGCTACCTCGACCTGCGTATCCGACTGATGAACGCCATGCGCCGCTCCATGTCGCTGTCGCTGGAGCTTAACAACACCTCGCCGCTCAACACGCAGAACACCTCGAACACAGGCAATTTCGGTCTGGAGCTTGGTTTGGGATACCAAAACAAGAACGTGTTCGGCGGCGCCGAGATTTTCAACGTGAAAACCACCCTTGCCTTGGAGCTTTCCAAGTTTGCCATTTTCAACAACAAGGACGATTTCTACGACCTTTTCTCCACCTTCGAGTCGGGGTTGGATATGTCGCTCGACATACCCAAGTTCCTCGCACCTTTCTCTCGACAGCTCTCATCGGGCAACACACGTCCGCACACCCTGTTCAACGCAGGTATCAACTATCAGTATCGTACTTATTTCGAACGACTTATAGGTAACACCTCTTTCGGTTACACATGGCTGCGCAGCCGCACCACACGGCATCAGTTCCTGCCGGTGGAGTTTACCTTGGTCAAGTTCTTCAATCAGGACGAGAGTTTCCGCCACCGCATCGAGAACCTCAACGACCTGCGTCTGAAATACCAGTACAGCGACCACCTTATCTTCGACATGCGTTACAACTACGTGTACAGCACACAGTCGATCAACGCCAAGACCAATTTCTCGTACCTCTCGTTGGGAGTGGAGACGGCCGGCAACCTCCTTTACGGTATCTATAACCTCTCCAACCAAACTCCCGACAGCTCAGGCATTTACCATATCTTCGACATACCTTTCTCGCAGTACGTGCGGTTGGATTTCGATTGGAAACGCTATTTCTACCTCACACCCCGCAACTGCTTTGTGGTACGCCTTTCGGGAGGTATCGGCATACCTTACGGCAACTCCATCTCCATGCCTTACGAGAAGAGTTTCTACGGCGGCGGTCCCACCACCATGCGTGCGTGGCGCATACGTACCCTCGGTCCGGGCGGCTACATCAACACCTCCGGCTCCAATTTCGAAAGGGTGGGGGACATCTCGCTCACGGCCAATATCGAGGACCGTTTCAAGATTTTCGGTATCTTCGAAGGCGCCGCCTTTGTGGATGCGGGCAACGTGTGGCTGCTGCGCCATTCCGACGAGTTCCCCGAAGGCGAGTTCCGTTTCGACAAGTTCTATCAGCAGATTGCCCTCGGTGCAGGTCTGGGCTTGCGTGTGAAAATATCCATACTTACACTGCGTGTCGATTTCGCCGTGCCTATCTACGACCCCGGCGCCGACGACGGACAGCCGTGGACATTCACCAAACTGAAATTCAAAAACATTGTTACCAATTTCGGTATCGACTACCCGTTCTAAAAGTGGAAGGTGGATTTTCTAATATTTCGTGAAATCCGTAGTCATGTTTACATGACAATTCACAATACAATCTGTTTAATCCGAGTAATCAGTGGTCAATATAATAAGATGAATCCCCGTTAACTATTTGGTTTTTGTATGAATAGCGGGAGCTTCGACCGGATTTTCCACTCGGATTTTTTGGTCTGATATAGAGTCAAAGGTGTTTATATCTTTGAATCCATAATAATAATAGCCGCCTACGCATCCGTATCCTTGAAAATGGGGTTTCTTTCTTGCGGAGTGCAGACGATGGAACTCCCACGTGTCGGTATGTCCGTCGGAGTAGGTGTAAGTCCATACAAGCACTTTCTTCGACGGTTTCGAATAATGGAACTTGGTCTCCTTGTCTATGTTGACCATTACGTTTTTGAAAATACGATCTGCTAATTTGTGCATGTTTTTAAGATCTTCTTCGCTTAAACAACTGTCTGTTGAAGACACATCCCCAACGGCAACAGGGATCCACCAAGTAATAAAGGAAGATTCTTTGATTCCAGAGAAATAGAAGTCGTCGCCCTCCACACGCCAGCGGCTGGGACTGAAATAAAAGTACGGACGTGATGCCTTGCAACCGCTATTTAGCAACGTAAACTCATACACCTGCACGGCATAGTCCAAGGCGGTGCCGTCGTCGTAGAAATCCATGGTGCCGGTCTCGTGCACGGAGATATGCCATCCGTCGAGGTCGTAACTCCAGCTGTGCTCGTATGCGTAATGTCCTTCAATCTCCGCAGCCTTGTTGGCAACTTTGGTCGAAACACACCCGCCCAACGTCAATACCGCCGCCGCCAAAACTACATATCCTATATGTCGTGAAATTTTGTCCATGGTTTTGTTCGATTATATCAAGGGCATGGGGGGATTTCCTTCACAACGCCACTGTACACTTTGAGGCTCGGTTCTCGGCGGAACTTCTCTGTGGCCTCGCTTTCATAGTAGAACTCCCATGTGTCGGTGTGGCCGTCGGGGTAGGTGTAGCTCCAAACAAGCTCTTTTTCGGTGGGTTTCGAATAGCGGAACTTGGTCTCACGCCCTATGTTTTTCCTCACACTTGTTCTGATGCGATCTTCCAGTTCTCCAGCCATCTTTCTTATTTCAGCATTGTCGCAACTGTCATCATAAAAATTGATACGCCCTTCCTTATTCAATCGGAAAAGTGAGTTGATTCCTGCGAAATAGAAATCGTCGCCCTCCACACGCCAGTTGCTGGGACTGAAATACCAATATGTCCAATATGCTTTGCATCCGTTTTGTAAGGTAACGACATAAGATTGTCTTACATAGTCGATGGCGTAACCGTCATTATAGAAAGTTATTGTGCCTTTCCGCACCACAGCCACGCAGTTTCCGTCGAGGTCGTAACTCCAACCGCGCTCGTATGCGTAATGCCCTTCAATTTCCGCAACTTTGTTGTCAACTTTGCTCGTAACGCACCCGCCCAACGCCAACACCGCCGCCGCCAAAACCGCAAATCCGATATGTCGTGAAATTTTGTTCATGGTTTCCGTTTTTTTTATTGTTCTGTTCGCCGGATTCTATTCTGTCGCCCCTTCAGGGCTCATTGGTTGGGTGGTGTTTTTTATACGGGGGCTGACGCCCCCGCCTATATTCTGTCGCCCCTTCGGGGCTCATTTCTGAATACTGACAACTAATTATCCATTGTTAATTGTTAATTATCAATTAGTTCCGAATTGGCTACGCCGAGCTAAAGGTTCCGAACTCCGAACTAGAAATCAGCTTCTTCCTCTTACAAACGGGATGCGCACGCCGAACTGCCAGCCGCCGGGGGTTACGTAGGGCACGTTGTTATGTTCTTGGTAGTCTTTGTCGTAAGGACAGCGCAGAAGTCCCAAGGTGCCGCGGCCGTACAGTATCACACGGTCGGCGATGTTGAAACCGATCTCCATTCCTATGCCGAAATTGACTACGCTCAAGTCGCTGAATTTAATCTTGATGTCCTCGGCAACCGGACCGCTGTAGTCGGGAGTGTCGTACAGATGGCGTTTTGCCGCCACGTCGAAATCCATGCTGAAGAAAGCACCCATATAAAAGAGCTTTTTGGCGAGGTACATATTCGTTCCAAGCAACATGCTTACTGTGTGAACGTCAACCACTTCCGAAGTGCCTTTCTGGTTGTTGAATTCCGAAAGTTTGTATCCGTGTTTGGTGTAGCCCGGAATTTCCATATACAGGTCCAACATGGAGGTAACGGGTATGTCGAAAGATATGCCGAAGCTGTAGCCCCACATAGGGTCGGGAGGTGAGGGCAGAGCAGCGTCGTTGGCCGAACCTTTCAAAAACGACGAATAGTTGGCGGCAGCCTTGACGCCTATCATCACCGGACGGCGGTATTCTATAACTGTCTGCGACTGTGCGGCAAAGGTGCTTGCCACTAAAGCAGTAATAATCAGGGTTTTGAAAATGTTTTTCATATTGTTGTCTTATTTAAGTGTTTCTATTGGGAAAATTTTGTCGGTATAGCCCTCGGTATCGGGGTTGATGTATTTTATCACGTTGCCGTCGGGCATCGTGAAAGTCATTTCGGCAATGGCGAAAGCGTCGTTGTCGATAAAGCATTTGACGGTGCTTGCGGCAGCCGTTTTCATAGTCTGGAAATTCTCTTTGAAAGTGCGTGCGTCGTCGCGTTTCACTACGAGTTTGTAGCTGTTCGTTGGCAGGTTGGGGGTGGTGATTGTGAAACACGAGGCATCGGCGTCGTAGGGCGAGAGCACCAGGTCGAGGGCGTTTTTGCGCAGCTGGGCGGCGAGGAATTCCTTGTCGGCGTTGGCAAGCTCGGCCTCGATGTATTTGGTCTGCAGGTTCTGGTCTTTCTGTCGTGCCTCGAATTCGGAGGTGGTCTCGAACTCGCCTTTGGTCCTCACAAGGATTTCCGCCCTCGAGCGCAGGTAGTGTGCGAAAGAGTAGCGCGGAATCAGCATCAGGGCTTTGTTGAGGTCGGCGTCGTTGCCGGAATAGTTGTGCGGCAGCAGCATCACGCCGTTGTGGTCGTAAACGCCCCATTTGCCATTCTTACTGGCTTTGCACAGACGGTTAGGCACTTTCAACGCTTTGATGGCGTCGGCGGAGGGAGTCATATAAATCATGTCGTCGAATTCAAAGGGCAGAACCACGTTGCCGGAGCCGTCCACCATTCCCCATTTCATGCTTTTGTGGTGCTGGATTGTGATGAAGAAGGGTGTCCATCGTACATTTTTGAACACCGGCGGCATGATCTGCGCTCCGTTGGTCGCGCTGTACAGTCCGTACAAAGAGTCCTGCTTTGCAGTGATGAATGGGGTGCCGTTCGCTTTAAGACGGTTGGAAGTCCAATTGAAATTGATTGGCAGCACCGTGGCGCCGTTTTCGTCGAGCACGCCCACTTTACCGTTCTTATATACGAACACGGAGCCGATAGGACCGCTGTTGTAGCTCACTTCGGAGTATTTGATGCTGTCGTATTCCATGGGAACCACCTGTTTGCCTTTGGTGTCCCACAAACCCCACACGCTGTGGGCTTTGCGTTCGGCGTAGGAGGGCTTTTTCTCGGTGCCGGTGTATTTGCCGAGGGCTACCATCTTGCCTTGGGCATAGACGTTGTAGTCGTCGTATTCGAAGGGCAATACCTCGTTGCCGCTGTAACAGTTCACAAGGCCGTATTTGTCCTTTTTGTTTTTGGCAACGGCAGCGTCGAGACTGTAAATCTTCAACTCCCTGTACTTGGGTTTCAGCAGCCAGTCGTGGGTGAAGTTGTTGAACACGCCGATTTTTCCCGACAGCTCGTCCTTACCCACAATGTATTTGCCGTTGCTCTCGCCCGGACGGCTGTTGGTGTAGGTTTTGTTGGCATTTGCGGTGTATTCATCGGCGGCACGACTAATCTCGTTGGCGATTTCGTTGGCCAGGGCCTCGCTCGCCGCACTTACGGCTGCCGCCGCAACCACCTGTTTTGTAGACGGATGGTGATGCGGATGGGGCGTGGTTACAGGGCCGTCGCCGTACTGCGCGCGGTAGTACGGGCACCACGAATGGTGCTGGTAGGCGTAGGTTACGTTGTGCATCTCAATGCCGCACTCGTCGCAGTATTTCTTGGGTTTCTGCGGAGTGGGGGCGGGGGCCTTGTAAGGAGTGCCGGGTATTTGCGAAAAAGCGGGCACCGAAAGGGCAACCATCAGAAGTATAGCTGTGATTTTCGTTTTCATTGTTATCGTTTTTTTATTTGTATAAAAGTTTTGCAAAATTACACAAAAAAATGCAAAACAGCAAATTATTTTTGTATTGATTTTCAATTTTTTTTTGAGACGCGGTACACCACGTCTCTACAACTATCATTCAACTGCAAACTAAAAACTGCAAACTAAAAATTAATCTATGTCCAAAATTATCACCTCCGGCATATCGTCCTTATAAATCAGTTGGCAGTTGATTTTGCCGTAATCCTTTGTCTTATAGCACACTCCGCTAACCGAGGAGGAGTCTCTCAGCTGTTTCGGCGATTCGTATGCCACAACGGCATTTTTCAGCTGTTGTCCGTCGAATTCCACAGCGTCGCCGTAGCCCGATGGCGAATCCAAGTCGATGATGTAACCCCATGTCTTTGTGTTACATATCAGGCATCCCACCACGGTGCCCGAGAATTTTACCTCCTCGTAGTCCTTCTTGCACGACGAGAAAACGGCCACGGCAAAAATTATCGCCACTCCTAAGACGAAAAGCGATAGAGCTATGATTTTCAGCGGTTTGTTGTTTTTTTTCATAATTATGTAGGTTTTCAACTATCAATTTTCAACTAATTCCAAAGTGATTCAGCGGTGGCTGAGCTTGTCGAAGCCCCGCAAACTTTCAATTCTCAACTTTCAACTCTCAATTTTAATCAGTCTGAGTATCCGATTTCTTCGAGGTTTTCTTTCACCATATCCTTGAGGTAACGGAAAATGGAGAGGTCGTTCATCGAGGCGCCGTCGAGGGCCTCCTTCACTTCGGCGGTGTCGAACACAAACTCGTCCTTGTCGGTGATGTGGCGGTAAACAATGTGTATGTCCTCGTGCTGCGAGCAGAGCATCACTATCGTCCCGGCTAGGTCGCCCATCGGGGGACGGTCCCAGTGGTTGTGCTGGAACCAGAAATCGAGGCGTGTGCCTTTGCCCACCTCGCTCACAATCTTCATGCCGCCGCCGCAGTTCTCGGTGTTCATCTTAATCAACGGCAGTCCCAGTCCCACTTTGCGCGTGGTGCGCGTGGTGGTGTAGGGGTCGGTAACCTTGGCCAGAAATTCGGGGCTCATCCCCTTGCCGTTGTCCTCGATGGTAAAAGCGTATATGTTGTCCTTTATGCTGTCGCGGATGGTGAGTTTTATCTCCGAAGCGTTGGCTGCTATGGAGTTCTCCATCAGGTCGTAAACGTGCATCGAAAGTTCTTTCATATCAATCTAAATTACTAATTACTCATTACCCATTTTACTCATTACCCATTACAAATTACAAACTACTCCTTCATTTCTATGAAACGACCCTCCTCGCCCCTTAGGGTGCGGCGGAACTCGTCGAAAGTGAGTTCGTACATGTGGAAATAGCAGTAAGTCTCACCGATGAGGTGCGTGAAATGGGCGTCGGAGCTTTGTATGAAGGCAAAACGTTTGAGGTAGGCGAATTTCTTGAGGAACGCCTCTTTGGTGACGTGTTTGGAAATCTCCAGCGCGTCGGCCTTGAGGTCGGGCGGGATGAATCCCAGCTGACTCATAAGGCTGGTGGAGGGCTTGTTTACGTGTGCCGGGATGAACAGTCCGCCAATCTCATGCACCTTGTCGTAAAGTCCTTCGATATCCACGTCGATGGCGTTGATAAGCAGGTAAGGCTCCTCGCCCACTATCTCCTCGTTTTCGTCAACCACCAGCTGGTAGCCGAAACGCTCTTCGTCGTTGGGGATGTGCGGCAGGTGCTCGTCGAGGAACTGCTGAAAGGTGTCGAGCTGCTCGTCGGTCTCGAAAAAGCAGAGGCAGTGCGCCTCTTCCTGCGAAGTGACCTCGGCGCCGCCGATAACAAGGATGCCGTTCTCGCTTGCCAGTTTCCGTATCACCTTCACCTGACGGGTGCAGTTGTGGTCGGAGATGGCAATCATGTCCAGACCCTCCTCCTTGGCGCGTTGGATGATGTTCTGTGGACCCATCTCCAAATCGCCGCAGGGCGAGAGCACGGTGTGCATGTGCAGGTCGGCCTTGTACCTCTTCAGCTCCATATCAGGCTCGGCAACAGGGTGTTATCAGCTGTTGAGCAGGTTGTAAATCTTGCCCACAACTTCGTAGGTCTGCATCGAGGTGGAAAGCAGGGGGATGTCCTCTTCGTTGCTCTGCGCGATAGTCTCTTCGGCGGGGTTGAGGTTTTTCACAAACACCACGCACGACAGCTCTTTCAGCGAGGCGATGGCCATCACGTTTTTGTGTGTCTGCAGGGTAACCCACACGTTGCCCATGTCGGCGTTGCCCATAACGTCGCTCAGAAGGTCGGAGACATAGCATCCGTCGATGTCGCGGTCCAAGCCCTTTTCACCCGAAATAACGGTGAGGTTCAGTTTTTCTACAAGTTCTTTTACTTTCATCGTTTTATGTATTTGTTTTCTTCAATATTAATGTGTAATAAACGTGCAAAGGTACGACTTATTTTTGGTTTTTGGAAACAAATTTTGCAAGGATTTCCCTAACCTTCACATTTTCAGTAAAAAGAGATTAAAAATCGGATTTCCGATGATTTCTACCGCAGGTAAGGTGCTGTGACGGACTCTTTGCTCTCCGCCATTGCCTTGGGTGTACCCGAAAAGACGACATTGCCGCCCATCGCGCCACCGCCGGGACCCAGCTCTATTATGTAGTCGCAGGCTTTCAGCATGTCGATGTTGTGTTCAATGAGGAAAACGGTGTTGCCGGCCTCCACCATGCCGTTGAAAAGGTCGAGGATGCGACGGATGTCGCCTGCATGCAGACCATCGGAGGGCTCATCCATAATGAAGATCTTGCCTTCGTCGCGGAGGTAGGAAGCCAGTTTGATGCGTTGCAGCTCGCCGCCCGAAAGTGTCGAAAGCGACTGGTTGAGATGGAGATAGCCCAACCCGACTTTGCGCAGCGGCTCCAGTTTCTCGGCAATCACGCTACCGGCGAACAGCTCGGAGGCTTTGTTGGCCGTGAGGTCCATCACCTCAGCGATGTTCAACCCTTTTACCTTGTACGACAGCACTTCGGGCGAATATCGCCGTCCGCCGCAGGCCTCGCAGGTGGTCTCTATGGCATCCATAAAAGCCATATCGTTGACAATCACGCCTTTGCCCTGACACACGGGACAGCCACCCTTGCCGTTGAAGGAGAAAAGGTCGGTCTTGGTCTTGTTCGTTTTGGCAAACAGCTTGCGGATATCGTCAGCCACGTCGAGATAGGTGGCCGGAGTGGAGCGCAGACTGATGCCAATGCTTTTCTGGCTGATATAAACGATGTCGGATTTGTTAAGTGTTGAGTTGTTTAATTGTTTAATTGTTGAGGCGCTGCCGCAAGAACAATTCAACGGTTCAACATTCAACGATTCAACACTCTTTACGAAACACTCCATTAGCGAACTTTTTCCCGAACCAGCCACACCTGCAATGCCGCACATCACGCCCAAGGGCAGATTTACGGACAAGTCCTTCAGGTTGTGAAGGTTGGCGTTTTTCAAAAGGAAGAAATCCTTGGGCTTTCGCACCTGTTCCTTCATTTCGCTCGTGCTGCTAAGCATGGTGCCTGTAAGTGTCTGGCTTCGAAGTAGTTCTTCGTAGCTGCCTTCAAACACTATCTCGCCGCCTTTCATGCCCGCCCCGGGGCCCATGTCAATAATATGGTCGGCAATTTTTATTATCTCTTTGTGGTGCTCCACAAGGATTACGGTGTTGCCGTGGCTTTTCAGTTTCTGCACCGATTTCTGCATCAGCTGTATGTCTTGGTTGTGCAGGCCCACGCTGGGCTCGTCGAT
>JAEEGH010005993.1_pt1 | contig 30075 bp, 26 predicted proteins | sample 9134181 | NCBI WGS metagenome assembly JAEEGH01 (sample SAMN16246544, study PRJNA631951) | gut metagenome | biome: gut microbiome; feature: rumen; material: DP-attached | host: Bos | place: Iran: Karaj | collected 2018-10
TCCCTACTATCGTGGAAAAATAATTTTTAAAGAAAATTTATTAAATAATCGTACTGGTAACAATTTATTTGTCGGGCAAGAGTGCTATGTTCTTTCGAAAGATAGGCAAATAGGTTTAATTCTAAAAGTTGATGACACTTTGTATTTTAAAGATTTTTACTCATCTATAGTTGCTTTGTATGGTGATCTAATCCCAAATAAATATGATGTTTACGGGGATGAGGTATATTATATAGCTGGTATCACAGACAACATTATAAAGACAAATAAAAAGAAGTATTATTGCGGTGAAGAATATGAACCTGCGTACACAATCGAAGAAATGCATTTACTTTATGCTAATTCGGAAATAGATGAAAGTGGAAAGTGTTTAACAATTAAGGATACAATAGTGATTGGTCTAAGCTATGATAAATATGATTTAAAGGTTCATTATCTAGATAATGGTAATATAACATTTGAGTTAATTGTTAAATAGGCGAAATGGTAATAAAAAAAAAGAAGCGATTTGTGCTTCTTTTGGGTGATTACTATTTTTCCGTCTTTGAGAGTTTTTCCCAGCCTGGCAATAATCCTAATTCGGTGACGATTTTATTATAACAATCTTGCGGAATCTTCTTTTGAAGATTTGAAAGAGCGCCATTTACACCAGTTATCAAGTTATTATATGCTATAGAATCATTAATCATATACTTCAATACTATTAGAGTTGCCAAAAAATCATTTGTGCCTCTAGTGTATCTACCTGTAATGACATTTTTATCTATTTCTAAGAAAGTATATATTTTTTTTATATTATTTTGTGGAATCGAATTTTTGCTTTTATATCTACATAGAACATCATTATGAGCGCAAATATTTCGCACATGGTTTATGTGCACAATAAAAGATGCCAAGTCTTGAGGAAATAGGGAGTATTCACGAGAAATAGTACTTTTATCTTCTGGCTTTAGAAAACTAAACATTTTACTGATGTGGCCTATCGTTAGGATGTTTGATATAACCCAAAATGGATATGAAGAATTATAGTTTTCTTTGTACCAAAGAATAGCTGGGTGCTTGTCGCTTTGAATTCGAATTTGTTTCTTGATTTCACTTTTGAATTCTGCAAATTGCATTTTCGTATCATTTTGTGGCAAATAATTCGAAGCATTTAGGTATTTTGATGGAGAAATACCATAATTATTTGAAACTAAGTTAGATAAACGAGCTTTTAACTCGATTTCTGCGGATGTTGTTGCTTTAAAAACAATAGTTTCTAATTGAAGATCAAATTGATAAAGATAATATAAATGCTCAAAATTGATGTTTTCTATATAATGCCCACTTGAATCAGATGGCTCGATAAAAGGAAATTTATAAGCGTTAATTAACTTATAATAGCCAATTTGTGTTAATGCTTGCTTTGCGAACTTTTTATTACCAAAGTTTAGTCCTTTAGATTCTAATAATTCTAGTTGCTTATCAATATCTAGGTATTCTTTTTTCTTCATAGGGCCCTTTTTATGAAAAAACCCCGGGCCCGAAGGTCACCGGAGTACGATCCAAACTTGTTTTATAACTATATTTTATCAATAGAGTAGGACGATGTCAAACGATTAGTGCCATATATACTCTAGACTAAGACTATAAAAAGGAAGCGTACAGCCTCCTTCTTTTGGTGAACCATGAGGGACTCGAACCCCCGACCTTTGCGTCCGTAGCGCAACGCTCTAATCCAACTGAGCTAATGATCCATATCAATTGCTTTTACATTATAGGTTTTAAAAAGAGTAAATGTCAAACAATTGTGTTAAAATATGAGCATGGACCAAATTGTATTAGAAAACGATGAAAGATTAGACGATTTAGAATATAAAGGCTTAAAGATTATTCAAAAGCCAGATTTATATTGTTTTTCTTCAGATGCCGTATTGCTTGCAAATTTAGTTAGAGCAACATCAAAAGATACTATTGTAGATTTCGGTTGTGGTAGCGGAGTTATCACAATTTTAGCTCTAGCTAAAACAAATGCGAAAAACGCAATTGGTTTTGAAATCCAAGAAAAGATGGCTAATCTTGCTAAAAAGAATGCTGAGATTAACAATCTTCAAAAGAAGATTGAAATCATAAATGACGATATCAAAAATGCTTCAAAGCACTTAGGAAAAGAGAGCGTAAAGGTTGTTGTTTGTAATCCTCCGTATTTCAAGAGCACAAGTGGGGAAGTTTCAAATATATCTGAAGTTGCTTTATCTAGAACAGAATCAACCGCTACTTTAGTAGATATCGTAAAATCCGCTGCTGAAATTTTAAAATATTCTGGTAAATTCTATATGATTCATAAGAGCGAAAGATTGGCAGAAGTGCTAACTTGCTTATCAAACAATAAATTAGAACCAAAGAAACTAACTATGATTTATCCAAAAGCATCAAAAGCAGTAGATACATTTATTGTTGAGGCGCAAAAAAATGGTGCTCCAGGTTTAACAATAGATAGCGTTATTGTATATGAAGAAGATGGCACAATGACACCTTGGGCCAAAAAGTTATATAACAAAGAATAATTATCTAATTATTGGAAGAGTAATTTCAAAGGTAGTATATCTACCAACTTCACTGAAACATTTAATATCGCCGCCCATAGATTGAGAAATAAGTTTCGCAATACTTAATCCAAGACCAAAGCTCTTGCCGGCTTCTTTGTGAGATTCATCAAGTTTATAGAAACGATCAAAAATCTTATCAATAAGTTCTGGTGGAATACCTTCACCTGTGTTTGTAACTTTAATTGAAATATTCTTTAAAGTCTTAGCTAAAGTTACACAAATTTCACCACCATTTGGCGTGTATTTAATAGCGTTATCTACAAGGATAGTAATAAGCTTTTCTGTCTCAACTTTATTACATTTGTAATAAACATCTGGTTGTAAGCTAGATACAAATCTCTTGTTGCTTTCATAACATCCAGCTTCAAAAGATAACAAAATTCCTTCAATTAAAGTAGAAATATTTAAATCAGTTTTTTCTGCATAATAGTCATTTCTTTCTAATCTAGAAAGCTCTAACATTTGAAGAATCAAACTATTCATTCTATCGATTTGGTATTTAGCACCTTCTAACCATCTCTTGTTTTCGGCAATTGTTTGAGATGGATCAGATAAAACTAAATCTAAATTAGTTTTAGCAACTGTAATTGGTGTTTTTAATTCATGAGAAGCATTTGCTAATAGTTCTTTTTCTTTGTTGAAAGCTTCTTTAACTGGTTGAGTTGCGCTATATGCAAGGATGTAGCTTAATCCTCCAAGGATTAATAAAGAAACGAAAAAGACAATAATAAGTGTAGAGCCAAGTGTAACTAGAGTATTTCTTCTTTCTGTCCAATCAAGGATTGTATATACCGTTACCTTTGTTTCATCTTCAAGGGTAGTGTTTTTCTTTAGATACGCATAAGATAAATCGTTATAAGTAAATCTACCTTCATCTTGATTCATCAAAGCCCTTATATTGTTTTTGTCATCTTCAGTCATTGAATTGAAGTTAGAAGAATATTCTACATCTCCATTTTCGAATATTTTTACATAGTAAAAACGGCCATTATCTGTAGATAGAGATCCGTTTTCAAGAGCCTTTTCTGTATCTGTTGTCGTAGATGAATATGTGATTGAGAAAATCGTAGAGAAGGTGATTGCAAGCAAAGCGCCTACTAAAATTAAAGGGATTAATAAGAACTTTAGATGCATCTCCTTAAACATGATTATTTATCCTCTTTCATTTGTAATTCGTATCCAACACCACGGATGGATTGGATAGTGAAGTCAGCGCCAACAAAGGCAATCTTCTTTCTTACGAAAGAAATAAATACTTCAAGAGAGTTAGATTCGAAATCGTTATCTAAACCCCAAACTTTATTAATTAGAGAATCTTTATCTACGACTCTCTTTGGATTTTCAAATAAATATCTTAGAATTTCACATTCTTTGTTAGATAGTTTTACCGATTTATCTCCACTCATTAGTGTGTAAGCTGCAATATCTAGTGTTGCGTTACCAAAAGATAGAGAATTATCTGCGCTAAATTCGCCACCTCTTCTACGAAGAAGAGCTCTAATTCTTGCTAATAATTCTGGAGTTGAGAATGGTTTTGCAAGATAATCATCAGCACCCATATCCAAACCTTGAACTTTGTTCAATTCTTGAGATAGTGCTGTAAGCATAATAATTGGAGTGGTTACTTTTGCTTTTCTTAATTCCTTTAGTACTTCAAATCCATTCTTCTTTGGCATCATGACATCTAAAACGATGCAATCATAAACACCTGTTAAACCATAAGCGAGGCCATCTTCGCCATCGTGTACACAAGCAACTTCAAACTTTTCTTTTTCTAGAACTGCGGTCAAAACTTCGCATAAGCTTTCTGAATCTTCAACTAAAAGTATTCGCATAAACCCTCCTTGCGCTTGTAAATATTATAATAATTTATAAAATAATTGTCCACATCTATTATAATGAGCGCGTTTGTGCTAAAATATTTGCTAAGGTAACCAAAAATGTACAGACGAAGAGAATTTAACTTATTCGCAATTAGAAGAAACTCAAATGCCATATACACATATGTTAGATTAGCTTATGTGGTTAGTGGTATTCGTGCTGCGTACATTTATGATCCAAGAATCAATCAAGCTATTGCTCAATTACCAGATGGTTCAGAAGTTTTAATTTCTGCATATCCTTCAAATTATTACATTTATGCAATAAAAACAAACAAAGGATTAATCTGTAGAGTAAGAAGAGATGCAAACATCTCAACAAACGGAGCAAACGTTACATTTAAGAGTTTTGAAGCATTGTTACCTGTTATGCAAAATGTATTATCTTTCAAAGATGCATTTAACCAAAATAGATGTATTATCCAAGGCAATATAGCTCTTGGTATGAAAATCGTAAAGATTTTGGATATGGCTCAAGCAACTTTAACAACGGAGAGAAAGCGTCGTAAGTTCTTGCATGAAAAACCATATTCAAAGAATGTTGAATTTAAAGTAAAAATGACTGCATGGGCAAAGGGTTGGAGATGAAGCAAGAGTATTTCGAATTTTCCAATGGTGTTAAGATTGTTGCAGGTAGAGGCGCACTAGAGCGATTACCTGATATCTTGACGTACTATGATGGATATAGAGTTTTCATCATTAGTGATGAAATCATCAAATCTTTTGGCCATATTGATGCTCTAAAGAAAGTACTTTCTAAAAAGCAAGAATTAGCAATAGGTGGTACATATTTAGATGTTAAGTCATATCTTACTGTTTCTGACGTAGAAAAAATATATACAGCATATAGAAAGAGTGGTTCAGATTGTATTATCGGTCTTGGCGGTTCTAGAGTTATGAATGCTGCAAAAGCGCTAGCGCTTTTAATTGCAACAAAGTCTAAGAGCATTGTTGATTTTAGAGGTATCGATAACGCAGTTCGTGAACAATTCGTTCCATTTATGTTAATTCCAACAACTTTTGGTTCTGGTAGTGAAGTATCTAAAACAGCAGTTGTTATTGATGAAAAGAAGGAAATCCCTATTGAAATCGTAACAGAAGCTATGCAACCACAATATTGCTTTTTAGATCCAAGCTTCTTAAAGACATTACCAGAAAAAGAAATTTATATGAGCTTAATCGACGTTATGGCATATAGCATCGAATCATATATGTCTACAAGAGCAAACACTCTAACAAAGAGTTTTTCAAAGATGGCTATGTTCTTAATCAAGGATAACTTCCAAAGGGCTATCGTAGATAACGATGATAGAGCTCTAAGTAATCTGCAAAGAGCATCAGCAATCTCAGCTATTACATATTCAAACACTTACACAGGTGTTGTACACGCTATTGCAAACTCACTTGCTGCTAGATATCAAATCCATAGAGGAGAAGCAATTTGTGCTGTATTAGTTGCTGCATTAGATCAAATCAAAGAAACATACAAAGATAAATTCGCTGAGATGCTTCTATTCTATAGAGGTACTCAAGATTATGCTACATCAACTACTGATGAAAGATGCGAAGCATTTATGAGAATAGTATCTAATGTTATTGAGCATCTAGCGAGCGATTATGGCATAAAGATTAAATTATCTGATTATGGCGTAAAGGATGACGATTTAACATCACTTGCTGAATTAACATTGCAAGATGGTGAATTAATTGGTGCACCAAAACAATATACAAAAGAAGACATTATTGAGATTTTAAGACAATCTCTATAAAGGTGGAAATGGAAAACATAGTTTTTGACGATACAATGAATCTTATGGTAGGCGAAAGAATAGTAGATTCTTTACCTTTCGTTTTGGCACAAAAGAACTGCCAAAAGGTTATGATTGTATGCGATGAACCAGCTTATAGATTAGGATATGTAGATATTGTGACACACGCATTTGCATATGCCTCTATTGATGTCGAATATGTATATAAAAATGTAGGCGATGTAGCTACTGTTAGAGACGTAGAAGAGATAAAGAAGAAATATAAACACTATAAGTGTGACTGCATTGTTGCAATTGGAAAGAAGGCTGCAATTATGGCAGCAAAAGGAGCCAAAACTTTAATCGTTGATGGTACTAATTATGTTTCTCATTATGTAAATGATAAACTAAGTGACTACCAAGCAGACAACACAATTTTAGTTACTATCCCAACAAACTTCGGATCAGGCTTTGAAGCTTTGCCTATTGCAAGAATTTATGACAAGATAAACAATTTTGTTTATGAGTTTACAACTCACTATTCATCAACAGATATTATGGTTTTAGATACAGCTATGACCGATATCATCCCGCCAAAGGCTATTGCAACATTCGGCTTGTTCGCGCTTGATATGTCTTTAGAGTGCTTTATCAAAGATGATACTCCAATGATTGGTAAGGCATATGCCGATGCTGCTATTGGAATTATCTTTAAGTATCTAACAAAGTGCATCTTTAAAAATGCAAATAGAGAATACAGACAAAAGATTCTAGAAGCCGTAGGCTTTGCTTCTTGTGGATATGCAATGTTAGAGAAGAATAAGCTTTTAAGCCCACTATCTGATATTATCAGTGATAAATATCTAGCAAACTATGCAAATATCTATACAATTCTATTTAGACAATACATTAAGAGCGTAGATGTTGAAAGAGCATTTGGTTATTCTCTAAATTCAATGGTTGAGCCAAATGATTATGCTTTATATGCAAAAGAAGCCAGAATACAAAAGACATTAGCTCAAATTGAAGGGCTATATCAAAAGATTGAAAATTGCGTAGATTACAATTCGAAGTTAAGAGACTTTGGCGTTACAGAAGAAGATTTAGATGAAATCGCAGAATCATTTATGATTAACAATGATGAAGAGAGCATCGTAAAAGAAGATGTTATGCAATTGCTAAGGGCTTGTTTATAATGCAAAAAAGAAATTACCAACAAGAATTAGACGAGATAATTGAAAAGCTACAAAAAGATGGGTCAAGACCATCTTTATTACTTCATGCGTGCTGTGCTCCATGTAGTAGTTATTGTGTAGAGTATTTATCTCAATACTTTGATATTACATTGTATTACTACAATCCAAATATTGAATCTCAGGAAGAATTCGACAAGAGATTTAAAGAATTTGAAAAGATTGATGAAAGATTTAACGTTAAAGTGGTTGAAGAAACATATAACGCAAAAGAGTTCTACGATAGCGTTAAAGGATATGAAGATTGCAAAGAGGGTGGAGATAGATGCACAATTTGCTATAGACTTCGTCTACAAAAGTCTTTAGAGTATGCCGAGAAGCACCATTTTGATTATTTTGCATCAACGCTTTCGATCTCACCATATAAAAATGCAGAGAAACTAAATACTATTGGAGAGGAGATATCAAAAGGCTCTTCAGTTCTATATCTAATTAATGACTTCAAGAAAAAGGGCGGTTATTTAAGATCTACAGTACTATCTAAAGAGATGGATTTATATCGTCAAGCGTACTGCGGATGCGTATTTTCAAAGAGAGATGCCGTCAAAGAAGATATCGATATTTAGGGAATTTTTCCTAATTATTGCTCCTATATCAGGTTGTCCAAAAAAATACTTATATTGTTGTTTAAAGGGTCATGTGCTAAAATATTATAAATAATAAAAGAGGCGCACGATGGTAAAGATAGCACAAGAAGAATATAAAACTTATGGAAATTGCATAGCATTTATAGCAGGAGATATTAAGCTTTTAGTGACTATTGATCTAGGCCCTCGAGTAATATTCTATGGAAAGAATGGTAAGAATATTATGTTTGAAGACTTGCAAGATACTACATCAAAAGGTGGCGAGTTCTTCGATAAAAATCTAAATGGCCTTGGTATTTGGCATCTATATGGCGGACATAGATTATGGAAGTCACCAGAATATATGGACACATATTATCCAGATAATCAAAAGGTTGAATATGAAATTTTAAATGAGCATACAGTAATCTTTACATCAAATGTTGAGAAAACAACAGGATTGCAAAAGATTATAAAGGTTGACATGAAAGATAATGGAGATGTTGAACTAACCCAAGAAATCAAGAACATCGAGGGTAAAATAAAAACTCCTATATCTGCATGGGGATTAACAGTTCTAGATAAGGGAACAAAGGCAACGATACCTCTATCAACGGAGGATACAGGATTCTTGCCAAATAGAAATGTTGTATTTTGGAGTTATACAGATATTAAGGACGAAAGAATTAATATTCAAAACGACAAGATTATCATTGAACAAAAGAATATTGTAAATCCAATTAAGATTGGGCTTTACACAACAAAGAAAATTGAAGCTGAAGTAAATGGTATGCATTTTAGCGTGGCTATGGATGAAAAAGAAGGGGTTTATCCAGATTATAGCTGTAACGTAGAATGCTATACAAACAACCATATATTTGAGATAGAGACACTATCTCCATTAACAGGGTTAGCACCAAAAGAGAGTTTAGTACATAAAGAGTATTGGACCCTAAGATGAGGTGAAAATTATGAATAAGAAAATTTTAATTATAGTAGCGATTTTAGCGGTGGTATTGATAAGCATGGTATCGTGCTCAGCAATATCTACTTTATTGAACAAATCTAATACGGTTAACTATCAAATAAGCATTGATGATTTAGAAGCTGCGAATGTAGGAACAGTTGTCGCATCTAATTCTATTAAATCATGTGTAAGAATTATTTCTACATATTCATTTGGTGGAGAAACAAGAACAATATCTGGTGCAGGATTTGTAGTATCTACGGATGGCTATATTATTACAAATAGACACGTTGTAGTTTTATATGTTCAAAGTTTGTTAAGTTCTTCATATAGTTTAGATAAGAATTCTACATATAAAACAGCTGTAGAACCAACAGAGATTAAAGTTATATTTGCAGATGATACATATTACAATGCAGATGTTTCATACTTCATTGATGAGGAAGGTGAAATCGACTTAGCAATTCTAAAGTTGAAGAATACTGGAGCAACAGTATTTGATAATCTTCAAATCGACCAAACTACAGAATTATATTATGGCCAAAGCGTATTTACATTTGGTAACCCAGAAGGAATAGGTCTTCTATTTACATCAGCAAATATTGCAAGCCCAAGTATGAAGATGTCTTCTACAAGCAAGTATGAATCAATTATGCTTGATGGTAACATTAACCATGGTAATAGTGGTGGTGTATTGCTTAACGGTAATTCAAAAGTTATTGGTGTTGTATTTGCTAGAGTAGAATCAAAAGCAGGTTCAAACACAAATGCTTATGGTCTTGGATGTGCTATTAAATCATCAGATTTGATTAAATTTATTAAGGGATCAACTGTTGCTGCTTCATTAAATTATTCTGAATATAAACCAGCAACAGAATAGAAAAATCTTTAAATGTATTGAGTTTTTGGCCTAGGTTTATCGCCTAGGCCATTTTAATTATCTCTCGATATTTACTAGATTATAGCCAGTGTCTTCAACTACTTTTTTGAATGTATCATCAGAAATCTCTTTAGATACTTTAACCTTTGCTAATTTGTTTACATGACTAACTTCAATTACTTCAACGCCATCTAATTTTGCAAGCGCATCTCTCATGTGTGCTTCACAGTGCATACACATCATACCTTCAATGTTTAACTTAATAATGTTTTCCATATTTACATCTCCTTTGATTTCTTGAGTATTTTTTTCTTCTTCATATTTTCTAAATAGATTTAATCTTAGTGCATTCATTACAACGCAGAAGCTAGATAAACTCATAGCAGCAGCGCCATACATTGGTTCAAGAGTTAGTCCTAGTGGAATAAATGCACCAGCTGCAATTGGGATACAAATTACGTTGTATATAAATGCCCAGAATAGATTTTCTTTAATATTTAAAAGTGTCTTTCTTCCAAGCTTTATAGCATTAACTAAAGATAGAAGATTGCTCTTTATTAAAACTACATCTGCAGCATCAATCGCTATATCGCTACCAGCTCCAATAGCAATACCAAGATTTGCTTGGGTAAGTGCTGGAGCATCGTTTATGCCATCTCCAACCATTGCTACGAATCCTTTTTGAGATAGATCCTTTATAACATTTTGCTTTTCTTGAGGCTTAACGTTTGCAATTACGTTATCTATGCCGACACTCTTTGCGATCGCTTTTGCTGTAATTTCGTTATCTCCAGTTAGCATATATACATCTATATTTATTTCTTTTAGATGCTTAATTGCCTCAATGCTATCTTCCTTTATTGTGTCTTGAAGAGTAACAATACCAATTAATTTATCATTCTTTGCAAATAGTATTGGAGTTTTACCTTCATTTGAAAATGCATCAATCTTATCTTGAATAGATTTGTCTATCTTTGCAATTGTAGAGATATATTCTAAATTGCCACCATAGATTCTATCTTTATTAATCTTTGCTTCAAGACCATTCCCTGGCAATACTTTGAAGTCTTTTATCTCATATTCTGAGGTGGTTTGATCTTTAGCAAAAGATACAACAGCTTTAGCTAAAGGATGTTCGCTATATTTCTCAAGAGAATATGCAATCTTTAGAAGTTCATCCTTTTCGATATCAGTTGGAATGAAATCTACAACCTTTGGTTCGCCTTTTGTTATTGTTCCAGTTTTATCTAAAACAACAATATTTACTTTGCCTGCACTTTCAATAGCTGTGGCGTTTTTAAATAGAATTCCATTTCTTGCGCCAACGCCACTTCCAACCATAATGGCAACTGGGGTAGCAAGACCAAGGGCACAAGGGCAAGATATAACAAGAACAGATATACCTCTAGCAAGAGCATATCCAATATCCTTATTTATAAATAACCAAATAATAGTTACTATAAATGCTAGCGCAAGTATTGTTGGAACAAATATATAAGATACTTTATCTGCTATCTTTGCAATAGGCGCTTTTGTTGAAGATGCATCAGATACCATCTTAATGATTTGAGATAGGGTAGTATCTTGACCTACTCTTGTTGCTTTGCATTTTAGATATCCTGATGTATTTATAGTTCCGCTATATACAGAATCATCTACCTTTTTATCTACTGGAATAGATTCGCCAGTTAAAGAAGATTCATTTATAGCACTAACACCTTCAATTATTGTTCCATCAACTGGGATAGCATCCCCTGGACGAACTACAAATATATCTCCAATCTTTAAATCTTCAATTCTAATTGTTACTTCCTTCCCATCTTTTATAATTGTTGCTGTTTCTGGAGCAAGTGACATTAATCCTTTTAGGGCAGAAGTAGTTTTGCCTTTAGAGAAAGCTTCTAAGGTTTTACCAATGGTAATTAGAGTTAATATCATAGCAGATGATTCAAAATAAAGATTCATCAATAATTCATGAGCCATATGGCCTTCGCCTTTTGTTACATAATAAGTCATAGCGAATAATTCATATAAACTCCAAATATATGCAATGCCAGAGCCTAAAGCTACAAGAGTATCCATATTAGGAGCTTTGTGAATAACGGCCTTAAAGCCACTTATAAAGAATTTTCTATTTATGATAATAATTACGCTAGATAATATTAATTCGATTAATCCTACAGCAATATAATTGCCTTCAAGGATTGAAGGTAGTGGCCATGAGAACATCATATGTCCCATTGTGAAATACATAAGAACAACCAATATTGCTAAAGAAGATATTAATCTCTTTAAAAGTTTTGGAGTTTCAAGATCTTTTAAGTCATCATCTTTTTTCTCAACTTTCTTTTCAGTTGGGATATATGCATCATAACCAGCATCTTGAACAGCCTTTATAATTGCTTCTTGAGATGCGCTACCATCAACAATCATTGAATTTGTAAGCAAGTTAACAGAACATTGATTTACTCCATCAACGTTAGATACTGCTTTTTCAACTCTTGCGCTACATGCGGCGCAACTCATTCCTGTAACATTATACTTTTCCATATTATTTCATTAACTTTAATACTAATTTTGCTAATTCATCTACTGCGTTTTCATCGCCAGCTTTAATATCTCTAGCTACGCATGTATGTATGTGTCTTTCTAATAAATCCTTATTAAATGAATTGATAGCTGCATTAATTGCTGCAGATTGAATTAGGATATCTGCACAATAAGCATCTTCTTCGACCATAGTCTTTAGACCTCTTACTTGGCCTTCAATCCTAGATAATCTATTTATTAGTTTTTTCTTTTCTTCATCATTTCTTATTGTAGTTTTTTCGCAACAAGAGCACTTTTTATCACATTCCATGGTTGTTCCTCCATATACCCCCACCGGGTATTTTAATATTAACGCTAGATTTGTACTAAGTCAAGCAAAATACATTTGACAGATGGCATTGATGGTAGTACTATATAGTTGAACGATTGCTCAACTATTTTACGGAGGATGAATATGGCAAAGTACGAATGTGATTGTGAAGTAATACATGAAGAAGCACTAAACAAGGTTAAAAAACAAGTATTGAGTGATGATGAATATCTAGATTTAAGTGATCTGTTTAAGATGTTTGCAGATTCTACAAGAGTAAGAATTTTGCATGCACTAGAGAAGGGAGAGCTATGCGTATGCGATTTAGCAAATCTTTTATCTATGACAAAATCTGCTATCTCTCATCAATTACAATCTTTACGTTTAATGAACCTTGTTAAGTTTAGAAAAGAAGGCCAAGTTGTTTATTATTCACTTGCTGATGATCATGTAAAAATCATTTTAGACATTGGGCTTGAACATATTCATGAGGATTAATATGGAAGAAAGAATTATTAAAATCAAAGGATTAGATTGTGCTAATTGTGCAAGAGAACTTGAAGAGGAGTTAAATAACATTAGTTCGATTAAAGCAAATGTAGACTTTATGCAAATGAAAGTCAGACTTTCTTATTCAGATGATGAGGCACTAGAAAAAGCAAAGTATACTATCTCTCATTTTGAAGAGGTAGAAATTGTGGATGATTCAAAAGAAACTACAATTAAGATTAAAGGTTTAGATTGTGCAAACTGCGCGCTTGAACTTGAAGAAGAGTTGAACAAGCAAGATGGGGTAGATGCTCATGTTGACTTTATTAATCAAAAAGTAACTCTAACTTGTGCTACAGATGCGCTACTTCAAATCTCTAAATATACAATATCTCATTTCGAAGAGGTTGAGATTGTTGAAGATAAGAAAGATACAACAATCTATATTGAGGGATTAGATTGTGCTAATTGCGCAAGAGAGCTTGAAGAAGAATTGAATAAACAAGATGGTATTAATGCTCATGTAGATTTCATGAACCAAAAGGTATCTTTATCTTATGCTAGCGATTCAATGCTTGCTAAAGCTAAGTATATTATTTCTCATTTTGAAGAAGTAAAGATTGTAGAAAAGAAAGAAAAGTCTATAAAGAAGAATGAGCACTTCTACGATATTATGTGTCTAGCAATTAGTGCCGTTCTATTTATTCCAGCTATATGCTTAATTAGCTTTGTTGAATCGCAAATTGGACAAATTTTCGCATACGTATTGTATATTTTGTCTTATTTAGTAGTTGGACATAAGGCTATTATTAACACAGCAAAGAACCTATCTAAGGGTAGAATCTTCGATGAAAACTTCTTGATGGTGCTTGCTTCTGTTGGTGCTATAGTACTTGGATTTATCAATCATGGCGATGGATTAAGCGAAGGTGTAGCTGTTATGTTCTTATATGAACTTGGCGAACTTCTACAAGATTTAGCAGTAGGGAAATCTAGACAATCAATCGTATCATTGATGAACTTAAAGAGTGAAACGGCAATTCTTCTAAATGGCGATGAACAAGTAATTGTTGCTCCAGAAGAATTAAAGCTTGGCGATATTATCTTAGTAAAGGCCGGGGATAAGGTGCCCGTTGATGGTGTTATCATTTCTGGATCAACATCTCTAGATTTGAAATCTCTAAACGGTGAACCTATTCCAAGAGAAGTAAATGTTGGAGATGAAATATTATCTGGTAGTATCAATATTTCTAAGGTTATTAAAGTAAAGGTAATTAGAGAATATAAGGATTCTGCTGTAAAGAAAATTCTAGATTTAGTAGAGAATTCTTCTGAAACAAAAGCAAAACCAGAAAAGTTTATTACAAAGTTTGCTAAATACTATACACCAACTGTTGTTATCTTAGCTTTAGCATTAGCAACAATCCTACCAACAATTCTTTGTGCAGTTGAAGGAGCATTTGTATTTAGTACATACTCAACTTGGATTTATAACGCATTGTGCTTCTTAGTAATCTCTTGTCCATGTGCACTTGTAATATCTGTTCCTTTAGCATACTTTGGTGGTATTGGTAATGCAGCAAGACACGGTATCTTAGTAAAAGGATCTACAGCACTTGATGATTTAGCAAAAGCTACGGTTGCTGCATTTGATAAAACAGGTACATTAACAAAAGGTGAATTCGAAATAGTAAACGCATCAAGCGATGAAGCTTTAGATATGATTAGTGCCATTGAAAAATTCTCATCTCACCCAATCGCTAAAGCATTTAAAGATGCAAAGAAGAGCTATGATGTTAAGAATGTAAATGAAATTGCAGGAAAGGGTATTTCTTGTGAAATAGATAAAAAGGAAGTTCTTTGTGGTAATAGCAAGCTATTAGAAGAAAAAGGAATCTCATTTGATAAGATTGATTCTGTATCTACAATAATCTATTTAGCTAAAGATGGTAAATATGTAGGCTATGTAGAAATTGACGATAAATTAAAAGATGGAGCAAAAGAGGGCATTGAAGCACTTAAAGCACAAGGCGTAGATTATGTAACAATGCTATCTGGTGACTCTAAAAACAGAGCACAAGCTATCGCAAAAGAATTATCTTTAGATGGAGTTGAAGGTGGTCTTCTACCTCAAGATAAATTAGACAAGGCAAAAGAATTAAAGCAAAAGGGCGGTTTAATTTATGTTGGTGATGGTATTAACGATGCTCCAGTTATGACAGTTGCTGATTGTGCTATATCAATGGGTGGTGTTGGTTCAGATGCTGCAATTGAAGCAAGTGATATCGTTCTTGTTAGAGATGATGTTCAATCAGTAGCTAAAGCTAAGAAGATTTCTAAAAAGACAAGATTAATCGTATTTGAGAATATCATTGGATCACTTGTAGTTAAGTTTGGAATTATGATTCTAGATTTAATCTGGGGCGTAATTGTGCCAGGCGGTGTGTTCCCATTGATAGTATCAATAATAGCCGATGTAGGCGTTATGTTACTAGCAGTACTAAACTCGATGAGATTACTTCTAAAGAAATAAGCATAAAAAAACTCCTGGCGATGAACCAGGAGTTTTTGTTTATTCAATTAATTATTTGTTTTGCGCTTTATCATATTCAACAACTTTTGGAACTAATTTAACAACTAATTCAAATCCCTTTTCAAGTGTTGGAAGATTTAAACCTTCAACTGTATCGTTGTATGTATGATAGTAATTTGTTGGTCTTGGATCTTGAGCAGCGATTGTAACTGTCTTAACACCACTTCTATAGATAGGTGTTGAATCGCAACCACCAACTGGGTTTTCAATAATACCTGGAGTTGGTAAATCTAATTCCTTCATTGTTTCAACTGTCATGTTTACTAAATCCTTATCGAATTTAGAGAATAACCATGTATCACCCTTTACAGCATTGAAGTGGTCATAATCTCTAAATGAATCTAGATTTAAGCTGTAGTAGTGTGGATTGAAATCTGCTTTATGAGCTTTACAGAATGCTTCAGAACCCTTAAGTCCAGCTTCTTCACATCCAAGTCCAGCACAGATTAATCTTGTGTTTTCTGGAAGTTCATCCATATGTTCCTTATAGTACTTAACAGTAGCTAGGGCGATTTCACAACCAGATAGGTTATCCATAGCACCTGGAGAAGCAACTTTCTTATCCCATGTTAAGTATTGAGATAACCAGTAGCATCCTGGAACTGCAAAGATTGGAACGATGTACATAATTAAATATCCAACATTGCTAATTGTCTTAGCATCAACATTGATGATTGATGTTGTCCAGAAGTTGAAGCTTAGAGCTCCGTTACAAATAGCGATTAAAGATACAAGTGCTAAACCACCGATACTTACAACGCCAAGGATTGTCTTAATCATCATTGTATTTGGATTAATTGCAGATAATTGCCAGCACCAAGAAGAATCTAAGTGACCAGAGATAAGAATAGTTCTATCTACTACGCCAGATTTTGGTTCTAGTGTTGCATATACGTTTTGAGATGGTTTCTTTTTGAATAAGAAATCCAAGATTCCTGTATATGTAAAGATTTGCAAGATTGCAAATGTTAATAATCCAAGTGCAAGTATAAAACTAGCAATTGGGCTTAGATAGAATAGGATAGCAGAAAGATATCCTAAATATCCTAAAACAGGAATGAAACCGATTGATGCTATAGGAGCCATTTTGAATGGTTCTGTAGTTGGTTGAAGACCTGTTTCTCTTGTTATTTGCTCAGCGAACTTTTCAGCGCCAAGCTTTTCTTCTTCTGTACCTGGTAATCTAGGGCCAGTCGTGTCAATGACTTCTTTGATTAGATCAAGTACCATTTGTCCGTTTTTCTTGATGTCTGTTTCCTTCATTTTTCTCACCTACAAATAGTTATTTGTAAAATAATTACATTAACAAGTATATATTTTTCGCGTATTAATAGTCAATATACTAATTAGAGCAATTATATAATTACCTTGGTTAATAAACGAAAAAAGAGCTGCGGATTGTATCGTCCACAGCTCCCATAGCTTTTCATTTATAAGTTATTTGTAGTCTATCACTAGAGAAAATAACTGTCAACGAATAATATATAAATCTATGATAAAATCTAGTGTTGTTTAATATACGCGTGTGTGTTATAATGTGCATTAAGGTGAAACTATGGATGAAAAGCAAATAATTGAGAATCAAGAAGAAATCGAACAAAAGCCACAAGAAGACACTCAAGTAGCTGAAGCTCCCGTAAAAGAGCTAGCATTCGATTACAATGATCCAGACTACAAGAGAAGAAAGAAGAAAGCTTCAATTATTTCTATTTGCATAGTTGTATCACTAATTGTTGCTTTTGCACTTTTAATGTGGATTTGGTTCTTTATTGTTAATTATCCAATTATCACTGTAACTCATAAAAATATCGATGATTTGAAAATAGATTACACAATTTCAGAAGATGGTCAGTTTATAACGAATATAAATTATGAAGATTATCTAGAATATTCTCCATCTATCTTTGATGGCTTATTCTCAACAAAATATTATCTGTCTGAAGAGGGTGTAGTAGAAGGAAAGGATGCAGCTGCTGCAAATACAGCTATCATTCAAGGCATTATAGATGATGTAACATCAAGTACTGTTATTTACATTGATGGAAATTACAACATTACATCTATTCAATTAAAAGATAAGGTATCTTTGGTTATTGAAGAGGATTGTTCTTTAATTGGACCAGATTATTCAGATCATTATGATTTTTCTCAATGTAAAGGAATCGTTTGGGCAGAGGATGCAAAGAATATCGCAATCTATGGACCAGGTACAATTGTAGGCAATGGTACTTCATATACAAATGAAGCAGAAGATTCATCAATCTTTACTCCACTTACTGAGTTCAATGTTAAAGATAGAGTTCTTGAAGCAAGAAAGAGATTAAGAGAAGCAAAGGATAAGAATACTCGTCCACATATTGTATATCTAAATAATTGTAGTGATGTTAAAATTCAAAATGTAAGATTATACGATTCAGCATTTTGGACAATGCGTATAAAAGATTCTAACAATGTAGTTGTTAAAGACATCGTTATAGATAACAATGTCCATGTAGCAAATGCAGATGGTATAGATATTGATTCTTCGCAAAAGGTAAAAGTTGTTCATTGCTTTATAGCAACAGCAGATGATGGCGTATGCATTAAATCTTGTGGAAATGAAAATGTTGAAGATATTTCAGTAGATAGATGCTCAATTATGTCAATGGCAAACAACTTCAAGATTGGTACAGAAACATCTAAAGATATTGAAAAAGTAAATGTAACAAACTGCTATTTCTTTATGCCAAATAATGTTACAGGCGGATATGCTGGTATTTCTATTGAATCAGCAGATGGCGCAAATGTTGAAAATGTTTATGTAGATAATATCTATATGAAGGGTATTTCATCTCCAATGCTAATTTGGTTAGGAGATAGATTAGATCCAAAAAATGGCAGCGATGGTACAACAATGGGCTCAATGAAAGATATAACAGTATCTAACATTACAGCTTATGATGTAGAACTTGCATCAGCAATTACAGGGTGCAAGCATGAAGAAAAAACATATTATGTAGAAAATGTTAAAATTGCAAACTTTAATATCTCATATAGAAACACTGGAGAGAAGTTAGATGTAGGAAGCGCAGATTATGAACCATCTATGGATGGATATCCAGAAATTACTCGTGTGCTTCACAAATACATTTTGTCTCATGAAAAGAGTGTATATAAAGATATGCCAGTTTATGGTTTATTTGCTAGACATGTTAATGGTCTAAAAATATATAATTTGAATGTAAATGCAAGAAGTTGCAATTCTCTACCAAGAGATAATGTAACTCAAGCAAAAGATAGATATGATGTGCTAGACGTATCAGTCAATTAGAGGAAAAGATTATGTTAAAGAAGTATTCAAAACTTATAGCATTTGCAGCCATCTTAGTAATCGCAATCTTGATTACAGTTTTGGTTGTTTATTTCAACTCAATTGAAAAGGGGACAAATTTCACATTGGGCGACTATACAGTTGTAAGCCAAGGTGCAGGTATTGCTATTGTTAGTTACGATGGCGAAGAAACATCTTTGGTTATCCCAGCAAAGATTGAGGGAAAGAAAGTAGTAGCAGTAAAGGAAGGAGCATTCAATAATTCGAAGGTTACATCTCTTGCTTTTGAAGATGGCGCTAACATTGAATTAGAAGAATCTGCATTTAATAACAATACAGTTATTGAAACAGTATCTCTTCCATCTACAGCAACAAGTGTTCCAAAGAACTGTTTTATGAACTGTACAAACCTAAATAGCGTAACAATGCCAAACTCAATTACGTATATTGGTGAATATGCTTTCTATGGTTGTTCAAATCTAACAAAGAATTATGATAAAGATGAATCTGGTTATAGATGGTTCAATCTACCAACATCTTTAACAGAGATTTGCAATAGTGCATTCTATAACTGTACAAATATAGACGCTGTTAGAGTATCTACTAAATTAACAACACTTGGCGCTAGTGCATTTAGATCTACTGGTATTCAATTATTCCAATTATATGAAACAGAAGGAGAAGATGAAGAATTTTTAGCCATTGAAACAATCGGTGATTATGCTTTCTATGGTACATATATTCAATCTATCTCTACAAACAAATTAGAACTTCCTCAATTAACATCTATCGGTAAATATGCATTTGCATCTACATCAAACAATTTCAAATATTTTGAAATTCCATCAACTGTTGAAACAATTGGTGATTACGCTTTCTCAGGAAGCTCATCATTAGTGGATATTACATTTGCATCAGATGAAGCTGGAGATAAGGAATTAAACGTTGGTAAGTATTTATTCAATTCTTGCACAAATTTAGAAAAAGTAACATTCTCAAGAAGCATTGATGAAATTCCAGAAGGCATGTTCATGGGATGTATCAAACTTCTATATAGATATGATTTAGTACTTCCAGAAGAAGTAGCATCAATTGGACCTGCTGCATTTGCATTCTTCTCAACATCATCTACAGCAACAAAATATTGTAATTACACAGTATGCTTCAATCACGAAGATGCTGATGGTAATGTAACGCAAACATATTACAACAACTTCTTCAGAGTTTGCCAATTACAAAAATATTCTCAAACTGAAGGTGCTACAGCAAGCTTGAGACATTTCGTAATTACAGACTATGACATTACAGAATTATATGCATATGTTGGATTATTTGCTACAACAGATTCAACTTCTAATTATTGGAAGATGGATGGTGAAGATGCTGAAACATTCAAGTTCTTATTAACATCAGAATTAGTCACAGATACAACAAGAACTGAGCCAGCAAAGAACTTCAGCACACTAACTTTAATTCATAACAGCGCATTTGCTGGTGCTCAATTCACAAAGCTTTGTTTGCCTGGTGCTGCTTGCAACTTTGAAAAGAATTCATTCTATCAATCAGCAATTAACACAATATACATCGAAGCAACATGCTTAACAAAATCTAGCACAATCGATGCTGAAGCATTCTCAAATATGAAGACTGCTACAGATGAAGTATTAGTATTAGTAAAAGGTGATAGAGGACAAGCCGGAAACTTTGAAGGCAGCCAATTTAAAGAGCAAGTAATAGCTATCTTGCCAGAAGAGAATTGTTATTTTGCTGATGGAAGTTGGCCTAAATAATATATCCGCCGTTAATTGAAATTACTTGGCCGTTTATGTAGCTTGCATCGTCAGATGCTAAGAACATAGCGGCCTTTGCTATGTCTTGAGGTACACCAATTCTTGATGATGGTGTATTTTCTATTAAATAATCTTTATCTTCTTTAGATAAATCTTTATTCATTTGAGTATCAATTAAACCTGGAGAGATTGTATTAACATTGATGCCGTTATATCCGAGTTCTTTAGCAAGAGCTTTAGTTAGGGCAATAACTCCGCCTTTAGATGCAGAATAAACGCTTTCCATACAAGCACCAACTTCTCCCCACATAGAAGAGATAGTTATAATCTTTCCATAATGATTTAAAAGCATGTTGTAGCTTACTGCCTTGCATGCATAAATAGTTCCATTTAGATTTGTGTTAATTACTTCGTTGATTTCTTCAATAGGGGCATCTATTAAAAGATTCTTTCTTGAGATGCCAGAAGAGATGATACAAACTTCAATTGATTTTCTTAATTTAATTACTTCATCAACTAAAGCTTTAACTTCATCATATTTTGAAATATCAGCTTTAAGGGCAATTGCTTGTCCTCCATTATCTTTAATGTTATCTACAAGGCGCTCTGCGTCCATTTTAGAGCTATTGTAGTTGATTACAACAAAATATCCGCCATTAGCAAATTCTTTTGCTATTTGCGCTCCTATGCCTTTAGATCCTCCGAAAATGATTGCTGTCTTCATAACAATATAATTATATATGTAAATATTACTTTAGCAAAAGGTTTTATAAAAACTTTTCGATATGGTATAATCCAAAGCATGAGTAAATTTAGCGATTTTAAAATAAATGATTTAATAATAAAAGCTCTTACCGAGCAAGAGATTCTTGAGCCAACAGAAGTTCAAGAAAAAGTAATTCCTATTGCGCTTGATGGTAAAGATGTTGTAGCAAAGGCTCCAACAGGAACTGGAAAGACATTAAGCTATGTACTTCCAATTATTGAGAAGGTAGATAGAGATTCAAATAAAGTTCAAGCATTAATTATTTGTCCAACTAGAGAATTAGTTATCCAAATATGCGATGTATTTAAGATGGCTGTTAAATATTATGAATCATTTAGAGTTGCTGGATTATATGGTGGCCAAAATCTAGAGAGACAATTAATGTTTTTAAGAAAGAAGCCTCAAGTTATTGTTGGTACTCCAGGTAGACTTTTAGATCATTTAGATAGAAGAACATTAAAGCTTCAAGAAAACAAAGTGCTTGTTTTAGACGAAGGCGATGAGATGTTTGATATGGGATTTAGAAATGACATTGAAAAGATTATGGCAGCAGTTCCACAACACACAACTCAAAAAATGTTATTCTCAGCAACTATTCCAAATGCTATAAAAACAATCGTTGAAGAGAAGTTCAATGAGCCTGAATTTGTAGAGACAACTCTTCAAGGCGAGACTATTCCACAAATAAAGCAATACTACACAATGGTTAAAGATAGCCAAAGAGTAGCAGCACTTTTGCATATAAAGAAAATTAACAAATACTCAAGATGTATTGTTTTTTGCAATACAAAATCTAGAGCAGACAAGTTATATCAAGCACTTTTAAAAGCTAAGCAAAACGTTGCTGTTATCCATAGTGATATCCGTCAAAACGAAAGAACAAGAATTATGAAAGCCTTTAAAGAAGGTAAGACAGAAATTCTTGTTGCTACCGATGTTGCTGCAAGAGGTATCGATGTTGATGAGATAAAAGTTATCTTCAATTTCGACCCACCAGCAGATTCGGATTTCTATGTTCATAGAATTGGAAGAACAGCAAGAGCTAACACAACAGGCGCAGCATATACAATCATTGATTCTTCACAAGTAGGATTTGTTCAAGCTTATCAAACAGCAACATCAAATGCACTTGAATACATTGAGATGCCAGAATTTAAAGAGAACTTCACTCTACCTCATGATGGTTCAAATAAGTTCCATAAGGTTGAAAGAAGTGCATCATCAAAGAGATTCTTCTTAAATGTTGGCAAGAAGGACATGTTAGATAAGGACTCACTTGCAAAGCTTGTTTGTGCAAAGTGCAAGGTTCAATTATATGAAATAGTAGATATTAAAGTATCTGATACTTATTCATTTGTAGAACTTGGTGTAGATGGTGCTTCAAGAATTAATAACCTTGCTGGATTAGTATTAGGGAAGAGAAAGCTTGTTGTTGAAGAGGCTAAAGAAGAAACTCCAAGAACTAATAAAGGCCCAAAGAAAGATTTTAAATCATCTAAATCTTCAAAGCCTAAAAAAGAATTCAAAGGTGATAAAGATTCTAAAAAGAAGAAGATGCCAAAAGATATAGATTTCTCAAAACCAAGAGTATACGAAAAGACAGTAAAGAGATTCCCAAAGAAGAAATAATTGATAAATAAAAAATAAAGGCTAGGTCGAAACCTAGCCTTTGTTGTATCTTGATTAAAGACTATTTGCTTTCTTTAGCGTAAGCTTCAAGAATTTCATCAGCCTTTCCAGCACAACCAAGAACGTCAACAAGCTTATGCTTAACAACTGATCTGATGTTGTCTCTAGCATCTGATAAGTATTGTCTTGGGTCGAAGTGATCTGGATGTTCAGCAAAGTGCTTTCTGATACCAGCTGTGCAACCTAATCTTAAGTCAGAGTCAATGTTGATCTTGCAAACTGACATAGCAGCAGCCTTTCTTAATTGATCTTCTGGAATACCAACAGCATCTGGCATCTTACCACCGTTAGCGTTGATGATTTGTACGAATTCTTGTGGAACTGAAGAAGAACCATGTAGAACGATTGGGAATCCTGGTAACTTAGCTGAAACAGCATCTAAGATGTCGAATCTTAGTGGAGGTGGAACTAAAATACCCTTTTCGTTTCTTGTGCATTGTTCTGGCTTGAATTTGTAAGCACCGTGAGAAGTACCGATAGCAATAGCTAAGCTATCAACACCTGTTCTTGTAACGAAATCGATAACGTCTTCTGGTCTTGTGTATGAGCTAACTTCGTGGCTAACTTCATCTTCAACACCAGCAAGTGTTCCTAATTCACCTTCTACTGTAACATATGGATTGTGAGCATGAGCGTATTCTACAACCTTCTTTGTTAGAGCAACGTTTTCTTCATATGGAAGAGCTGAACCGTCGATCATAACTGATGAGAATCCACCGTCGATACAATCTTTACATAATTCGAATGAATCACCGTGATCTAAGTGTAGAGCAATTGGAAGTCCTGAAACTTCAACAGCAGCTTCTACCATCTTACGAAGATATGTAGCGTTAGCATACTTTCTAGCACCCTTTGAAACTTGAAGAATAAGTGGGGCTCTTTCTTCCATAGCAGCTTCTACAATACCTTGAATAATTTCCATGTTGTTTACGTTGAAAGCACCGATAGCATATCCGCCTTCCATAGCTTTCTCAAACATAACTTTTGTTGACATTAATGGCATAACCATGTCCTCCTAAATTATTAATTTATCATTGATAATCTTACCACAAGAAGATATTTCTATCAAGAAAAAAGTAGTATAATAAATTAGAATGAATGTTTATAAGGAAACGCGAAAATGATATTAGACCCAAGAATTGAAAAGTTAGCACATAATCTAGTTAATTATTCTTGTAGTGTTCAAAAAGGCGAGAACGTTTTTATCGAAGCTACAGGAGTAGATTATCAACTAGTAAATTGCATAGTAAAAGAAGTAGTTAAGGCAGGTGGATTTCCATTTGTTTCAATGAAAGACAACAGAGTAGAAAGAGAAATTTGTATGAATATGAGCGAAGATCTTGCAAAGAGAATGGAAGACTTCGACAACTATAAAATGAAGAAGATGCAAGCATATATTGGCATCAGAGGCGGAGAAAACGCTTATGAAAAGAGTGATGTCCCACAAGATAAGATAAAGTTATTTAATAAACTTTATGCTACACCAGTTCATTTAGAAACAAGAGTTAAACATACTAAGTGGGTTATCTTAAGATATCCAACTCAAGGTATGAGTGCTATGAGCGCAATGAGTACAGAGGCATTTGAAGACTTATACTTCAATGTTTGCAATCTAGATTATTCAAAGATGGATGAAGCAATGACTCCACTTGTTGAATTAATGAATAAGACAGATAAAGTAAGAATTGTTGCTCCAAATACAGACTTAACATTCTCTATTAAGGATATTCCAGCAATTAAGTGTTCTGGTAAGTGCAATATTCCAGATGGTGAAGTTTATACAGCACCAGTAAAAGATAGTGTTAATGGTAGAATTACATATAATGTGCCAAGTATTTATAATGGCATGAAATTTGATAATGTTTCTTTAGTATTTAAAGATGGCAAGATTGTTGATGCTACATCTAATGATACTAAAGCCATCAACGAAATATTCGATACAGATGCAGGTGCAAGATTCGTTGGAGAATTCGCAATTGGCGTAAATCCATATGTTACACGTGCTATGGGAGATATCTTGTTTGATGAAAAGATCTCTGGTTCGATTCATTTCACACCAGGCGAATGCTATGACGATGCATATAACGGAAACGTATCTGCTATCCATTGGGACTTAGTTTTAGATCAAACTCTAGCTCATGGCGGTGGAGAGATTTATTTCGACGATGTGCTAATTAGAAAAGATGGCGTATTTGTTCTAGACGAATTGAAGTGTTTGAACCCTGAGAATTTAAAATAAGAGGTAGATGGAAGTTTTTTTAAAAATTATTGCAGTAATGGCAATCGGTTATGTTATTGGGATGATACATCCCTCATACATTGTCTCGAAAATTAAGCAAATAAACATCAAGCAAAAGGGCACTAAAAACTATGGAGCTTCTAATACTTTCTTAGTAGTTGGAAAAATGTGGGGTGTGTTAGTAGCGCTTTTAGACATTGGAAAGGGTGCTTTAGCAACGCTTATCCCAATGTGGATATTCCCAGGTATTTCATATTTGCAATATTTAGGTGGGGCCATGGCTGTAGTTGGCCATATCTATCCGTTTTATTTAAAGTTTGATGGCGGTAAAGGTTTTGCTGCTTATGTAGGTATGGTATTTGCTATTAACTGGCAATTCGGATTGATAATGCTACCTATAGTTGTAGTATTAACATTTATTATTAATTACATGATTACATCTACGATGACAGTCATATTTACATTCCCAATCTTTGTAGCTGCATATTGTAGAGATTGGATTGGTTTTGTAATAGTTATCCTAACATCTGCACTTATCTTCTATAAGCACATTCCTAACTTTAAGAAGATAAAGACAGGTGAAGAAGCAAAGCTTTCGGCTCTATTTAATAAAAAGAAGGATCCTCCACAAGAGAACCCTCCTCAAGATAATCAAGATTCAGAATAACTATCTATTCATATTAAAGAAATAATTTGTTAATGTTTCTGGAGTTTCAGCGCAATCATTGCCGAACCAGTATTTGATTGAAATAACAAAATTTTCAACAAGTTCGGCAATTCTTAAATCACGAGGAACATCTTTAGTTCTAACAACACCTAAATCTAATGCCTTTGCAGCAATAGGAGATATTTCCTTTCTTAAGTCTCTTAAGAAGATATCTTTACTTTCTGATGCAAGGATAGCTTCAATCAACTTTTTCTCGTCGTGTAAATGATATAGGGTATGAGTAACTAAGTGAGTGTAATCAAAGATACTTGCTTTAGAGAAATCATGTGTAGTCTCTTCCTTTAGAGAATGTGAAAATACGTGATTAATAATCATTGTTGTAATAGATATTAATACTTCATCTTTTGTTTTGAAGTGAGCATAGAATGTAGACCTTGAAATTTTAGACTCTTTCAATAAATCTTCAATAGTAATTTTGCTGTATTGCTTTTCATTTAATAGTTTGCCAAGTGCTTCGTATAGTTGATGATTAGTTTTAACAATTCTCTTATCCATAATAACCGAACTCCTTGATTAGTATTATAAACAAAACCGAACAAAATGTACAGTAATTTAATAAAAATACAGAACAAAAACGGCAAATCTATTCTATTTTTATATAAAAAATATTATAATAGCAATAGTTACTAAGCATTATGACAGAGCAAAGAAAGAGACAAAAGAGAAATATTATAATTTTGAGTTCTATGGGAGTAGGAGTAATACTCTTATTTTTTATTTCACTTTTTGTAGGCTCATCGTCAATGAAATTCAAAGATGCTTTTTATGCTTTGTTTGGACAAGGCCAAAACAATTACATCATCATAATGCAAAAGATTCGTTTGCCAAGAGTGATTGCTGCTGTATTTGTCGGTGCAGGATTAGCTATATCTGGTCTTGTTATGCAAACATCCCTAAGCAATGAAATGGCATCACCATCAACGCTTGGCGTGTCAAACGCTGCTACATTTGGCGCTAACGTTTGCATCATCGGATTTGCTGGTGGCTTTTTAGCAACAGGAAATAACATTGCAAATTACTTTGTTGAATCAAATGTATATGCTACATCAATAGTTGCTTTTGTCTTTGCTTTTGCATCAGTTTTATTAACGCTTGCATTATCTAAATTAAAGGCGATGAAGAAAGAAACACTAATCCTTGCTGGTGTTGCTATGGGTGCTATGTGGACAGCTCTAACATCGCTTCTACAATTCTACGCCACAGATGTTTCTTTATCTGCAGCTGTTATTTGGTCATTTGGTGATTTATCTAGAGCTACATACAAGATAGATTTAATTATTGCTATAGTTGTTATCCTATCTTCTGTTGCTTTTGGAATCTTCTCAAATAGATATAATGCTATGTTATCTGGTGATGATATGGCTAAAAGTGTGGGTATCAAAACAGAGAGTTTTAGATTCATATCTCTACTTGTTGCTTCACTAATTACTGCGATATGTATTGCGAATTTAGGTATTATAGGCTTTGTTGGAATAGTTTGTCCTCATGTTGCAAAGAGAATATTTGGACATGATCATAAGTTAACTATTCCAGGATCTATTCTAATTGGCGCAATTTTATTATTACTATCTGATACGCTTGCAAGAACTGTAGGAAATGGTACAGCAATTCCAGTTGGTATTGTTACATCTTTAATTGGTGCTCCATTCTTCCTATACATCATATTTAGAAGAAAGAGAGGTGAGGCGCGTGCTTAAGGTTGAGAATCTAGCGTTTGGATACACTAAGAAATCGCCAATCCTAAAGGGCGCATCTATATCTCTTGAAAAAGGAGAGATAGGAGTTGTACTTGGGCCAAACGGTGCAGGTAAGTCAACGCTATTTAAAAATATCCTTGGCCTTCTAAAACCATCTGCTGGCGTTATCGAAATCGATGGAAAAGATATGATTAATATCACACCTAGAGAAAGAGCAAAGCGTATAGCGTATGTTCCACAAAGTGTAGATATGCCAATGCTAAGCGTTTATGAAACTATCTTGGCTTCAAGATTACCATATTACACATTTGCTCCAACAAAAAAAGATAGAGAAATAGTATTTAACATCATAAGAGAATTTGGGCTTGAACACTATATGAATACGATGGCAACAAATCTATCTGGTGGTGAAAAGCAAATAGTAGCTATTGCTCGTGCTATGGCTCAAGAACCAAAGGTATTAATATTCGATGAACCAACAAGCAATCTAGATATCTCAAGAGAGTTATTACTACAAGATAGAGTATCTAAGATAGCTAAGAATAAAGATGTAACTATCTTGATGGCAGTGCATGATTTAAATCTTGCTTACGATATTGGAGATAAGTTCTTCTTTGTAAAGGATGGTGAAGTTGTTGCTCAAGGTGGAAAAGAAGTATTCACAGAGGAAACAATTAAAGCGACATTCAATCGTGAATGCCACATTAAAGAAATAGATAATCAAATATACATTAAATATGTGAGGTAAATATGAAAAACGCAAAGTTATTGTTAGTTGCTGTTTTGATTATTGCTTGCATCTCAATTTGCTTTATTGGATGTTCAGGTAACAAACAAGGCGGAACTGAAGTTGTAACAGATATGGCAGGCAGAGAAGTTTCAGTTACTCCAGGTTCATATTCTAGAGTTTTATGTATCGGCGCTGGCGCATTAAGATTATATACATACATCGGCGATGCAGATAAGTTATGTGCAGTTGAAGATATAGATAACACAACAGTTGAGGGAAGACCTGCTATGTTCGATGGAACAGCTCGTCCATATCAAATGGCATGGGAAGAAACATTGAATACATTACAATCTTGTGGTAAGGGTGGCCCAAAAGCTCAAGCTGCTGAGGATGAAAAGATTCTAGCTTGTAATCCAGATATCGTTATCTCAGAATACGAAGAGCCATCTTTAGCTAATACATTACAAGAAAAAATTGGAGTGCCAGTAATTGTAGTTAAGTATGGCTACAGCGGAGTGTTTGATGCAAAGGTTGCAGGCTCTTTAACATTACTAGGTAAGATTTTCAATAAAGAAGAGAAAGCTACTACACTAAATAACTTTATTGCTTCTGAAAAGGCAGCAATTCAAGAAAGAGTTAAAGATGTTGATGTTGCTTCTCAAAAGAAGGTTTATATTTGCGGTCTAGGACAATGGGGAACAACAAACGAACGATTGACAGCACAAAATTATGTGCCATTTAATGTTGCAAAGATTAACAATGTAGTAATAGATTTGGCACAAGATGGTATCCAAGAAATAACAAATGAAAAGTTTGTGGATTTAGCAGATGATATGGAAGTTATTATTCTTGATGCAGCTGCTGCTAATAATATTAAGACTTCCATTAAGAAAGGAGAGAGAGAAAACCCATTTACAGTATGTAAAGCATGGCAAGATGGAGAAGTTTATCTACAAATGGCATACAACGCATATTACACAAACCTTGAATTAGCTCTAATTAATACATGGTGGTCAGCAAAGTGTGTATATCCAGATTTATTCGCAGATGTAGATATCGATGCAAAGACAGCAGAAGTTACAACAGCTTTCTTAGGTAAAGATTTAACTGCTGCAATTAAGGCTAAGCCACTAAGCTATGGTGGATACCAAAAGATTAATACAGCTACATTCTTTGCATAATGAATAACATTAGAGAATTTTTTGATAGTATAGCCGATCAATGGCACAATGATTTATCAGATATTAAAAAGATTGAATCTTTAATAGATTTGGTCGGCATTAAAGTTGGAGATGATGTCCTT
>JAEEGH010005994.1_pt1 | contig 30075 bp, 24 predicted proteins | sample 9134181 | NCBI WGS metagenome assembly JAEEGH01 (sample SAMN16246544, study PRJNA631951) | gut metagenome | biome: gut microbiome; feature: rumen; material: DP-attached | host: Bos | place: Iran: Karaj | collected 2018-10
CGATCGCCCATTCGTACTGGCAGGGAATTACCACCTCCCCCCGCTCATCGATAAAACCGATCATTCCATCTTCTTCCGAGATCCAGCACAAGCCTTCGCTGAAATCGCCATGGTATTCATGCTTCTGAAGCAAAGCTTCCAGCTCCGCCGACTCAGCCTCCTCCGGCTCTTCAACCGGATCCACAAACCGCCCCATCCTGTCAACATACAGCCACTCCCCGTCCTTCTTCAAAGCCGCCACGCCGTTTTTGAAATTCTCCAGAGACGTGCAACCTTCCAAGGCCTCGGCCAAAGCCTTTAGGTCATACACAGGTTCAGCAGCAGCAGCAGCCGTCTCATCCGTGCCGGCAGCCTCGACAGCCGTGCTGTCCGTCCCCGCCTCCGTCTTCCCGCCCTTGCAGGCAGTCAGCATCGAAAAAGAAACGATAACTAAAAGAATAATAAGATTATACTTCATAGTAATTCAAGTTTTGATTCAGATTATAAGGACGCCCGCAATTCCGCTTTCGCCGCCTGACGCGCAGCGTGTTTGATGTAGCGGCGCAGGCGACGCAGGCGGGAGCTTTTGTCGTAGGCATTCCCGAAGCGGTTGCGGTCGGCGGCGATATGGATCTTATCGGGCGACAGCTTGCGCAACCCTTTGGCATGCGTTCCGCCGGGGTGACGGGAGACGGCAGCTTTTGCGGCGCTGATCCCCATCTCCCGCACCCGTTTCTCATACTCGCGCTTGTTGTGGAAGGACTTTCCCATCATCAGCGAGGAAGAAATGCGCTGGCAGCCTGGATGAAACGGCAGAACAGCGGATGGGGCTGCTCGGGCGTGCTGCGGTACTCGGGATGGAACTGGACGCCGATGTAGAAGGGATGCGTCGGCAGTTCCACGACCTCAGCCAGGCCGGTCTCGGGATTTCTCCCGGAAATCACCATGCCGGCCGATTCGAACTCCGCCGTATAGGCTTCATTGAACTCGTAGCGATGGCGATGTCGCTCGCGGATCAGGTCGGCGCCATAGATATCCCGGGCCAGCGAACCTTCTTTCAGCCGGCAGTCATAGGCGCCCAAGCGCATGGTTCCGCCCTTGACGGTCGTGCTCTTCTGGTCTTCCATCAAATCGATGATCGGGTATGACGTACCCGGATTCGCTTCGGTGGAAGCGGCATCGGGATGCCCCAGGACATTGCGGGCAAACTCGACGACACACATCTGCATACCCAGACACACGCCCAGGAACGGAATCCCGTTTTCCCGGACATACCGGATGGCGTGGACTTTCCCTTCCAAGCCGCGTTCGCCAAAGCCGGGCGCCACGAAGACACCGGCCATCCCTTTCAGTTTCGACGCGACATTCTCCGCAGTCACCTCATCGCTCAGCACCCGATGGACCTGCACCTTGCACCCATTGGCCACGCCGGCGTGCACAAAGGCCTCCTCGATGGATTTGTAAGCATCCTGCAGGGCGACATACTTGCCGACCAGCGCGATGTCCACGGTCTTCGAGGGGTTCCGGAGCTTATCCACAAACGCGCGCAGCGCGCCGAGGTCAGGCTCCGGGAGGCCCTTGAGGCCCAGCTTATTGACCACCAGTTCGTCCAAATGCTCTTCGTGCATGTTGAACGGGACCTGGTAGATGCTCCACGCATCGATCGACTGGATGACGTGTCCCGGCTTCACATTGCAGAACAGCGCGACTTTCCGGCGGATTTCCGCGGAGAGTTCCTTCTCGGTGCGGCAGACGATGATGTCGGGATGCACGCCCTGCGCCTGCAGCTCCTGCACGGAGTGCTGCGTGGGTTTCGTCTTGAGTTCCTGCGCGGCTTTCAGGTACGGGACCAGCGTCAGGTGGACGCTCAGGAAATCTTCTTCCGGCATTTCCCACTGCAGCTGGCGCATGGCTTCCACGAAGGGCTGGCTTTCCATATCGCCGACCGTCCCGCCCACTTCGGTGATGATGACATCGTACTGCCCGGTCTTGCCCAGAAGGAGCATCCGGCGCTTGATCTCATCGGTAATATGGGGAACGATCTGGACGGTTTTGCCCAGATAGGCCCCTTCCCGCTCCTTGGTGATGACCGTGTGGTAGATCTTGCCGGTCGTCACATTGTTGGCCTTGGAGGTATGAATCCCCAGAAACCGCTCGTAATGGCCCAGGTCGAGATCGGTCTCCGCGCCATCTTCCGTCACATAGCACTCGCCGTGCTCATAGGGGTTCAGGGTGCCGGGATCGATGTTGATATAGGGATCGAACTTCTGGATGGTCACCCGAAGTCCCCGAGACAGGAGCAGTTTGGCGAGCGAGGCGGCGATGATGCCTTTTCCGAGGGAAGAGGCCACGCCGCCTGTGACGAAGATGTACTTGGTGTTCATCGCGGGCTACTCGTAGATGGAAGCCAACTTGGCCTGGAGTTCTTTGCCGCGGAGACCGCGGGCGACGACAGTGCCTTCGGGATCGATCAGGAGATTGTCGGGAATCGCGTTGACCGAGTAGAGCTCACTGGCGGCGTTCTTCCAGTACTTCAGGTCGGAGATGTGGATCCAGGGCATTTCCCAGTCCTTGATGGCTTTCACCCACGGTTCCTTGTCGCGGTCGAAGGAGACGCCCACGATCTCGAAGCCTTTCGGATGATACTTCTTGTAGGCCTCCACCACGTTGGGCATCTCAGCCTTGCAGGGGCCGCACCAGGAGGCCCAGAAATCGACGAGGACCCAGTTGCCCTGGCCGACATACTCGCTCAGCTTGTGCATCTTTCCGTTGGGATCGGCTTCTTCGAGATCGATGAACTTCTGGCCGATGACCGCATTCTTGGCCTTTTCGGCGGCACGCTCTTCGGCGGACGATTCATCGACTTTGTTCTTGAAGTTCACGACATACGGATGCTGGGTGAAGGGCGCACCGGAAGCCATCAATTCATCGAACTTGTCATAACCGACGAGGGAAGGGACAGCTTCGATCTGGGAGACCGGAATGAGGTTGTCCTTGTTGTCCTCGATCGTTTGGAGGAGGAAATCGATATAGTCATCGACCTTGTCCTGATACATAGCGGTAAACGCTTCTTCCTGCGCCTGCTGCTCTGCTTCGGGAAGCGCGAGGAAGGCATGGATCTTCTCATTCAAATCAGAAAGGATGGCGCCGCCCTGCCTGTCCAGACCGGCGAGTTTCGTGTTGAGCGGTGAGCCGGTCACGGTGCTGTCGGCGAGGTTGATTTTCACGGCCTTGCCATCGTTGAAGATCGGGAACATCCATTCCCAGCCTTCCACGTCCACCCGCAGGAAGGCATCCTTGTCGGCCTTTCCCTTCATCTGGAAAGCACCGTTGGCAATCACGGCGCTGTCGATGGGCGCATCGCTGATTCGGTCGATCAGGCGCACACGGGCGCCATCGACCGGTGCGTTGATACCCGAAATGTCATACTTGGCACCGTCTCCGGAGCAGGCCAGCGCAAACGCAGCCGCGAGCGCCAGCATAAGGATAGAAGTTTTTTTCATATACGGTTTGGTTTTATTGTTTCTGTGCTTTCTTGCCTTCCTCCCGCGCGTGTTCCAGCACCTGCATGCGTTCCGTCATCTCGCGCAGGAACGGGTTCTCCTCCTGATCCACCGCATCCGATTGCATGACTTCGCGGAGCTTCTGTTGCTCGGTTCTGAACACATCGAGTTCCGCATCGCTGACTTTCATCATCAGCTTGCATTGCTCGAAATCCGTCTGCATCTCCTTCCGCAGCGACTGGCTGTAGAGCAGGAAGATTGTGGAGTCGAATTCCGACAGGCTGTCGTAAAGCCTGATTGCTTCCGCGGCATCCTTCATAAAATCGGAGACCACATTGTTTTTATACATGGCCCGTTTATCGTAGAACGACGAGACGGTCTGGACAAACAGGACACTGCCCAGGGTATTGATCGTCTCGATACTGGATTTGAAGATATTCTCCGTGGTAACGGGGTATTCCAAGACCGGAGTATTAGCGGCCAACTGGGCAAAACCGACCTGCTGATAGCGCTGCGGATGGGCGACCAGGTCGACCTGCAAGTCAAAGAAATCGCGCATTTTCTGCTCGCACTGGGCGATTCCTTCCAGCGTCTGGCGCATGTCATACATCACCATCATCACCATTTCGCGCTTCTCGGCGTTCTGCTTCTTGCGCTCGACGATGGCGGTGGTGCCGAAGGTGAGGATGATGGAGATCGTGGTGGCGGCCAGCGTCATCAGGAATCTTTTCAGCTGGGAGGGTTTTCCGCTTTCCTTTTTCATAACGGTTAGGTTCAAAGTTGTAAAGTTAGCATTTTTCCGAATAAAAGCTTATATTTGATTTCATAAACAAGGATTATGAAAAAGATATTGATTTCCATGACGGTAATTGCCTTTGCCTGGATCGCGGGGGCGCAGAATCCGACTGTCGTTGACCTTTCCGTGACACGGCACGGCCCGGAGAAAGGCACGTTGGTCATTATCGGTGGCGGTAAAGTCACCGATGTAATCTGGGACCGCTTCCTGGAGCTGGCCGGCGGCGAAAATGCGAAGATCGTCGTCATCACCAACGCCTCGGGACCCGGCGAAAACGGACATATGAGCACGATTGACTACCTGTCCAAACGGCTCGGCGAAGACCGGGTGACGCAGATGCATCTGACCACCATCGACGAAGCCAACGACGAGCAGAATCTGAAAGTCATTCGCGAAGCCACCGGCGTCTACTTCACCGGCGGCCGGCAGTGGCGCATCGCGGAGGTCTATCTCAATACCAAAGTGCATCGGGAACTCTTCGCCCTCCTGGCGCGGGGCGGCGTCATCGGCGGCTCCTCGGCCGGTGCCAGCATCCAGGGTTCGTTCCTCTGGCGCGGTGATACGCGCGGCCCGCAGCACCTGATTGGCGACCACACCCAGGGCCTGGGCTTCCTGAAGCTCTCGGCCATCGACCAGCACATCCTGGTCCGCAACCGCCAGCACGACCTCGACGCGTTCATCAAAGCCGCCCCCGAATTCATCGGGATCGGCATCGACGAGTCCACGGCCATCGTCGTGACCGGCGACGAATTCGAAGTGATCGGCAAATCCTACGTGGCCGTCCACCAGGCCGGAAGGGAGAAATTCTTCTTCCTCCGTCCCGGCCAGCGCTATGATTTGAAAGAGCATAAAGTCATCGTCCCGAAGCGGAACGACGAAACTGCGAAATGACGCGGGAAAAAGAGATCTACAAGGTCACGATGATTGGCGGAATCGCCAATCTGCTGTTGGTGGGCTTCAAATTCGCCGCCGGCATCGCCGGGCATTCCGGCGCGATGCTGGCCGACGCCATCCACTCGGTATCGGATTTCGTGACCGACGTCGTGGTCCTCGCCTTCGTCGGCGTCAGCGCCCGGCCGCAGGACCGTTCGCACGATTTCGGCCACGGCAAATTCGAGACGATCGCCACCTTCTTCATCGGCCTGGCCCTGGCCGCGGCGGCCATCGGCATCGTCGTCAGCGGTGCCGGCAAGTTTGCCGCCTGGCTCCAGGGCGATAGTCTCCCCTCGCCCGGCAAAATCGCCCTCTGGGGCGCCCTGGTATCCATCGCCGTCAAGGAAGCGATCTACCGGTACACGGCGGCCAAAGGAAAGAAGCTCGATTCGAAGGCCGTCATCGCCAATGCCTGGCACCACCGCTCCGACGCCCTTTCATCCATCGGTGCCGCCATCGGCATCGCCGGCGCCATCTTCCTCGGAGAGCGTTGGACGGTGCTCGATCCGCTGGCTTCCATCGTCGTGGGCGCGATGCTGATCAAAGTCGCCTGGGACCTGCTCGGCCCCAGCCTCGGAGAACTCACGGAGCAATCGCTTCCCGACGAAACGGAGAAGGAAATCCTGGACCTCGTGCAATCCGTACCCGGTGTGTCCGACCCGCACAACCTGCGTACCCGCCGCATCGGCAATCACATCGCCGCAGAAGTGCATATCCGGCTGGACGGGAATATGCCGCTGCGCGAGGCGCACGACAAGGCATCAGCCATTGAGCGGCTGTTCAGGGAACGCTTCGGCAAAGAAGCTCACATCATCATCCACATGGAGCCCTAGCGGAGGCCTGCCGCTTCTTCTGCCGCGATTACGTCGTTGAAGGTGCGGAAACCATAGCCGCGGACCTTCAGGGTATCGATGATTTCTCCCAGATGATTGTAAGGACGCTCAAAATCCTGCTTTTCCGGATAGTTCATCGCGTGGATCAACAGGATGAGACCGTTCAGGCCCTCGTCCTCCTCCAGTTTCCAGAGACAGTCCAGCATCTGGTCGATGGTTCTGTAACCAGCCATGTCGGGCGTCGTCCAGTCAAGGTCGAAGATCGGCCCTTCAGAGGGATTGAGCAACTTGTAACCAAGTGCTTCCATATTCTCACGGGACTCGGCATTACAGGATTCATAGGGAGGAATCATCCAGTAATACTGCTTTTTCTCCAGTCCGAAACGCTCGAGCTGGGCCTCCATCAGGGCGAAATCCTTTGCTAGAGAATCGGCGCTGACAAGCGTCTTTCCTTCCTCGCAGAGCACCAGATGGGCATAGGAATGGGCTGAGAGATAGTGTCCCTCGTCGATAATGCGGCGGATGGCATCCTGATACTGCGGCTGGACGAAACAAACGCCTGTCGGGAAGAATGAGCCCTTCACACCTTTATCCCTGAGCGTATTCAAGACCGGAACAATACCGTCGAAGTTTTCGAAATAGCCGCTGTCATTCTCGCTGTAATGTGCCGTAAAAACAAGATAGACGTTCTTTTCGTCCGGATTGACACGGCGGACAATGCCATTGTCGTCCACGACGAATACCGGAGCGGACGTCCGGGCCGGGCGGACACAGGCTGCAAGAAGGAACGCGGCAGCAATGACCATCGCCGCACGGAAAAGTTGTTTCATATCAGACATAAATGAAGCTATAAGCTATTTCGACTGATCAGCGCACGACACGCGTAAAATACGGCATCTGCCCTTCCGGAGAAGTGACGTATACCAGAATAGAACGGACACCGCCGCCATTGGCGTCTTCCCGGGGAGACTCGATGGCCTGGAAGCAATACTCGGTTCCACCGGGGATCCTGCGCCAGGAAAACTGTGCCGGAGTTGCCTTAATCATTGGATAGTCCTTCACGGCAGCAAAGAAAATCCTGGTTTCCGCGGCCCCGATCAATTCCATTTCGCTGAATTCGGCAAGCGGCTCGACACTACCGGAGACAAACCCGCTCTCTTTCAGGAAACGGTCAAGTTCGGCAGCAGCCGCATCCACGCGGACGGCCCGTATGCCATATCCCGGAAGAACTTCGCTTTCAGGCAATTTCTTCTTCAGATTCTCGGAACTGGATTCCAGGCCGCCGCTGCCGAATGTACAGAAAGGAACCACCTTTTTACCGCGGAGATTGACTTTTTCGAGCAATGTAGCGACCGGATTGGCATAGGTTCCGAACGAGACGGGATAGCCGATGAAAACGACGTCATACTTCGACACATTGGACTTAATGGGCCGGATGGCAGGGAAATTACCGCTGTCCAATTCTGCCTTGCCACGCTCGACCGTAGCCTGGAAATCACCTTCGTACGGTTCAACGGGAATGACAGCCTCGATATCGGCATGCAGTTTTTCAGCCAGGATCTTGGCCACGGTCTCCGTATTGGAGGTCTGGGAATAATACAGTACAAGCGTTTTGGGTTTCTGCCCGCAGGCAGCCGCAACGGCCAGAACCACAGTGGCCAGCAGCATCCATTTCAATTGTTTCATAACCTTGATATTGAATATTTGCTATTGTCGGTATTTGAATCTGCAAATATAAGAATAATACGGGTCTGCGCTGCCCAAAGATTCTTATCTTTGCAAACATTATGGCGAAAGTAAACGTTTATCCCAAGTGCGGTATAACTGCATTGCTCCTCCTGTGTGCCCTGACCATGAACGCGCAGGCTCCCCGGGCGTCGGACTATGTGAACCCCTTCATCGGAACGGACGGAATGGGGCATACCTTTCCGGGCGCCTGTGCGCCATTCGGAATTGTCCAGCTCAGTCCCGATACAGACACGATTCCCCATAACGTTAACGGCGTCTATCAGCCGCGCGCCTATGAATACTGCGCAGGATACCGTTACGACGATCCCACCATCGTGGGATTCAGCCATACGCATTTCAGCGGCACGGGCCACTCCGACCTGGGCGATATCCTCGTGATGCCCGGAACCGGAACGATCCTTGTCAACCCGGGCACGGAAGACGATCCCGACGGAGGCTACCGTTCACGTTTTTCGCACGACAGCGAAGAGGCAGGCCCCGGCTATTATGCCGTTACCCTTGCCGACAGCGGCATCCGGGCAGAACTCACCGCCACCCGGCGGGTGGGCGTTCATCGCTATACATTTCCGAAAGGCAGCGACGGACACGTGGTCATCGACCTCCGGCACGGCATTTACAATTATGACGGAAAGACGCTCTGGGCCGAAGTGCGGGTTGAAAACGAGCACCTGCTGACGGGATACCGCATCACCAGCGGCTGGGCCCGTACCGATTTCACCTATTTCGCCATAGAACTCTCTCAATCCGTGACCGATTACGGATATACCGACCTGGATCCCCTCCCTTACCGCGGCGGATGGGGCAAATTCGACCAGTACCACAACTTCCCGGAAATGGCCGGACGTAAACTTGTAGCCTGGCTCCGTTTCGATACGGCTGCAGAGCCCGTGCTGGAAATGAAGGTCGGACTCTCCGCCGTAAGCGCCGAGGGCGCGCTCAGAAACCTGCGTGCCGAGACAGACGGAAAAGACTTCGACCATATCCGCGCCGAAACCGAAGCGGATTGGAACCGGGAACTCGAAACCATCACCGTGGAGGGCAGCGAAGACCAGAAGACGATGTTCTACACGTCGTATTACCACACGATGATCAACCCTTCCGTCTATATGGACGTGGATGGTGCCTACCGTGGCCTTGACCACGGAATCCATCAGGCGGACGGATTTACCAACTACACGGTTTTCTCACTATGGGACACCTACCGCGCCGAGCATCCTTTCCTCGTACTGATGAAACCCGTGCAGGCGCGCGACATGGTTGTTTCGATGATCCGGCATCAGCAGCAGAGCGTTCACGGGATGCTTCCCGTCTGGAGCCACATGGCCAATGAGAACTGGTGCATGAGCGGCTACCATGCCGTCTCAGCCCTATCCGATGCGATGGCGAAAGGACTCGACATTCCCGCGGCGGAAGCATTGGACGCAATGGTCAGAACCGCCGGTGTTCCATACTACGGGGGACTGGGCGATTATATCAGGCTGGGTTACGTACCGCTGGAAAGCGCTTCCACGGCGGCAAGCAACACGCTCGAGTATTGCTATGACGACTGGACCGTCTTCCGGGCTGCGGAGCGTGCCGGAAGGCAGGATATTGCTGAAACTTTCCGGCAGCGCGCACAGAACTACCGCAAACTGTATGACCCTTCCCTCGGCTTCGCCCGGCCCAGATATGCCGACGGCCGCTGGAAAGAGCCCTTCGATGTCCGCCAGACAACCGGCGAAGGATTCATCGAGGGCAACTCCTGGAACTTCTCATTCCACGTCCCGCACGATGTCGCAGGCAATATGGAAATGATGGGAGGCGGGAAAGAATACGTCCGGAAACTTGACGCACTCTTCGACGACGACCTGCCGGAAGTTTACTACGCCGACAATGAGGACATCACGGCGGACTGCCTGATCGGCGGATATGTCCACGGAAACGAGCCCTCACACCACATCCCCTATCTCTATGCCTGGACGGATCAGCCCTGGAAGACGCAGTACCGGCTGCGCGAGGTGATGAACCGGATGTATCGCAATGACATCCGCGGCCTTGGCGGCAATGACGACTGCGGCCAGATGAGCGCCTGGTACCTGTTCACCGCGATGGGCTTCTACCCGGTTTGCCCGGGAACGGACCAATATGTGCTCGGCGCTCCGTATCTCCCATATATCAAGCTGAATCTCCCCAACGGAAAGGCTTTCGAGATCAAGGCTCCCGGCGTCAGCGACATCAACCGCTATGTGAGGGCCGTCCGTCTCAACGGCGTACCGTACACGAAACTGTACCTCACACACGCCGACATACTCGCCGGCGGAACGCTGGAATTCGTGATGGGAAGCAAGCCCGACAAGCGGCGCGGGCTCAATCCTTCTGACAAGCCTTATTCCGCCTCTTCTCCCTACTGGGAATAACGCACGTGTCCGGTGGCATCGCAGGTCACGGAAATGCTCCATTGCACGCTGACACCATTGTGCGTGTATGTAAAGGTGACCGTTCCGCTGCCGGCGGACGTAAAATGGAACAACATTCCACGGCCGCTTTCATAGCCGTCGTACACGACCTGGCCGCCCACGGTCACACCCACTTCGCCTGTGACGTCCGCTGTCCAGCTCCCGCCGGAGAGCGCTTTCTGCAGTGTAGCATCGATGGCATCGACGACGAACTCAAGCAGTTCTTCGTCGTCCTGGCTTTCCAGATGGAGTCCCGACAATCCGACCGGCACCGACAGGTCTTCCGCCGAATACTGCGCCGAAGCCGTAAAGCCGCCGAAAGTGGCCGAAAGGGTCTTCTCGCTGCAGGCTGCCGTGGCAGCCAGCGTCCCGGACGCAGGATCGATCCAGATGTCGCCTTGATCGTAATACGAAGCCTCCGGCGTTACCGGTTCGCTGGAACCGTCACTGTATTGAGCGATGACGGCAAAACGGCAGGCCGTATGGAGCACACCGCCTTCCACCTGTACCAACGCATAATGAGACCGGTCAAAACAGATTCCGGTCAGGCTGGGCCCGGGCAGATAGGAACTGACGGCCAAGTCATCGTATTTCTGTCCGTCGAGCGTACGGATCCGGATATGGCCTGAAGTCTCAGCACCTTCCGGAACATTGATCTGCAGGCGGGGCAGCGAATACGCCGTACCGGAATTCGGCATGACGCCCGTAATCGTCACGCCGGATGCCAGAAGTTCCGCATCCATCAAAACCAGATAATTCAATGTACCCGGCTCAGCGAGTATACCCGCATAATAGGACATTCCCGCAGGCAGATGCACAGTATCATCGGCAAATGCCAGCAAACGGGTATCGTCGAAACGGCCCGTCTCCACCTTCCATAAAGCCGCATCGCCGTCGATGAGGGCGTCGGTCAGGCGCAGGGTCACGACGTGCGCCACATTCCGCTTCACGTCGAAATTGGTCGTACTGTTCTCGCCCAAATAGAAACGGTAGGTTACGTCTTTGTCGAGGAAACTGCCGTCCTGCAGCGTCAGCCGGCCCGACAACTCCACAAACGACGGCCGCGCGGAAGCGTCGGCCGCCAGCACGTTATCCAGGCTTTTGTCCATCGGATCGGACACGGAAAGCAAGTTTCCAAAACAGTTTTCCAGGGGATAATACCGGGTTGCACCGCCACTGTTGAGCATCGCGACATCCGCCGCCGTCGCATATTCCGCCTCCGCATAAGAACCCCTGAAAGACGATGCGTCGGCAAACGGCGTCACAGAATCCGCCCCTTGGAGTTTCAAACCGGTCGCCGTGAACGCCCAGTTCGACAAGCCGGCCTGGTTGACGATGATATCGTAGCGCGACACCAGCCGTTCGAACACCACGGGAAGCGTGTAACCTCCCAGCAGCTGGGATTCCGATACCGACAATCCCGCTTCGTGCCAGGCCATCGGAAGGGCATCCGCGCCGGCCACCGCAATGGAAGGAGTCCACGAGCGCAATTCCGCCTCCGTCAATACCCCGACGGCACTCCGGAAGAACGGCATATCGGCCAGGTTGCCGACATTGGCCACGGCAAACCAATCGTAGGGTCGGTCAAATACGACGGAAATGCCGGCAATCATCGACTTGGTACGTCGCGTCGCTTCACTGTCGAAAAAATCGTAGCGGCAGTCACGGTAATACATTGCCGCCAGGACACCCTGGTCGAAAACCAGAAGATTCCAGTTCCGTACGGCATCTTCCGTCGTCTCGGTCACCGACGACGCACTTTTGGAAGCGTCTTGCATCGGTTTGACTTCCAGCGAAGCGGACAGGAGCGGCGCGGCCGGTATGTTTTCCGTGCAGGAGGTCGGGAGAAGCAACGGAACGGCAGCTGCCAGAAACGACATAATATTTAAGAATAGGGATTTCATCATCATTCTTGTTATGGATAGAGGCTGTAAATGAATTCATCTTCCCATCCCCGGACCCGGATGCCCAGAAGGGCGTTCTGCAGATCGATCCGGAAATCATAATCAGGCAGGTCGGCTGCCGCAGGATCGTAGCCCGCTTCAAACAGACAGCGGCCGACCGGACAACGGAAACGGTCCAGGGGATTGACCCGGCTGCGGAACATCAGGACCAGATCGGGACGCAGTTGCCGCGGAATCCGCACCGGGAAGCATCCGCTTCCCGGCACTTCTTCCGCACGCACCACATATGGTCCTTCCACAGCCGACAAGTCTGTCAGCAGGAAACCGCAGGTCGTTCCCTGTACGACCAGATCATATTGCCGCAATAATGACCCGCCTTCTCCGTCTTCAAACGAAAGGGTCGAGAATTGTTTGTGCGGCACCAGGACGACCCGGGTCTCTTCGCCGGTGCAGTCCACCGTTTCAGAAAAAGCGTACAGCGAATCAATCTGGCAGTCCGGACTGCAAGTAATCTGATCCCCCATCGACTGTAGGGGTGAGAGTTGCCCGCTGCGCACCAAGGCGATTACCCGGACACTGTCCCGATGGACCGTGATCTCTTCCGTTTCGGGGCAGTATGCCAGTGGATGCTCCGCCCGCCACACGGAATCCTGTGCTTGGGCCGATACGCACACTACGGCGCCCGGAAACCTTCCCCACCCGCCAGCCCGGACCACTCCGTAATCAATGTCCAGATAGCACGGGCAGGAAGAACGTTCTTCCAGGACAGAGCATCCGGCGGGAGTCAGCGCCAGGAGGATCCACAGCAAGGCCAGCTCAAATCGTTTCATCATATTCGGCACCGGCTTCCCAGGTGGTCACCGATACGACCGCCGTCAAGTTGCCCTTCCCGACCGGCTCGTTGGGATCGTCCGAACCGGTTCCCCGGAGCGTCAGACGGACATCGTACGAAGTATTCCGTTCCAGTCCACTGCCGTCTTTGTACAAGGTCACGGGATACCACCAGTCCTCCCCGTTGACGGTAGCCAGCACGACCAGTCGCGTCAACGCACCGGAATATCCCGTTGCCGTGTTGCCGGTATGGTCCGACGAAACATCGTTCGGAAAACTGTAGAGACAGCAGTTGCTGAAAGTATGAGCGCTACCGTTGACGATCCGCACTGTCTCGTCTTTATACACGTGGTCTGCATATTCCAGCGGATTCACCTGCCCGATGCTGCTGATATAATCGTCCGGATCGGACGAAGCCTCTGCTCCTTCATCCCGTCCGCCAAGGTTCACCCAGTCGGAAGCGGAGCCGCTGCCGGCCAGATTCCAGGCAGAAAGCGCGTTGATCAGGAAAACACCCTGCACCGTCACGGCGCCGGCATCCGAATAAGCTTCGGGAACTTCGTTGGTCACGGAAACAAGCCGGACACGCGAAGCAAAGCGCGTGATTGAAACGGCGGCCGTGGCCGTCGATCCGTTTCCGACGGTGACTGTGCGGCTTCCGGCCATCACGAAACCCGTAGCGTCAGTCAGCCCACAGTCGGTCAGGAAAATAAACGTTTCAGCCAATTCTTCCTCGGAAGTCACGTCACTCAGGTTATCCGCATTGGCCACGGCCCACACCGTGTAGGTTCCGGACTTGATCTGGCCAAAACTCTTGGTATATGGGAAAGATGTGAGATTGCGGTCGATCCGCTCATATCGGAACAGGGTTCCGTCATCGAAGACAAAGATCTGGAGATCGTTGATCTTGCGTTCATACGAACGCTCCGAGGTATCCGATGCCTTGGTCGCGATGACATCGTCATCGACGATCACGACCGAAAGTTCTCCCGTCGGGGCTTTCATGTGGAATTCGTTGCAGGCGGACAGTGCCAGCAGGCCTGCCGCCAGGGAAAGGAGCATACAGACTTTTTTCATGACAAATGCATTTGAAGTATAATTAGAATTCTCCGATAAAGTCACCGCCGTCCTCCCAGGGCTCGACGGTTATCACAACGCGCAGGTTGCTGTTATCCACTTTTCCGTTGGGATCGTCCGTTCCGGGGCCGCCGATGACAAACGACACGTCGTAGCTTTTGTTCCGCTCTACATTCGGAATCGTCACGGGATAATACCAGCTCTGTGAATCGTCTTCTCCGTAAACAGCCTTCAGTACCAGACGCACGCACGCTGCACCGTCCGTTGCTCCGAAATGGTCATCAACGGCCAGGACGCTGTTGGGATAGGTATAGAACGGTGCGCCGAACGATTCCGTCGTACCGTTCTCGACGATCCGGGTCAGGGAATGGAAAGTCAAAGCGGCATAGTCGGCATCTGTGGCCGATGTGATGAAATCGGCGGGCGCAGAAGAACCGTTCCGGCCCTGCAGTCGGCCGGCATAATTCACATAGACTTCCGGAGAACCGGTTCCGCCATAATCCCATACGCCAAGACCGTTTTCAATAAAGGCGTATTCTACTGAAAGGTCGCCGTAGGCCGGTGGCAGATTGTTTTTGACGGTGCCGAGCCGGATTCGGCCCACGTGCCGGAATACCGTCACTTCCGCCCGGGCTTCCGTCGTCGCTCCGGCTTCGACAGTCACGGTTTCCGCCGCTTCCCCATACATCACGAAGCCACGCTCCGGATCATTGAACCCCAGGTCGATGGCCGTCTGTTCCAGTTCATCCTTCGATTGCACCGTGGAAAGCGCGGGTGCATTGACCACGGCGACGACTTGATAGCTGCCGGCCTTGACTTTCGTAAGCGTATGGCTCAACTCGTTTTCGTCCAGCATTTCACAACGGTACAAGGACCCGTCGGAAGCGAACAGGAACAGTTGGGTGTCGTGGATGGCGGCGTCGTTTCCTACGGGATCCGTAAGAGCTTTCGAAGAAACGCCGGCATCGCTTTTTACTGAGATCCGCAGCGTTCCGCCATCACTGGCATCGGTGGCAGGAAGTTCCTGACAGGCTGCGACGGCCAGCAGGCCGCACACAGCGAGGATACAGTTTTTTTTCATTTTATTTTTGATTTATGGTAATGGTTCTTCATCACAGAACAAGCCTTCGACATCTCCCCCGTCGCCCCACTGCGCGACAGAAACCACGGCCTCCACGGCACCGTACGACTTCGGGTCGTCTTCCGGATGCTCCAATCCGTATCCGGCTATGTTGAGGTCCACGTGATAATGCGTATTCGGGCGGATCGTATCGAGCGTGACCGGATAATAGAAAATCCGGTCGCCCAACGCCGCACGCACCACGAATCTGGTGCTTCGCGGCGGCCGTCCGCCCCTGTCGTGCAGGTCGGGTGCATCGTTGGGACAAGCGTAGAATACAGGACCGTACGGTTCATCAGGCTCCAGACGGTCGTACCAGATTCCGGCAGCGGCGGGCGCAGTCCCGGAAAGACGCAAATCGGCCTCGCCTGCAACATTGGCCAGAAAAATGTCCTGCACCTCGAATGGCCCGTCAGTCAGCGTTCCGGAAAAATCTGTCCGGACCGTGTAAGACACTTTCGCCACCACACGGGACACAGCCAGGTCAACCGAAACGTCGCCCGAAACCCGGAATCCGTCCATCATTCCCACCATCACGAAACGGCCAGGCACGTTTTCCGCCAGGGTCGTCTTATAATCCAGCAGTGCATCCCGTGATGACGGCGCCTGCGGAAGATCGGATTTGTTGGCAATAGCTACCAGAACATAGGTTTCCTCGGGCAGATAGAAATCGAAACGGCCATCGGCCGAATCATAACGGCCCGCGAACACTCCGGAAGGGTCGAAAACATAGAGAATACAACGCTCGATCCGGCTTTCGGCCAGAGAAAGGCTGTCGTCGTCTTTCGTCCTCACGACGGGGCACGACACTGTGACGCTTACACGATGCAAAGTCACCGTATCACCGCATTGGGAGCAGGTTTCCTTTTCGCAACCCGCAGCTGCAAAAAGGAACAAGACAATCAAAATCAGAAAACGTCTCATCGGGAAAATGTCAGCGGTTCAGGTCATATTTCCGGATCAGGGTGCTGATCTCCGGATCGAGATTACCCCGATGCACATAGGATCCGTCCTCTTCGCAGGAGCGGAGATAACAGGCCACGGCATTGCGGTCGTCGCCCTGCCGCGAATACAGGAGGGCCAGCATATAATCGACCGGAGCGCTTCGTTCCTGTTTCTCCAGGATGGCGAGGGCGCTGGCATTGTAATCCAGGCAACTGTATGCGATGGCCGTATTGAAATCGGCATAGGGCCTCAGCAGCGAAAGAGCTTTTCTATAGTCGTGGTCGCGCAGCGCCTGCACCCCGGCCATATAGGCCGTGTCCAGCACAGACGTATGTATGGTATCCTGCAGCATATTCCGCCGGTGCAGACGAAAATCGAAAACCACGTTGCGCAGTTTCGGATAGAGTTCTTCACTCACGTAAGCATAATAATCGTCTCCGCGCATCAGACGTTCCCGGCGGTCCGGGTCGGAAGTTTTCCGCCGCATCGCATACTGATCCTTCTGTCGTTCCGTCAACCAGACATCACCCGCAACCAGGCTGTCGAGCAATTCCCAGTTCTCGGGAACCGCATAACTGCAGAAACGGATTCCGGCCGCATCGGAAGCGAAGTAACGGCTCACGCTCCTGCCCCGGCGCCGCGACAGTGTACCGTTCGACCGGAAGGAGCCCTCCGGAGAAGCGGCAGCCGTCACAATCACGCTGTCGAGGACCAGCTCATCTTCCGCGAGCAACGCCGAAAGGGATTCCCGGATACGGAAGATTTCCGACAGATTGTCACCCAGGTCCTCCCGGACCGTGTCGTCACCCAGTCCGAAAAGCAGCTGCGCGGAAGTCCGCTGTGTTACGCGTCTGGAAACCAGCCGGTCCACATAGCGTTCGCGCCCATCGACCAGCGTACTGAGCGACGATACATAGAATGTCAACGGTTCACTTTCCGGCACGGCATACACCAGCCTGTCCTGTTCACGGACTTCGCCGGAAAGGCGGATCTCGATCTTGCTGAGTTGCGGTCGCGTGGAAAGAGACTGGACGTAATGATAAACAAACTCTCCCGCTTCGTTGACCATCAGAGTGTCGAGCCGCAGGTGCTCGGTCTGGACCGGAGCTTTCACATAACGGTGAAACATCTTCTCCCGGTCGCGGATGCGGCGTTCATTGCGACGGACACGCATTCCGTAGGTATAATGGACAAGGGCCTGCCGCTGCGTGACACCATACTGTTCCGGATTGTTCCGTCGGAAATACAGTTCGAGCTGGCTTCGGTCAATGAAACGGGTGGAATCAGTGATGATCGAGCGCAGATAACGCTCATATTGCCGGTAGCCACGCAATTGTCCTTTCCTGTATTCGAGGCCTGTAATCAGAATATCATCGAGAGGGACTTCCCCATCGGTCAGGCGCATTCTGGGATGGAAACGCACTTGCCAGCGGCCGTCCTGCAGGGCGGCCGGCACAATGATCTGGAACTCGAGCCGGATCTGCCCGCCCCGTTCCGCAACATTGCGGAATCGGGCCGTCACCCGAGCGCCCTGAAGTGTCTCGCTGGCCACCATTTCGCCAGTTGCCTCGTCGCGGACGGCATTCATGATGAGAACGTCATTCCCGTTGAAATCCTGAAATACAAGACTGTCTGCCGTGGCCTGCACGATATCCAGGTTTTCAAACGGGCTCCGTTCCATCTCTGGCAGGGACAATTGCGCCGTCACCTGCTGATCTTTCAGTTGCTGCACCCGGGAGGAAGTCGCACAGGATTCGGTAAAGAAAGCCGCCAGCAACAGAACGACGGCCGCTTGGATCGTCTTTTTCATGTCAGAATATATAGGTCAACGAAATCTGTAAATCGTTGGAAGGCAATAGGAACCACTTTGTAGCATCTCTGACCGGATCACCGTCTTCGTCCAACCGGATCCGTCCGCAGCGCGGACATCGATACTGCGTAAACCAGGTCTTTCCTCCCCAAAAGCCCACTCCCAGATCCAGGTTCCACTGCTCCGAGAGCATCCGGCTGTAACCCAGGGCGAGCCCCAGACCTGCCGCAACGCCTTCCTCGGTCTGCGCCCGACGGAGAAGCCCTCCCCGGTTGTATTCTTCCACCTGCGCTTTCATTCCGAACCACCAGGACGAATACACGCTCCAGGGCCAGTAACGGGCACCGGCCGAAAGAGTCCGTGCACGGTTTTGGAAAGCCGTACGGCGTTCTGCAGAGCCATAATTCCAATTGTTGTATCGGACACCCGCGTGCAGGCTGGCATGCCGGCCGAATGAATACCCCGCCTGCAGATTGGCAGTCCCCAGATTCGCCCAGTCCAGCAGATTCGTGGAAAGGGATAGTTCCTGTGCAAAAAGAGAATGGGTCAGACAAAGCAGCAGGAGCAAGGCGATGGACAAGATGATGTTCTTCATGGCGCGGTCGATTTCGCCTGCAAAACTATTGCGCGAAAGCAGCGGGAAAAAACCCCGAATACAAATCCGGTCAAAGTTTTCAGCATCTCGAAAAAAGCGGGGAAAATGCAGATTTATCCGGCCGGCTACGCGACTGTCGGAAGCATTTCTTAAAAAACTGACAAAATGTCCTGCTCCGGGCGCTGGTATCTTTTTTGATTTTATGGGTCCGTTCAACGACAAAAACAAAAAAACATAACCATGACGAAAGGAAAAATCGGTGTGACAACGGAAAATATCTTTCCGGTCATCAAAAAATTCTTGTATTCCGACCACGACATCTTTATGCGTGAGCTCGTGGCCAACGCCGTCGATGCGACGCAGAAACTGAAAGCCCTCGCCGGAACGGGCGACTTCAAGGGCGAACTGGGCGACCTGACCATCCGCGTGGACGTCGACGACAAAGCCAAAACCATCACCATCACCGACCGCGGCATCGGTATGACCGCGGAGGAAGTCGACAAGTACATCAACCAGATCGCCTTCTCCTCGGCGGGCGAATTCCTGGAGAAATATAAGGACAAGGCCGGCAACATCATCGGTCACTTCGGCCTGGGCTTCTACTCGGCCTTCATGGTGTCGCAGAAAGTGCGCATCGAAACGCTATCCTGGCAGGAAGGCGCTAAAGCGGTCAAATGGGAGTGCCTGGGCGAGCCCGACTTCACGATGACCGATTCGAAGAAGACGGACCGCGGCACCACCATCACCCTCTTCCTCGACGCCGACAGCGAAGAATTCGCCCAGGAGGCGAAGATCGGCGCGCTGCTCAATAAGTACTGCAAGTTCATGCCCGTCCCCGTGTGTATGGGCAAGCAGAAAGAGTGGAAGGACGGCAAGTATGTCGATACCGACAAGGACAACATCATCAACGATACGGAGCCCCTGTGGACCCGTAAGCCCAGCGAGCTCAAGGACGAGGACTACCTCACCTTCTACAACAAACTCTATCCGATGCAGGAAGATCCCCTCTTCCACATTCACCTCAACGTCGACTACCCGTTCAACCTGACCGGCATCCTCTACTTCCCGAAGATCAAGGACCGTCTCGAGGTCACGCGCAACAAAATCCAGCTCTACTGCAACCAGATGTTCGTCACCGACTCCGTGGAGAACATCGTGCCCGAGTTCCTCACCCTGCTCCACGGCGTGATCGACTCGCCCGACATTCCGCTGAACGTGTCGCGCAGCTACCTGCAGGAAGACGCCAACGTGAAGAAGATCTCCTCCTACATCACCAAGAAGGTGGCCGACCGGCTCGAGGAAATCGCTAAAAACAAGAAAGAAGAATTCGAGCAGAAGTGGGACAACCTGAAGCTCTTCATCGAATACGGCATGCTCACCGACGAGAAATTCTGCGAGCGCGCCATGAAGTTCGCACTCCTCAAGAACACGGAAGGCAAGTTCTTCAAATACGACGAGTACGCCGAAAAGATCAAGGAAGCCCAGACCAACAAGGACAAGAAGGTCGTTTACCTCTACTGCACCGACCCCGTGGCCCAGTACCCGCAGGTGGAAGCCGCGCACGCCAAGGGCTACGACGTGCTGGTATTCGACTGCCCGCTCGACGCGCACTTCGTGAACCTGCTGGAATCCCGGCTGAAAGACACGGTATTCAAACGCGTCGACGCCGAAGCGATCGACCGCCTGGTGGAAAAGGACGAGCGCGCCAAGTTCGAGATTTCGGAAGACGACGCCAAGTACGTGACAGGCGTGTTTGAGGAAATCCTCCCCAAGGAGAACAAATATGATGTGAAGGTGGAGAACCTGGGCGAGACGGAAGCACCGATCCTGATCACGCAGAGCGAATTCATGCGCCGCTACCGCGACATGGCGGCCCTGGGCGGCGGCATGAACTTCTACGGCGAACTCCCCGACAGCTACAACATCACGGTCAACGCCGAGAACGCGGTGATCAAGAAGATCCTGGGAGACACCGGCGTGAAGGCCTTCACGGCCGACAACACCCTGCTCAAGCAGGTCACCGACCTGGCCCTGCTGGCCAACGGCATGCTGAAGGGCAAGGCGCTGGCCGACTTCATCAAACGGAGCGAAGAACTGCTATAGTTCTTCGTTTTTTTTCTTATCTTTACAAGGTTATCCCAACCTGACCCATGTCCACGACTACGCTGATAATCCTGATCGCCGCGGTGGTTGCGCTGGTGCTCGCCATCATCCTGACGCGCGCCCTGACGCGCTCCTCGCTGCTGGCCGACCGGGAGCGGCTCGAGACCATCCTCGACGTCCCCGCCCGCATTGAAAAGGCGGTGCAGGACACCGAAAAGGCCAAGGACGCCGTGATGGCCGCCCGCGACCAGGCGCACGAAGCGGCCATGCAGACGATGAAGGAGCAGTTCGCGGAAGCCATGGGTCAGATGAAAGACCAGGTCAAGAACGCCACCGACGAACTCCTGAAGGCCCGCCAGAAAGAGTTCAAGGAATCCAGCAGCGAAGCCCTCGGCACCCTCCTCTCGCCCGTCAAGGAAAAGATGGAGGAACTCCGCAAAGAGATGAACGCCAACAGCGACGTCCACAAGACCGCCCAGAGCGCCATCAAGAGCGACGTGGAGAACCTGATGCGCTACACCGGCCGCGTGGCGCGCAGCACCGACCAGCTCGCCGCCGCCTTCAAATACGGCAACAAACTCCAGGGCACCTGGGGCGAGACCATCCTCGAAGAACTTCTCTCCTCGCAGGGCCTGACCAAAGGCGTCCATTTCGACGTCCAGCCGACCATCGTCGACGCCGACGGCAAGACCGTCAAGAACGAAGACGGCTCCGCGATGCGCCCCGACGTGATCATCCACCTGGACCGCCGCCGCGAAGTCATCGTCGACGCCAAGACCTCCCTGGCCGATTACGTGAGCTACGTCAACGCCGAGAACGAGGAAGACCGCGTCCGCTACCTGCGGGCCCACATCGAGAGCATCAAGAAACACGTGAAGGAGCTGGCCCGGAAGGACTATGCTTCCTACGTGCAGCCGCCGAAGATGTCGGCCGGCTACGTCATTATGTTCGTCCCCAATATGGGCGCCCTCTGGACGGCGCTCAACGCCGAGCCCGACCTCTGGCGCTGGGCGGCCGAGCAGAACGTCTATATCGCCGACGAGCAGTCGCTCTACGGCGCCATCCGCATCGTCCAGCTCACCTGGACCCAGGTGCAGCAGGCCGAGAACCACGAAAAGGTCTACGCCCTGGCCGGCGAGATGATGGACCGCGTGGAGAAGTTCCTCGCCTCCTACGACGATATGGGCGCCGCGCTCGACAAAGCGATGAAGGCCTACGGCGAAGCCGGCAAGAAACTGGCGCCGAACGGCCAGAGCATCACCACCACCGCCATCAAGCTCGCCAAAATGGGCGCGCGGAAAGGCAAACACATTGAACGCGCCCTGCAGGACGTCGACGAGATCGGCGCCCTGGAAGAAGGCGACCGCGAATGAAAAAACAAAGCATACCTATGGCAGATACCCCCACCCCCCACATCGGAGCACAATACGGCGAGATTGCCGAGACCGTGCTGATGGCCGGCGACCCGCTTCGCGCGAAATTCATCGCCGACAATTTCCTGACCAACCCCGTCCAGTTCAACGAAGTCCGCGGGATGCTGGGCTACACCGGCACCTACGGCGGCAAGCGCGTCAGCGTGATGGGCCACGGCATGGGCATTCCCTCGATCGGCATCTACTCCTACGAGCTCTATAACTTCTACGGCGTGAAGACCATCATCCGCGTCGGTTCCGCCGGGTCCTACCACCCCGACCTGAAACTCGGCGACCTGGTCATCGCGCAGGGCGCCTGCACCGACTCGAACTACGGCGCGCAGTTCGGCCTGCCGGGCACCTTCGCCCCGATCGCCGACTTCGACCTGCTGCGCAAAGCCGCCGCGGCCTGCGAGCAGCGCGGCCTCCACTATATGGTGGGCAACATCCTCTCGTCCGACGTCTTCTACTCCGACAATCCGCAGTCCGAAAGCTGGCGGAAGATGGGCGTGCTGGCCGTGGAGATGGAAGCCGCCGCGCTCTATATGAACGCGGCCCGCTCGGGCAACCGCGCGCTGGTCATCTGCACGATCTCCGACCACATCCTCACCGGTGAAGAGATGTCCGCCGACGAGCGGCGGACCACCTTCACCAATATGATGGAAGTCGCGCTTTCCCTTATTTGATCACGAAGGAATAGCGTCCGGAAGGAAGCGTATAACGTCCGGGGCGGTCTCCGGCAGCGGCGTAAGCCGCGCCGAGCGTCACCCGGACGTCGCTGTCTTCCGACACGGGCAGCGTGAGTTCGGCCGTCGTGTTGGCCGGCACCGCGAAGTCGAAGCGGAGCGATCCGTCTTCGAGCCATTGCCAGCCGCTCTCGATCCGGCCGTAGATCGAATCATAGTGTCCGCGGACGAACTCGAACGATCCGCCCACGCGCGGCGTAAGCGTGAAGCTGTGGTAGCCCGGATCCTCTTCGACCGGCTGGATGCCGAGCATCCACGAGAACATCCATTCTTCGATGGCGCCGAAAGCGTAGTGGTTGAAGGAATTCATATCCACCGGGCCGAAGCCCTGGCGGATGGTATAGGAATTCCAGCGCTCCCACATCGTCGTGGCGCCCTGCAGCACGGGATAGAGCCAGGACGGGTATTCCCGCTGCTCGAACAGTTCGTAGGCCACATTGTCGAAGCCGTTGCGCGAAAGCACGAGGTTGATGTACGGCGTGCCGATGAAACCGGTCGTCAGTTTATAGCCGTGCGCCGCCACGTTCTCCACCAGATTCTGGAGCGCCAGCGACTTGTGGGCGTCGTCGAACAGCTCGGCCTGGAGCGGCACGACGTAAGAAGTCTGCGTATTGGCCTTGAAGGAGGCGTCGGCGCTGCCGGCGATCCACTCGTTGTACGGCGGCACGTGCTTGCTTTCCTTCGTCACGCCGTCGGGCCCCACGAACTCGCGGTTGAAGGCAGCCTTGATCCGCTCGTACAGTCCTTTCCACTTGGCCGCATCGGCATATTTGCCCAGCGCCGTCGCCACCTTCTCCATCAGGAGCGCATCGTAGGCGTAGTAAGCCGTGTTGGTGAGCGGCGAATTGGTATGCTCGAGCGCCACCCAGTCTCCATAGCCTTCGCCCGGCTGGATGTCCCCCACCGCCCGATGCTGCAGGAAGCCCATATACGCCACCATCGAATCATAGTGGTCGCGCAGGAACTTCGAATCGGCGTACTGGAGATAGAGCTGCCAGGGGATGATGATGCCGGCTTCCATCCAACCCATCGCGCCACCGCCCGGATTCGCACCCCGCGGCGGCGCCGCGATGTTGGGGATGATGTTGGGATAGCTGCCGTCGTCGCCCTGGATGTCGCGGATCGACTGGAACCAGCGGGTAAAGAACGGATCGACATTCATGTTGTAGGTGGCCGAACGCGAGAACACTTGCGCGTCACCTGTCCAGCCCAGGCGCTCGTCGCGCTGCGGGCAGTCGGTCGGGATGGAGAGGAAATTGCCGCGCTGGCCCCACACGATGTTTTCGTAGAGCCGGTTCACGTCGGCGTCGGAGGTCTCAAAGCCGCTGGTCTGCGCACCAATCGATTCGAGCACCAGGCCTTCCACGCTCTCGAGCGGCAGGGCCTTGTCGAGGCCGTGGATCTCGAGGTAGCGGAAACCGTGGAAGGTGAAATGCGGCTGGAAGACTTCTCCCCCGCCTTTGAGGATATAGTGGTCGGTCGCCAGGGCGCCGCGGTAATTCTCATTATAGACGCGGCCCTTATTGGCTTCATACACGTCGGCGGTCAACGGCGGAAGCGGATCCTCGGGCACTTCGGCCGGATAGATCATCTCGCCGTAACGCACGGTGATTTCGGTTCCCGCTTTGCCCGAGAGCTTGATGCGCGGCACGCCCACCATGTTCTGGCCCAGATCGTAAACGAACACACCGGGCGCAGGCTCGGTCACGGAAACGGCCTTCAGGACGATATGGTTCCGGACGGGCGCACCGATGTAACTGGCGATCAAGATGCTGTCGGCCGGCGCTTCCACCACCTTCGCGGCATCCCAGCCCGAATCGTCGAAGCGGGCCTTGCTCCAGCCCGGCACTTCGCGCCGCGCGTCGTAATCCTCACCGTTCTGGAAACTGTCGCTGAGGATCGGGCCGCCGCTGAAGGTCTTCCAGCTGTCGTCGGAAACGATGACCTCCTGCGTGCCGTCGGTAAAAGTCAGCACGAGCTTGGCGAGCAGGGACAGGTCGAGACCGTACTGGTCCTGCCAGTCCGTCGCGAAGCCCGTGAAGTCGCTCCACCAGCCAGCGCCCAGCTGGGCGCCGAGGGCGTTGGCGCCTTTGCGCAGCAACGGCGTCACGTCGTAGGTCTGATACAGGATGCGGTAGCGGTAGTCGGTGCAGCCGGGATTGAACCAGTCGTCGGCCATCCGCTGGCCGTTGATTTCATATTCATAGATGCCGCGGGCGGTGGTATAGAGCCGCGCGGAAGCCAGCGGCTTGCTCACTTCGAACGCCTTGCGGAGCATCGGCGCGCCAGAGATCTCGGCCGGCGAGAGCAGGCACCGCTCGCCGCCCGGCACCTCGTGGACATCTTCGCTCCGATAGAGCGTGCTGTGCCACACTTCCTCCGTTACGGTCAGGTTCGAGAACGTGGCGGTGCTGCCGGCCGGCTGGATCAGGCCCAGCTTGTTGAACCGGCAGTACGGCTTCCACACATCATCGGGATACGGCGCCATGGAGAATTGTTCCTTGACCAGCTCCTTGCCGTCGAAGTACGGCTTGATGTAATAGCCGCGGGCATAGTGGTGTCCCCAGATTTTCAGCGTCAGGTGATGCGGCTTTCGCAGGTCCGCCGCGCGAACGCCGGCCAGGGGTTTCTCCCAGTCGAGCGTCTCCACGCCGTCGGTGACGTGGGAGATGCCGAGCGTAACGGGAGAACCCGCCGTGAGCCGCGCGCGGACGAAATTGCCTTCATCGAGCCAGCTCAGCACGAAATCGGCCTCCTGCGCACCTTCGGCCAGGCACAGGTCGAAATCGAGGGTATAGTGGGAACGATACTTCGAGAAATGCGGCTGCCCGTCGGAAATCCATTGCGCCCCCGACCAGCCGCTGTCCATCAGGCCGGTCTCGAACCACGATTCGGCGCGGACCGTCTCGTCCCGGTCGTTCTTGACTTCCACCGACCAATTGTAACGCGTGCAGGGCTTCAGCGGCCCGCCCCGGTAGACCACGCCGACCGATACGTCGGACGGAAGGGTGCCGTCGGCATCGGAATCCCATACGGGGGTATCCTTCCCCGCTTCCGTGACGACGACCCGGTAGGCAACCTGGTGCTGGTCGTAGCGGTCGCTGACCATTTTCCAGCTGAAGCTCGGCGACGGGGCGTCGATGCCCAGCGGGGTCACTTGATAATCCACGAGCAAGTCCGCGACCTGGAACGGTCCTGCGGGTTCGTGGTGGCAGGCCAGCAGGGCGCAGAGCACCAGCGTGGCTGCAAACAGTTTTTTCATCGGAGTAGGCGCAAATAGTGTTGATAGCCTTTGTACCAGGCCGTGGTGTTGCCCGGCGTATAGATCTCCACGGGCACGCTCGCCGCGATCAGGGAGCGCATCCGGGACATGTCGGGGACGAGCCCCGCCGCATAGGCCTGCAGCATGACGTTGCCGATGGCCGTGGCTTCGGACGGGCCGGCCACCACGGTCTTGCCCGTGGCGTTGGCCGTGAAGCGGTTGAGCAGGCGGTTCTTGGAACCGCCGCCGATGATGTGGAGCATATCGACCGGCTGGCCGGAAATCTGCGTGATCTGCTGCAGGACTTCGCGGTAGCGCATGGCCAGGCTCTGGAACACCGTCCGGATGCAGGCGGCGTGGTTGGTGGGCCGGGCCTGCCCCGTCCGGTCGCAGAAATCGTAGATGGCCGCCTGCATGGAGGCGGGATGGTTGAACGACGGATCGTCCGGGTCGATGAAGCAGGAGAACGGCTCCGTGCGGTCGCACAGGCCGGGCAGGTCGTCGTAGCCGTAACGGGTGCCTTCGGCCGCCCATTCCTTAAGCAGGTTCTCCACGATCCACATACCCGTGATGTTTTTCAGGAAACGGGTCGTGCCGAACACGCCGCCTTCGTTGGTGATGTTGGCGTGGGCCGCCTCCGACGAGAGAACGGGCATCTGGGTTTCGATGCCCATCAGCGACCAGGTGCCGGAACTCAGGTAGGCGAAGCGGCCGTGGGTGGCGGGAACGGCCGCCACGGCGGACGCCGTGTCGTGGCCGGCCACCGACACCACGGGAATCTGCGGCAGGCCGCATTCCCGGGCGATTTCGGGTTTCAGCAAGCCCGCCGTCGTGCCGGGCTGGACCATGGGCGCGAAGCGCGCAGGGTCGACGCCGACGGCGGCCAGCAACTCCGGATCGAGGCGTTTGCGTACGGGATCGAGGAAATGCGACGTGGAGGCAATGGTATATTCGGTCACCATCTTCCCGGTGAGCAGATAGGTCAGCGCATCGGGCAGGAAAAGGATATGTTCGGCGACGGCCAGCTCCGGCGCTTCGCGCCGATGCAGGACGTCCAGCTGAAAGAGCGTATTGAAATCCATCACCTGGATGCCCGTGCGGGCATACAGGGCGTCGCGTTCGACGTGTTCGGACATAAAACGCTCCGCGGCACCGACCGTCTGCGGATCGCGGTAGCAGTACGGCGGGCAGAACAGCCGGCCGTCGGCGTCGAAGAACGCCACGTCCACGCCCCAGGTATCGATGCCGATGGAATGGATGGGAAGGCCGGTTTCGGCCGCCTTTTTCATACCCTGGCAGATCTCGCGGAAAAGCGCTTCCAGGTCCCAGTGCAGATGGCCGCCGTATTCGACGATCCGGTTCGGGAAGCGGTGCACTTCTTCGAGCTGCAGTCCCCGCCCGGTCAGCGTGCCGAGCATCGCCCGGCCGCTGGTCGCGCCGAGGTCGAATGCCAGAAAATGGTGGGCTTCCATGGCGACGCTATTCGCCCAGGTGCTGCACCGTGTCCATCACGCGCAGGAAATTGCCGCCCGCGATGAGCCGGATCTCGTATTCCGAATAGCCGCGCTTGCGCAGCTCGATGATGATCTTCTGCATCCGGGAGATGTCTTCCAGGCCGCTGGGGCACACTTCGATGCCGTCGAAGTCGCTGCCCAGGCCCACGTGCTTGACACCCACCAACTTGACCACGTGGTCGATGTGGTCGACGATCTTCTTGTAGGAAGGCCGCGGGATGGCGTTTACGGCCTCGTAGGCGGCCTTGACCCGCTCCTGGAGCGCCGGATCCGAAGGATTCGCGAGCCAGGCATCCTGGGCTTCCTCCGCCGCATCGATCAGGTCGGAGGCCTTCTGGCCGTAGGCGTTGTCGAGGAAGGTGGGATAGAAATTGACCTGGATCACGCCGCCCTTCTCGGCCATCGCCACGATCATCTCGTCGGTCATGTTGCGGGGATGGTCGTTGAGGGCCCGGCAGCAGGAGTGCGTGGCCACGACGGGCGCCTGGGAGTACTTGATCACGTCCCAGAACGATTCGTCGGAGATGTGCGACACGTCGATCATCATGCCGAGCCGGTTCATTTCGGCGATCACTTCGCGGCCGAAGGGGCTCACGCCGTGCCAGCGGGGCTCCGGCGAGGTGCAGGAGTCGCAGATTTCATTGCTGCGGGCATGCGTCAGGGTCATATAGGTGACGCCCATCCGCCAGAACATGCGCAGCAGCGACAGGTCTTTCTGGATGGGGGCGCCGTTTTCCATCCCCATAAAAACGGAGATCAGCCCGGCGCGGGCGTTACGGCGCGCCTCCGCGGGCGAAGTGGTCAGCGCAGCCTTGTCCTGGTTGCGGTCCACCGAGTCATAGACCTTGGCTATCAGTTCGAGCGCCCGGCGCGTAGCGGCGTCGGGCGACAGGAAGTTGGAGGTGTAGATGGCGAAAAACGATCCGTTGACACCGCCCTTTTTCATCCGGGCGTAATCGACGTGGGTCACCGGGAATTTACCCGGGACATACCCCTGCGGTACCGGCCGGCCGAAATCCGCACCTTTGGCGAGCATCAGCGGCGCGTCGCAGTGGGAATCGAGCAGGAAGACCATATGCCCTCCCGCTTTACTTCTTCATCTGCTTGAGCGAAGAGCCACCGCCGATCTGGTCGGCCTTGACCTTCACGTAATCGGAATCGCCGTAGTAACGGCATTTGGAGGCGCCGGAGAGCGAGACGGAGAGCGTCTCGGTCACCATCACGTCCACTTTCGAGGCACCCTTGGCGATCACCGACACGTCGGCGGCGTCGAAGTTCTCGGCGGAAACGGTCGAGGCACCGGAGGCCTTTACATCGAGTTCCTGGGTATCGCCTTCCACATCCAGTTTGGAGGCGCCGGACAGGTCGACGTCCACGTCGCTCGACCGGAGGCTGACCACGGCCTTGGAGGCGCCGGCCAGTTTGATGGCGACTTCCGGGGCCTTGACATTGAGGTTCGTGATCTGGCTGCCGCCGCGCAGGTCAATGCTGAAGCGGTTCATGGTGTTCGAGAACTGGTCGTTGCACGAGAGTTTCGAAGCGCCGGAGAGGGTGATATCGGTCACGACCGGCATCCGGACGATGGCCTGGGCAATGCGGCTGCGGGCCTTTTGCTTGAGCCGGAAAGGAAGCCGGGTAAAATTCAGTTCCAGGACGCCGCCGCGGTTCTTGACCAGGAGATACGGCAGGAATTCCTCGGAGATTTCGATTTCCACCCGGAACTCGTCGGCGTGTTCCAGGGTCACTTCAAAGGCGTTGGTGACATTGAGGGCGGTAAAATCATCGATTTCATACACTTTCCGGACGGTGCGGGCATCGGCCAGCGCGATCGTCAGGCAAAGCGCAACGAGGAGAAACAAAGTCTTTTTCATATGCGTCTGAATTAATTGTTGTCAGCGATTAAACTTTTAAAATTAGCAAAACTTCCCGACAAAAGCAAAAATCATGACATTCTTTGCCGGACGACCTCGAAGAGCAGGACCGCCGCTGCGACCGAGACGTTGAGCGAACCCGTCTCCCCGACCATCGGAATGCGCGCCCCCACGGTGCAGAGGCTCAGCACCGGCTCCGAGATGCCCTTGCCTTCCGAACCCATCACCAGGGCCGTGGCCTTGCGGAAGTTCACTTCGTACATCGAATCCTCGGCCTTCTCGCTCGCGGCCACGATCTGGAACTCCGAATCGCGGAAATAGTAGAGCGCCGTCCGCAGGTTGGCGACCTTCGCCACCGGAACGCGCAGCAGCGCGCCCGCCGAAGTCTTCACGGCGTCCGCGTTGATGGCCGCGCCGCCCTTGGCCGGCACGACGATGCCGTCGACACCGGCGCACTCCGCGCTCCGCGCGATCGCGCCCAGATTGCGCACGTCGCTCACGCCGTCGAGCACCAGGAACACCGGATAGGCTTTCGTGGACAACGCATTTTCGACCATCTCCTCGAACGGCACATAGTCGATCTGCGCCAGATAGGCCACCACGCCCTGATGGGCGCCGCGGACCATATGGTTGAGTTTCTCGAGGGGAACGAACTGA
>JAEEGH010005995.1_pt1 | contig 30069 bp, 19 predicted proteins | sample 9134181 | NCBI WGS metagenome assembly JAEEGH01 (sample SAMN16246544, study PRJNA631951) | gut metagenome | biome: gut microbiome; feature: rumen; material: DP-attached | host: Bos | place: Iran: Karaj | collected 2018-10
GGTCATCCTCATCGGCCATATCACCAAGGAAGGCGCCATCGCGGGCCCTAAGGTGCTGGAGCACATTGTCGACGTGGTCCTGCAGTTCGAGGGCGAGAACCGCGGCCCTTACCGCGTCCTGCGGAGCATCAAGAACCGCTTCGGTTCCACGGCGGAGCTCGCCGTGTTCGAGATGACCGGCGCGGGCCTCCGCCAGGTGGCGAACCCTTCCGAACTTCTCATCCCCCAGCACGAGGACGGGCTCAGCGGCACGGCCGTGAGCGCGATGCTGGACGGCAACCGGCCCTTCATGTTCGAGGTGCAGGCGCTGGTGTCGTCGGCCGTGTACGGCACGGCGCAGCGCAGCGCGACGGGTTTCGACGTCCGTCGCCTGAACATGCTCCTCGCCGTGCTGGAGCGCCGCGCCGGCTTCAAACTCAGCCAGAAGGACGTGTTCCTGAACATGGCCGGCGGCCTGCGCATCACGGACCCGGCCTGCGACCTCGCGGTCGTGGTGGCCGTCCTCTCCTCCAACTTCGACTACGCCATCCCGAACGATGTGTGCTTCGCCGGCGAGGTGGGCCTGAGCGGCGAGATCCGGCCGGTTTCCCAGGCCGAGCGCCGCGCCGTGGAGGCCGCCCGGCTGGGCTTCAAGCGCATCTTCGTCTCGTCCTACACCCGCTTCGACCGCAAGCCCGAGGGCATCGAGGTCGTGAAAGTGGCCGACATTCCCGCCCTCGTCAAATCCCTGTTCCGATGAAAATGACGATGAAACAGATCAACCGGTACCTCTTCCCGCTGTTGATCCTGATTGCCGTGTTCCTGGCCTTCAACCGCCCGAAGGCGTTCACGAAGGAAGAGCGCCTGATCATCCGCCAGTCCGATTCCGTGATGTACGTGACCGTGTGGCCGGAGGACAGCGCGATTCTCCGCACGCCGTGCGTGGATTTCACCAAGGCGGAACTCAAGTCCAAGGATATCCAGACCCTGATGGCTAAGATGCTGGCCACCGTGCGGGCGCCGCAGCACGACGGCGTGGGTATCGCCGGGCCGCAGGTGGGCATCGGCAAGCGCATCATCTGGCTGCAGCGGCTGGACAAGGAGGGCGGCCCGTTCGAGTGCTACCTGAACGTCCGCATCGACAGTCTCTTCGGAAGCATCGGCAAGGGGCCGGAAGGCTGCCTGTCCGTCCCGCCCATGCGCGGCCTCGTCCCGCGCTACACGGACGCCATCGTCTCGTATGTCCATCCGGAAACGCTTGAACCCAAGCGCGATACGGTCCACGGCTACACCGCCGTCATCTTCCAGCACGAGTGCGACCACCTGGAGGGCCGCCTGTACATCGACCGGGCCGATACGGTCTATGTCTCCACCGCCTGGGAGGCGGAGCGGCGCGCTTTCGACTATTCCAAGCCCGACTGGTGGCCCTTGCAGTAGGCCTTTCCCTGCCAAGTATTCCGTTTTTTTCGTTATATTTGCTCTGGTATTCTGCAAGAATACTTCCGGTTTTCCTTGAAGACCCAGCGAGCATACGATCAATTATCTGACAGTGAGCTGATCGCTTTCGTCAAGAAGGGAGATGGCCGTGCCTTCGACGCCGTCTTCCTCCGGTATTATCCCCAGGTCCATCGGTTCATTCAGGCCCTCGTCAAGGACGATACCCTGGCGGAAGACCTTTCCCAGATGGTCTTTATGAAGGTGTGGCTGTACCGGGACCGGCTGGATGAGAGCCTGTCCCTCAAAAACTATCTGCTCGTCCTGGCGAGGAACAGTGCAGTGGATGTCTTTCGTTCCAAGCGGCACCTGCTGATGTCCAGTACCGCCGTTCTTCCCGAGAAGGCGGCGCCCGAACGGGCGGAGCACCAGGCCGAATTCAAGGAAGCGCGGTTCCGCATTCTCAAAGCCGTCGAAGAAATGCCTCCCCAGCGCCGGGAGGTGTTCAAGATGAGCCGCTTTTGCTCGCTCTCCAATGACGAGATCGCCCATTTGCTGGGACTGAGTGTCCGTACGGTGGAAAAGCATATCCAACTGGCCTTGCAGGATCTCCGCATGCACGGGAACTGATTTTTTCCCTTCAACATTACGCATCCTCCCCGTTTCGTTCGTTCTTTATATAACGAACACCTTAACTATAGCCAGCATTGGACATCGACATCAATACCCTGCAAGATTATCTGGACGGAAAGCTTTCCGAAGAGGAAAATCTGGAAGTCCAATTCTTCCTGTCGGACCATATGGACGACCCGGAGGTCCAGGACCTGCTGGAAGGGGCCTTTGACAGTTTTCGCATCGGGAAAGAAGACGCCGCCCGGCAGTCCCTGTCGGCCACCCGGGCCCGGTTGGGAATCTCTTCCCGCCGGATTTCCCGAAGGTTTGTCTGGCAGGCGGCGGCTGTGGTCGCCTTGCTCCTGGCCATCCCCGCGGCGCTTCAGGTCGGGTATCATCTTCACAAGGAACCCGCTCCCGTCGCCTGGAAGGAATTGAGTGTTCCGACCGCGCAGACGCGGGAACTCACGCTCCCGGACGGCACCCTTCTCTCCCTGGGGGCGGAATCACGGGTCACCTGGCCGGAAACCTTCACCGGAACGGAACGCCGCATCTTCCTGGACGGCAAGGTGACGGCGAAAGTGGCCAAGGATCCGGAGCATCCCTTCATCATCCAATCCGGGGACATTGACGTCCGTGTCCATGGAACGACCTTCAATTTCAAGTCGTACCGGAACAACACCATGGTGGAGATGATGTTGCTGGAAGGATCGGTCAGTATGGACATCCACTCGGATAATGGGGTTCGCGAAGTCTGGCTGACCCCGGGCGACATCGCCCAGTATGACCGTCAGGCGGGTGATGTGACCCTGGGAAAGATCTCCTCGGAGAGCTTTCACGTCTTTTCGGAAAACCGGTCTTTCAGTTTCTTCAATGTCCCCTTGTGCGACATCGCGGCCGATTTGGAACGCTCTTTCGGCACCGAGATCGTGATCGCCGACCCGTCCATCGTCTCCCGCCGGTTTCTTGCTTTCTTCACCAATCATGAATCCCTGGACGATATTCTACGCCTGCTCTCCGCCAACGGGAATCTGCGCATCGTACAGTCAGGAGGGGTCGTCTATATGTATGGCAAATAAAGAAACAATCATCATTCAAATAAAGTAAACTTAAAACTAACTGTAATGCTTCCATCTGATTTCTTGCGCTCCTTGCGCTCGATTCTGGTGACGGTCGCTCTTCTGCTTCCGGTGTGGCTCGGTGCGCAGAATGTGACACTGAACCTGAAAGATGTTTCTGTCCAGGAGGCTGTGACCCAACTTCAGTCACAGGGCAACTACACCATTGTCATCAGCGCTGACGATGTGGACTTGCAGCGGAGAGTCTCTGTTTCCGCCAAAGATGCGCCCCTGACCGAGGTGCTTTCTCAGATTTTCAAGGGACAGGACCTGGACTTTGCCATTCACGGAAACACGGTCTCCGTCACTCGGCACAAGGCCGTCGCCTCCACCCCCGGGAAGGCCAGCCTGCGCGGCGTCGTCCTGGACCAATCCGGCGAGCCGCTCATCGGAGCGTCGCTCGTGGACAAGGCTTCCGGCGCCTATGCCATTTCCGATGAAAACGGCGCATTTACCATGACGGGGATTACCCTGCCGGGCGTCCTGACGGTCTCCTACCTGGGCTTCGACGACCAGGAGGTGTCCGTGACCGGAAAGGAGCGTCAGCCCATCACCATTCTCATGGAAAACGAGAATGCCGTCCTGGACGAACTGGTGGTCGTCGGATATGGTACCCAGAAGCGGGTCAACCTGACGGGCGCCGTCTCTGTCATCGACGGAAAGCAATTGAATTCCCGTCCCGTCACCAATACCGCCATGGCGATCCAGGGCGCCGATCCTTCCCTGGTCCTGACCACGTCCAGCGGTTCTATCGACGGAACCAATTACAGTGTCAACATCCGCGGCAAGCTTTCCCTGAACAGCGGCTCCCCGCTCATCCTCGTGGATGGCATCGAGAGCTCCCTCACCCAGGTCAACCCCAATGATATCGAAAGCATCTCCGTCCTGAAGGATGCCTCGGCTTGCGCCATCTATGGTGCCAAGGCCAGCGCCGGCGTGATCCTGATCACTACCAAAAGCGGCGCGGAGGGCGACGCGAAGATTACCTACAACGGCCGCTTCAGCCTGTCGATGAACACCACCTCGACCGATTTCATCACCAACGGCTACGACTATGTGACCCTGACCAACGATTTCTACAAGACGCTCAAGGGCTATGGCGCCTGGACGTACTCCGACGAGCAGCTCCAGATGCTGTATGACCGCCGCAACGACGTAACGGAGAATCCGGAGCGGCCGTGGGTCATTCCTGATGAAACCAGAACCTACACGTACGTGTACCTGGGCAACTTCGACTGGTACAACTTCATCTTCAACCGCACGCGTCCCGAAACTGAGCACAACGTGACCGTGCGGGGTGGTACCAATAAGGTGAAGTACTATGCTTCCGCCCGCTATCTGTATCGGGAGGGTCTGTTCGCCGGCAATGCCCAGGATATCTTCAACAACGTTTCGCTGCGTGGAAAAGTGGACGCCAAGATCAGCAGCTGGCTGGACTACTCCACCAATATCAGCATGGAGCGGAACAAGTACGACTGGGGCGGCTTCTGGGAAATGGATGGTTCTACCGGCTATGTCAGCCAGGGTATCATGTGGAATGTCACCCAGAACGTGGGCCCCAACTATGTTCCTTTCAACCCGGACGGAACTATTGCCATGGTGCCCGGTTTCATGGCTGACGCCACCTCCCCGCTGATGTCGGGGCGTGGAGGCGTTTTCATGGATGGCCGGAACAGCAATACCAATGTGAACAACTACTGGACCTGGACCAATCGGTTCACCGCCCATCTGGCGAAGGGCCTCAACTTCGTCGCCGACTATACCTACCGCCGGCGTGACCGCCGCCTGAACAATCGCAGCCTTCCTACCGCCAACTCCTATGACAACGTGAATGCACGCATGTACACGGGCAACGGCCTTACAGGTGGTTTGTTCTCCAACGGATCAGTCTATGATTTTACCCGTGAGTACCGGTATTATCAGGACGGCAGTGTCATCAACGCCTATTTCGCCTATGACAATACGTTCGGCAACCACCATACGGCCGCCACGGTCGGCGCCAATTTCGACGACTATCATTCCAGCAGCCTGAATGTCCAGCAGAAGGGTTCCCTCAGCGACGCCCTGTCCTTCATCAACATGGCCAACGGTGAAATCGAGAAGGCTTCCATGTCCAACAGCGCCTACCGGACGCTGGGCTTCTTCGGCCGTGTCAATTATGACTGGAAAGGCCGCTATCTGGTGGAACTGAGCGGTCGCTACGATGGTTCCTCCCGTTTCCCGAAAGGTCATCGCTGGGGTTTCTTCCCCTCCGCTTCGGCCGGTTGGCGCCTGAGCGAGGAACCTTTCTGGGAGAACGTCAAACCCTATGTTTCCAACGCCAAGATCCGCCTCAGTTACGGAACCCTTGGAAACCAGCAGGTCGACAACTACTATTATTGGGAGGAGTTGAAAACCGGCCTCCTGAGCGGCTATACCTTTGACGGGGTCACCAATGCAGGATCCTCCTATGTCAATGCGCCCGTCACCAGCGGACCCACCTGGGCAACCGTGATTTCCAAGAATGTGGGCATTGACCTGGGTTTCTTCCGCAACCGCCTCACCCTGAATGCCGATTTCTTCATCCGGGACACCAAGGACATGCTCACCGCCGCCATGGCGCTGCCGTATGTCTACGGCGAGACGGCTCCTCAGGAGAATGCCGCCGACCTGCGTACGAAGGGATATGAACTTGCCCTTAGCTGGAAGGACAACCTCGTCGTTGCAGGAAAGCCGCTCTACTACGGAGTAACCGCCACGCTCGGAGACTTCGTCACCCATATCACCAAGTTTGACAACGAAAGCAAGCTCCTCAGCGAGAATTATGTGGGAAAGCGCCTGGGAGATATCTGGGGGTACGTGACGGACGGCGTATTCGCCACCGATGAGGAAGCGGCCGAGTATGAGCGTTCCATCGAATCGTTCTCCACGGTCAACAAGGGTATCAACGGGCAGGCCGCCCCTTGGAACCACTTGATGGCGGGCGATATCAAGTATGTCGACCTGGGAGGCAACGTGCAGTACGACGAGGCGGGAAACGTGATTTCCAACACGCCGGACGGCAAGATCAATACGGGTGACAATACCCTGAAGAATCCCGGCGACCGCCGCGTCATCGGCAACTCCCGCCCGCGTTACAATTACGCCCTCAAGGGGGAATTCAGCTGGGCCGGCTTCGACCTGAGCGTGTTTTTCCAGGGCGTCGGCAAACTGAGCTGGATGCCCAACGGAAACTGCATTTACTTCTGGGGTCCCTACTCCTATCACCGCCCGACCTTCATCCCCAAAGACTTCGTCAGCAAGTGCTGGTCGGATGAACCTGGCGCCGACAACAGCAAGGCCTTTTTCCCGCGCCAGCGCGGCAGAATCGCCACGACGTCCAATCTGGTCACCTCCGACTATTACCTCCAGAACGCGGCCTACCTGCGTCTGAAGAACCTAACCATCGGGTATACGCTTCCCATCAAGAGCGGCGTCTTCAGCAAAGCCCGCCTGTATTTCTCGGGTGAAAACCTCTTCTACCTGTCTCCGCTGAAAAAGGCGACCAAGTACATCGACCCGGAGGTGGCTACCTCTTCCATCAGTGAAGACTGCACCTATCCCTATTCGAAGACTTTCTCTCTTGGTGTTGACATTACATTCTGACGATTATGAAAAAGATTATCATAGCTCTGTCCTTCGTTGCAGCGGCATTGGGTCTGACTTCCTGCGAGGATTTCCTGACCAAGACGCCTGAGACCACACTGTCTCCCGACACCTATTTCTCCTCCAAGGCGGAACTGGACCTTTGGGCCAACAAGATCTATAACGATATTCTGCCCACGGCCGACGAACTGGCCGAACTGAACGCCGACGACAACGGTTCCACCTCCTCGCTGAGCGCCATCCAGCGGGGCACCCGGACTCCGTCTTCGAAGTCCTGGAGCGCCTCCACCTGGAAACCGCTCCGCAATATCAACTACATGCTGGAGAACAACAAATGCAGCGACGCTTCCGTCAAAGCCATGTATGACGGTGTCGGCTATTTCTTCCGCGCCTGGTTCTATTTTGATAAAGTCCGCCAATATGGTGACATCCCTTGGTATGACCACGTGATCGGCTCTTCCGATGTGGATGACCTGAACAAGCCCCGCGATCCGCGTGGATATGTCATGCTCCAGGTGATGAAGGACCTGGACAAGGCTTACGAACTGCTGCCCGCACGCTGGCCCTCGGACGCCGTGTACCACGTTTCAAAGGATGCCGCCCTGGCGTTGAAATCCCGCGCGGCCCTCTTTGAAGGGACTTTCCGGAAGTACCATGCCGGTTCCCAATATGTCCCCCAGGACAGCCAGACCTTCGGCGACGTGACCATCTCGTCCGAGTATTTCCTCCGCCAGGCCGCCGATGCCGCCTCCAAGATGATCGGCGCCCGGAAACTGTATACGGGGAATACGCTGGGGCTGGCCCCGAAGGCGACGGATGCGTCGTACCGGGAATACTTCCTGCTGGAGACCGCCGAAACGGATGAAACCATCCTTTCCCGCCGCTACAGCGTGGATATCCTGGTCCGCCACGGAATCCAATTCACCTATAAGAGCAATCATCGCAGCGCCAGCAGCCGCATGGTGAACCATTACCTGCAGTCCAACGGCGAGTCGATGACCAAGCGCAGCGGTTTCGCCTACAAGGATGGCGAAGCGACGCTGTCGTATGCCGACATGTTCGTCGGCCGCGATCCCCGGATGGCCCAGACCCTCCACGGGCCCGACTATGTCGCCATCGACGGAACGGCCCATGAACCCCTGTCCTGGGAGCGTACTTTCAACGGCTACCGGGTCATCAAGTACATTTCCGATTCCTCCCACGAGACGGCCACCACTTCCACCACCGATTTCCCGGTCCTCCGTTATGCGGAAGTCCTGCTGAATTACGCGGAAGCCAAGGCGGAACTGGGCGAACTGACCGCAGACGACATTTCCAAGACCGTCGATGTCCTGCGCGACCGGGTCGGAATGCCGGCGATGGGCGGGGTCCCGACCGAGGTCGACCCGATGCTGATGGATTACTATCCGCACGCCACCGGCAGCCAGCTTGCCGCCATCCTGGAGGTCCGCCGTGAGCGCACCGTGGAACTCTTCTGCGAAGGATTCCGCCAGTGGGATCTGCTCCGCTGGGGAGAGGGCGCTCTCCTGACTCCCCTTGCGACGGGTGGTTTCCGCGGCATCTGGGTGAATGGCCTGGGAGAGTATGACCTGGACAAGGACGGTAAGATCGACCTGTGCCTCTGGCAGGGGACCAAACCCGCCACGACGGCTCCGGCCACCAACATTATCGAGATCGGCGACCAGTTCACCATCACCGGCGGCCCTTCCGCGAATGTGGGATACCTCACGTATTACGGAAAAGAGGACTACACGTGGCACGAAGACCGGGACTACCTCTGGCCTATTCCTGCAGACCAGCGTTCCCTGACCAAGGGCGCCCTTTCGCAGAATCCCGGCTGGGACGACGGTCTTTCCTTCTAATCGGGCGGATATGCGCAGATTCATTTCGGTTGTTTCAACCATCGCATTGTCTGTCCTGGCTTCCGCCTGCGGGGGCAAGACGGCACCTGTAGAGGTGGATGATACTCCGCTGCAGGTGTCACCGGCCACCCAGGCCGTCGCGAGCCTCGGTGAAATCAAAACGTTCACCGTCGTGTCCTCGACGGACTGGTACGCGCGCAGTTCCGCTTCCTGGGCCAAAATCCAGACGGCGTCGGGGAAAGCCGACAAGAGCGGCTCCCCGTTGACCGTCAACTGCGAGGAGAACAAGGGAACGGAGCCCCGGACCGCACAGATCACTGTTTCCAACCTGGGGAAGGAGACGGTCACCGTCTCCATCGACCAGGCGGCGGGCGACGGGACGACCCCCGTCACCCGGCGGGGCATTGCCACGGCGGAAGACCTCGTGGCTTTCGCCAAAGCCGTCAATGGGGAAGGATCCATCGCCCCGTTCCTGGTGGACGGCGTGGTCAAGTTCCTGAACGACATCGACGCCTCCTCCATCAAGGAATGGGTTCCCGCCGGGACACAAGCCATGCCGCTGAAGTACAGCATCAACGGGAACAACTGCACCATCAAGAACGTCAACTGGACCGTGGACCTGGATAAATACCCGATGGCCGGCCTCATTGGCTGTGCGACGGGAATCACCGTCCAGAAGCTGACTTTCGGCGATGACGGCAGCCAGGTGACCTTTACCGGCAATCCCTCGGGGAAGGTCAGGGCCGGCGGGATTGTCGGCCGGGCTGAAGCCATCAAGATGGACCGTGTCACCAACAATGCAGACCTCGTCGTGACGGGGACGTCCGCCACCGGGAACAACCTGATCATCGGCGGTGTCGCCGGCTATATCAACTCCGACAGCGCCCTGGGAGGAGAACTGAAGAGCGAAGGCTGCATCAACAACGGCGACATTACCGTCTCGGTTCCCGCCCAGCAGGGCGGCATCGTGGGGTACAATTCCGGCGTCATCACGAACTGTTCCAATTACGGAACCATCACCGGCAAGAAGGAAGGCGATTACGGGCCGGGCTGGCTGTGTTCCTACAACAGCACCAAGGCCAATGTCACCTCCAACTACGGATATGGTTTTGTCGGGGACTGTCCGGCCATGATGAAGAATGCCATGATCAACTACGAGGCCGGCTATGACCTGGAAGCGAACACGGTGGACTGGACCCTGGATGCCTACTATGACTGGGAGACCGTGGAAACACGCCAGCTGCACAGGGGGGCCACCTACTACCACTACAACTGCATCAATGTTCCCCGGCATATCCATGTCCTGGAAATCGACCTCCAGGATCCGGGTATCGAACTGAACAGCGCCGTGGCCGACGAGCTGATTCCCAACCCCAACGGAAACGGCAACAACAACAACGGTTACAACAAACGGGAGACCCTGTCCATGCTCTGCAACCGGCGCCGGGCCGAGGGAAAGAAGGTCTTGGCGGGTGTAAACAGCTGCTTCTTCGACTCCAATGACGGAATCAGCCGGGGCTTCCACGTGGAAGACGGCGAGCCGGTGTATATCAACAACCCTTCCGTGGTCACCAACCTGGTGAACCACGCCTGGGGATTCACCGTATTCACCGACGGAACGGCGTCCTGCGGGAAGAAAAAGTTCACCGGGACCCTCCGCATGGGCGGAAAGGAGTACCGTTTCAACACGGTGAACGATACGACCCTCCGGCATGCGTCCCCGACCGTTTCTCCCGTCAACCTGTTCACGTCGCGGTATGTCCGCGTTCCGCATTCGTCCTTCCCGACCCTCATCAACGACCTGGCCTCCAATGTCCTCTATGTCATTTGCGAGTATACGGGAGACGTGATGAAGGTGAACACCGGTTATGCCGAGGCGAAAGTGGTGGACATCGTGGACGGACGCTCCGGGAGCATCACCAAGCCCTATATCACGGCCCGGAATCGCATCGGCATCGCGCTTTCCGGCGACATGGCCAGCGAGTGGTATGCCAAGGTCAGGAAAGGGGATATCGTGGAGTTCAAGTGCGACATCGCCATCGACGGTGACGCCTCCAAGCCCATCTTCGCCCTGGATTCCTCCATGTACCAGCTGCTGACCGAAGGCCAGGATGCATCCAATACACCAGGTTCGACGGCGAGCCTGTACTCGAAATATGACCCGATCACCTTCCCGGTCGTGAGCCAGGACCGTTCCAAAGTCTGGCTGGTGGAAATCGACGGCCGCCAAGGCTGGTATTCCACCGGAATCAAAGGCTATGAGCTTTACCGGATTGCCAAGAAGCTCGGCGGCTGGTGGGCGACCCGCCTGGACGGCGGCGGCTCTTCGGCCATGTGGGTCTGGGATACGGCCAAAGGCAGCGGTTCCCTGGTCAACAGCGTCTGTGACTCCAAGGGAGAGCGCAGTTGCATGTCCTATATCCTCTTAACGGAAAAATAAACCATATAATAACCATGAAAGTTTTTAACAGAATAACCTTTGCGCTGCTTTTCGGAGCGGCCGTGACGGTTTCCTGCAACACCAAGGAGCAGGGTGGATCGGCCTATACCATCACGGCCGACAGGACGGCCGTCAATGACGTGGCTGCCAATGCCCCCGGTACGGAGGTCGTTGTCGTCACGACCGACGCCCCGTATTGGATCGTCCTCACGCCCGACTGGATCAAGGCCGATCCCACCACGGGCGTCGGCGGAGGAAAGAGTACCATCGTAACCCTCACCATTGCCTCCAACTACAAGAATGAGACGACCGACACCTACCCGCGCAGCGGGAATGTGGTGTTCTCGGGCGGAAAGACCTCGCTAACCATCCCGGTCAACCAACTGGGCCATAAGGGCTATATCGACCCGAGCCTCGGGATCGGCGGCATCCCGGACATCAATGAATTCCGGGACTTCATCGCCGCCGTCAATGAGGGTGGCGCCATCTCCCGCTGGATGAATCCGGTGGGCGAAGTGGAGCTCCAGGCCGACCTCGACCTCGCCGAACTCAGTGCCGACTGGGTCCCGATCGGCGCCGTGGAGCAGACAGGGAACGGAAACAATGCCTGCAAGCCGGTGGGCAACGCCTTCAGCGGCAAGTTCAACGGCGGCGGCCACACCCTGAGGAACTTCCATGTATCCAAGAACCTGGAGGATGTCGCCAACGGCGCCACCTTCGGCCTGTTCGGCGTCCTGGACCATGCCGTGGTCAAGAATCTCCACATCGAGACCGACTTCACCGTGTCCGCCAACGGGACGGCCGACGTGGGCGTCGTGGCCGGTACGGTCCTGTGTTCCACGATCGAGAATGTGACGGTGACGGGAAAGATCACTTCGGCCGGAACCACCGCCAACAAACGCTTTGCCCTCGGCGGCATCGCCGGCTTCGTCTTCAGTGTCTTCGACGCTGAAACCGGCGCGGCCGTCGACAGCTACATCAAGGATTGCAAGGTGGAGGCGGAAGTGAATGTCGACTGCGGCACCAATACGGCCAGCGGCGCCACCGGCGTCATGTACGGCGGCATCGCCGCCTTCGCCACCAATATCAAGGACGAGTCCCGGATCCATATTGAGAATTGTGAGAACAACGGGACGATGACCGTCAAGGCCGGACGATGCAGCGGCATCCTCCCGACGGCCAATTACGGCGCCATCGTGAAGGGCTGCACCAACAACGCCTCCCAGTTCAACACCATCGCAAACGGACGTATCGGCCAGATTGTCTGCAACCTGAGCGCCAACAGCGCCGTCATCGACTGTGTCAACAACGGTGACCTGACGACCACCGGCGCCAAGACGACCACCGGCGCCCTCGTCGCCCTCCTCGGCGATGATACGGCCTACATCGAAGGTGGTGAACGGATTTGCAACACGGGAACCATCCTTTCGGCCTTCGATCCGTCCACAGACGGCAGCAACCGCAACTTCTCCGGGCTCCTCTGCGCGAACATGAACAAGTTCGACCACGTCTCCAACGTGATCCTGAGCGGCCGCTACGGCGCCTACAAGGCCGACGGCAATCACGAGATGTATCCGGTCAACGCCGCCAATATCATGGAATACATCGGCTGGCTCAACGACTCCTACAAGGAAAAGGCGACGAATATCACGTACACCTCTTCTGGTCCGGAACCCGAAACCCCGGAGGCCGGCGGCGGCATTTCCGATCTCGATCCTGTCAACGATACTTGGGACTAAAACGCAAACGACATGAAAAAATATACGATAATCGCCGCTTTTGCGGCAGCCCTCCTGCTGGCGGGCTGTGCCAAGGAAATGCCCGGTGGTGACGATTCCCTTCCGGCAAAGACCGTTCTGAACGCCACCCTGTCGCACTTGACGAGAACGGAAATCGACGGGGTCAAGGTCACCTGGTCGGCAGGTGATGCCATCAACGTCAACGGAACTGTGTCCAACGCGCTTTCCGAGGCGGGAGCCACCGGGACCTTCACGTTCCGGAAAGAACTGTCGACACCCTATAAAGCGGTCTTCCCGGCCGATCTGTACAAGGACGCCACTACGGTGACCCTGCCGGCCACGTGGGCGGTGGACGATTTCGACCTGCCGCTTTACGGGTATGCCGAAAGCGGGAAAGACCTTCCCTTCAAGTCCCTGACCGCCCTGATCAAGCTTTCGGTCACGGGTGAGTCGACGACTACCCTGAAAGAGGTAACCGTCAAGGGGCTCTCCGAGGAACAGGTCAGCGGTGACTTCTCCATCGACTACACGACCGGCGCGCTCGCTCCTCTGTCCGATTCCGAGGCTTCCAAGGAAGTCAAGGTCAACGTCGGCAAGGCCCTCTCCGGCGAACCTGTCATCATCTACATCCCGGTGCCGGCCGGCACCTATGCCTCCGGCTACCAAATCGACCTGTTGGACACGGAGGGGGGATTGATGAAGAAATCGGTGTCCGCCCGTACCCTCAAGGCCGGCGAACTCCGGATCATGCCCAGTCTGGCCTTCGCCCCTTCCACGGAGCCGGGAGAGAATATCGGCGGTATTCCGGATGTTGCCGAGCTCAAGGCTTTCGCGACCGCGGTCAACAACGGCCTGTCCATCGGCCGCTGGCTCAACGACGCCGGCGAAGTGGAACTCCTGGCCGACCTGGATCTGGAAGGTGAGGAGTGGACGCCCATCGGGAACGCTTCCGTTACTACGGCCAACGCCATCACCGGCAATGCCTTCACGGGCGTTTTCAATGGTGGAAACCATACGGTGGACAACTTCAAGGTCACGATTCCGGCCACGGACGGCGGTTCTGTCGCCGGTCTGTTCGGCGCTGTCCAGGGAGCCACCATCAAAGACCTGACCATTGGAAGCAAGGTGGTTCTGAAGACCTCCTCCAAGACTTTCGTCACCTTGGGTGGCGTGGTCGGCTATGCCGCGGAGTCCACCCTGAAGAACCTGGACAGCCATGCCACGCTGGTCAATGACGGCGGTGCCGACAATGTCCGGCTCGTCATCGGCGGTACGGTTGGAACGATGTATGCCTCTGCGTCCGCCCCTTGTACGGCGGAGAACCTCCAGGGCCACGCGTCCTTCGACGTGACGAACACGGTGAATACCAAGAACGGCGGAACTGGCATCAGCGTCGGCGGCGTCATCGGCTTCACGGACGGCGAATCCCTGGAGCAGGCCGTCCAGGTGACCGACTGCGCCAACCACTCCAGTTTCTCCGTCCAGGCCACCCGCACGGGCGGTGTCATCGGCTCCATGAACGACTTTACCAAGGCGGAAGGGCTGGTGAACAACGGAAACATCTCCTGCACCGACACGAAGGCCAGCAACAGCCGTGTAGCCGGCATCGTGTCGGCGATGGGCAATTCCACGTTGCTTTCCAACAGTACCAACCAGGGCGATGTCGTCTTCGCCGTGGCCGACGACAAGACCCACGGCTATGCCGCCGGCATCGTGGGACAGACCAACGACGGCAACAGCGTGACGGTCATCGACGGATGCGCCTCCTATGGCTCGGTCCTGTCTGACATCTGGTACGCGACCGACAAATACATCGGCATCATCTGCGCCAATTTCAACTCCAAGACCATCACGGTGAAGAACTGTGTCCTCGGCGGGAAGATCGGCCCCTACACGCCGACCGCCGAATCCCCGGTCGTGGAACTGACTGAGTCCAACTTCAGCCAGTACTACTCTATGGCCACCGCCAAATCCCAGAAGGTCACCTTCGAGAACAATAGTTTCGGAGGGGGCTCCTCCAGTGAGAAAGGCATCGCTTCCGCCGATGACCTGATCGCCTTCGCGGAGGCCGTCAATGCCGGCAACTCCACCGAAGCCTGGCAGAATGCCGAAGGTACGGTGACCCTGCTTGCCGACATTGACCTGAGCGGCAAGAACTGGACCCCGATCGGCAACGTTTCGTCCGCCGGCAATGCGAATAACGCCTCCAGCCCTACGGGCAACGCCTTCTCCGGCAAATTCGACGGAGGCAACCATACCGTCAAGAACTTCACGGCCGACGTCGCCATCGCCGACAATGGGGTCTATGGACTCTTCGGCTATGTCCAGGATGCCACGATCAAGAATCTGTCGGTCGAAGCCGACCTGACCCTCCGGGCCGCGGCCACGGCCGACGCCGGCGTCCTGGCCGGGACCGTCGCCGGTTCCACCATCGAGAATGTCACGGTGAAAGCCACGCTGACCATATCCGGTGCGGACGTCGACAACAAGCGGTTCAGCGTGGGCGGCATCGCCGGTTTCGTGTTCGGCACGCCGGAAGCCCCCGCCCTCATCAAGGGATGCACGGTGACGGCAACGGCGAATGTCGAGTCTGGCAAGAACACCAAGAACGGCGCCACTTGCGTCCATTATGGCGGCATCGTGGGCTTCTCCACGACGGTCAGCGGGACGACAGCGATTGCCTGTACGCTGGAGAACTGCGTCAACAACGGCACCATTACGGCCAAATCCGGCCGCAGTGCAGGCATCCTGGCTGCCGCGAACCTGGCGACCCTGATCAAGAATTGCGTGAATAACGCCACGCATACCAACAGCTTCGCCAATGCCCGGATCGCCCAGATTGTCTGCACCCTGGGCAACTACTCCGGGGTGGTCGGCTGCACCAACAACGGCGACTTGACCACGACCGACGCCAAAACGACCACCGGCGGTATGGTCGCGCTGTTCAACGGGGATGAGTCTTATCTGGAGGGCGGCACCAATACGGGTACCATCATTACCGGCTTCGATCCGTCCACGGATGGCAACAACCGCAACTTCTCCGGCATCATCGGCGCCAACATCAACAAATTCAAGCACGTCAAGGACTTTGTGGTGAGCGGGAAATACGGTCACTACAAGGGCGCCGAGGCGCCTGAGATGGCGACGATCACCGCGGAGAACTTCCGGGATTACATCGGCTATCGCACCGAGGCCAATGAATCCAAGATCACCGGCCTCACCTATGTCGCCCCGTAACTGTGCCGCCGTATGAAACGGATCCTTTTTCTTTTCTTCGCTCTTTCCCTCTTTTCCCTGTCCTGTCCGGCGGACGGGAAGGGAAAAGAGTTGAAGGTGCTCTATTGGAACATCCAGAACGGGATGTGGTCCGACCAGGCCGACAACTATGACCATTTCGTCGCGTACGTCCAGAGCCTGGACCCGGATATCTGTATCTGGTGCGAAGCGGAATCTCGCTACCTCACCGATACGGCTGTCAAAATGCAAATGCCGGAGGACCAGTATCTTCCATGGAACTGGGACCTGCTTGCCCGGCGGTATGGACACCAATATACCCTTGTCTGCGGAAAAAGGGACACCTTTCCGCAGGTGATTACTTCCAAGTATCCGTTGCGTATTGTCAAGCGCATCACCGGAAACGGGGACGATATCATTGTCGCCCACGGGGCCGGCTGGGCCAAGGTCGATTTGGGGAAAGGGAAAGAGCTCAATATCGTCACCCTGCACACCTGGCCGTCCAAATTCGCCTATCAGGCGGTGGACGAAGCGGCCAGTGCGGCCGCGCGGGAGGGCGATTACTTCCGGGCCAAGGAGATGCAGTTCATCTGCCAGGAAACCATCGAGAAGGTCCCCGACGCCTCCCGGCAGTGGTGGCTGATGACCGGTGATTTCAACGCCATCTCCTCCATCGACAATTTCCACTACCGGCTTCCTGCCGACGATCCGGCTTTCCTCGTGCACGACTATGTCCGCGCCCACACCCCGTACATCGATGTCATCGAGCGGCTCTATCCCGGCGAGTTCCAGAAGAGCACGCTCTCCGGACGACGGATCGACATGGTCTATCTCACCCCGGCCCTGTACGAAAAGGTCACTTTCGGCCGGATCCTTTACGAAGGCTTTGCGGAATCCTGGCGGGATCCCCGGGGAAAGGACATCCATAATTTCTGCCACCCCTCCGACCACTATCCCGTCCTGGTGACCTTTCAGTTGAAATAACAGACGAAGCATGAAAAAGATTTTACAGATCATCCTCCTGGGGCTTTGTGTCGCTTCTTGCGCGAAGGCGTCCCGATATGCCAACCGGGCGGAGGCCATCGCCGCCCAGATCCACGATCCTTCCTCCCGCTATGTCGTCGTGACCGTCCATCGGGGAGACTGGCGGAATTTCCCGGAGAATTCCATTCCGGCCATCGAGAGCATCATCCGGATGGGAGCCGACATCATGGAACTGGACCTGAAGATGACGGCTGATTCTGTTTTGATCCTCAGCCACGATGCCGATGTCCTGCGCTGCACCAATTTCAGCAGCGTTTTCCGGGACCAGCCCGGCAAGAGCGCCCGTGTCAAGGACCTCACCCTGGAAGAGATCAAATCCCTCAGCCTGAAACGGGCGCACAACGTCGCAATCGACACGCTGCACATCCCGACGCTCCGGGAGGCGCTCCTCTGCTGCAAGGACCGCATCTGCGTGAATGTGGACCAGGGATACGAATACTACGACCAGGTGCTGGCCGTGACCGAAGAACTGGGTGTGACGGACCAGATCCTCATCAAGGGAAAGAAGTCCATTGAGACCGTGGCCGCGCATGAAGCCGCCTACGAGCACAATATGATGTATATGCCCATCGTGGATATCCAGAAGCCCGCCGGCATGGCGCTTTTCAACTCGTACATGGAGCAGGGTGTGGTCCCGCTGGCCTATGAGGTCTGCTGGCAGCAGAATGACGGGACCTTTGAAAAGGTCGCCCGCCAGATCATCGATCAGGGATCCAAGGTCTGGGTCAACACGATCTGGGCGTCCCTGTGCGGTGGCGATGGAAATGACGACGATGCGGCTTTCATGGCGGAAGATCCGGGACAGGTTTACCAGCAGTATTTGGACAACGGCGTCTCCATGATCCAGACCGACCGGCCGGAATTGCTGATCGGCTGGCTCACCAAGAAAGGACGCCATACGCTTAAATAGAAAAAGCCTTGGACAGCAGCAAGGCGCAGAAATCATACAAGAGGTACAGGATGCAGACGTTCATCGCTGCACCCCTTGGATATGCCTTGTGCTACGTCTGCCGCCTGTCCGTACTGGACTTATGCCATAGGAAACTCGTAAACGGTTTCCTGGCCGACGGGGCCAACATGGGAGCGCCGGTCGGTATCATGGCGCTTTCCCTGCCAAGTATCTCTCTCTGATAAGCGCCGCTCCAGGAGTTGGTGCAGGTCCGATGCGCGCACGCCCCAGCCGGGGACGGCGAGGAAGCGGGGCGGAACGCTCGCGGCGAGCCGGCCGACGGCGATGTCCGGGCGCAGGCGCTCCAGGAGATCGGCCAGGAGGTCGATATACTCGTCCAGCGTCCAGCGGACGAAATCCTCCGGCCGGGCGGCGAATTCCTCCGCCATCGGCGTGCCTTTCAGGAGCTGCAGCTGGTGGAACTTGATGCCGTCCAGGGGGAGGGCGTTGATGCGGGACACGTCTTCCAATATTGTCTCCCGCGTTTCGCCCGGCAGGCCCAGGATGAAGTGCCCGCACACCGGAATGCCGCGCGCGGCGGTCTCCCGCACCGCCCGCTCCGCGCAGGCGAAATCGTGCCCCCGGTGCACCCGCAGCAGGGTTTCATCCCGGCAGGACTCGATTCCGTACTCGATTCGTGCGCACCCGAGGGAAGCGATGTAATCCAACTTTTCCGCGTCCACGCAGTCCGGCCGCGTGCCGATGACCAGGCCGGAAACCGCCGGATGCGCCAGGGCCTCCCCGTATGCCTCCTGCAGCCGCGCAAGCGGTGCAAACGTGTTGGAAAAGGATTGGAAATAAGCCAGATAAGGCCCATGCGCCCTTCCCCTTGCCGCGTGGAAGGCGATCCCTTCGTCAAGCTGCTGCGTGATGCTTTTGGACGGCGTACTGTACGAAGGATGGAACGCGGCGTTGTCACAGAACGTGCACCGGCCGTGCGGACACGAGAACCCCGCGTCCACGACCAGCTTCAGCCCCGTCTCCTTCGCCGCATGGTATCGTTTTCCTTCCCACTCCATACGGCAAAGATAAGAAATAATGAAAAACGCGGAAAGACGGATTTTTATTCTTATCTTTGAAAAGGTGTGTCACATAATTCATTACAACTATGGCTGGTAAAGTTTTAGAGGTGGGCTATGCCGCCTTCCCGTCGGTAAAGCTGTACAAGGTGGTTACCAATCCTGAGACAGGGGAAAAAACCCTGAAGTTCAAGAACGAGTTGATTTACGGCGACCGGATCGTCCCGTCCATCCTGAAAAGCACCGGCGACTACAGCCGGGTCGAGGTGGGCGGCAAGCAATACATCCGGGTCACCAGCCGCCGGAGCTACGGCGTCATCCTGGAGTCCCAGCTGCTGCCTGATCCGGTGCTCGAGGTCAATTTCATCGACGTGGGCCAGGGCGACGGATGCCATATCGTCACCCCCGACGACAAGCATTTCATCATCGACGCGGGCGAAGAGAAGAACATGTTCCGCTTCCTCCGCTGGCGGTTCAACCTGAAAGATGCCAAGACGGCGCCGCCGGACATGACGGTCGTGATCTCCCATTCGGACACGGACCATTATCTGGGGTTCAATGAAGTCTTCCCGAACCATGAGGGGCTTGCCCAGCAATTGACCTTCGACAAGATCTACCACAACGGAATGGTGGAGGCGTCGGGAACGAACCCCACCTCGCTGGGTACGATCCTGGACCTCTCGAAAAAAGGGTATGACTACAATAGATACGTCACCGACCTCTGTGATACGCAGGAAGATTACGAGGCGCGCGTGAAGAGCCTCAAGGGACGCAAGTCGGGCGGGATCGGAAAGTATATCCAGGCCCTCGAGCTTGCGCCCGGCGCCCCCAAGATGGCGCTGCGGAGAGGCTGCCCGCCAATCTACGACAACTGCGGCCTGAAGATCGAGGTCATGGGCCCCGTCGCGGAACAGATCGACGGAAAGGACGCCCTGCCTTATTTCGGCAGCCCGGGGGAGACCAAGAACGGGCATTCGGTGATTCTCAAGCTGACCATGGGTCACCTGAAGATCCTGCTGGGCGGTGACCTGAACACCAAGTCGGAATACTACCTGATCAAGAAATACACCGGGATCGACATCAAGGCGATCCGGGCCGAGCTGAAAAAGAAGCTGACGCCCGAGAGACGGGCCGAACTGGAGGCCCGGCTCGAGGAAGCCATCGTCAAGGCGCGGGAATTCCTGCAAGTGGACATCGCGAAATCCTGCCATCACGGCAGCGCCGATTTCTCCATCGACTTCCTGAAGGTCCTCAATCCGATCGCGACGGTCATCTCCAGCGGCGACGACGAGCCGCACTGCCATCCCCGCCCGGACACCCTGGGCACCATCGGCAAGTACAGCCGCGGGGAACGGTCCCTGATCTTCTCCACCGAACTCGCCCGGTCGGGCAAGGAGTTCCTGGACCTGTCCAAACGGAGAGAAACCGATTCCACGCAAGAGCGGGTGGTGACGGTCTACGGGATGATCAACGTCCGGACGGACGGAAACCAGGCCATCATCGCGCAGAAGCTGGAAAGAGTGGTCAACACGACCAAGTGGGACATCCACAAGCTCATCTGGAGCGAGGAGAAGGGCGAGTTCGAGTACATCATGGACTAAGCTTCCGAAAAAACACGGGCGAAAAAACACGGGCCGCGCAACTTGCGCGGCCCGTGCCATTCTATGGAACGCGGCGATTATTCCGTTTCAGTCGCCCAGCCATTCAGCTGATGGAGCGCGGGATTGATGGAGCAGACATCGGCCGGGAAGGGGAAATACTCGTGCTTGCCCTTGATGAACTGGTGAGGAATACCGTCATAAGGCTTTGTTTCGATGTAATACCATCTGTGCTCGGGTTCTTTGTCCTTGGACATGGCGTCGTATGCCTGAGGATATCTGTCGAGATCCTTTCCGCATACCTGGTCCGCGATGCCCCAGCGGACGATATCGTGGAATCGGCAGCTTTCGAACCAGAGTTCGTACTGCTTCTCTTCCTGGACATTGGCGAGCGTAAGCTCGGTTTCGGGCACTTCTGCGCGGCGCTGAATCAGGTTGAGCGCTTCTTTGCCCTTGGCGGCGTCACCGCTTCCGATGCAAGCCTCGGCATAGAGAAGAAGGGCTTCGGCATAGCGCGCGCACTTGGAATTGGACTGGTTTGACGCACCGTCGGAAACCTCAGGGACAACATCGATGCCGTTGAGGGACATAAACTTCCAATTCATATAGTAGGTGCGGCCGAAGAAGCCGTTGGCATTCATCCCTCTCTTCGGATCTTTCTTCTTGTCTGCCAGCGTCCATTCGGAAGCCGGCTTCAGCTCTCCGGAAGTATGGTTGTTTCCGACATAGTCGGTATCCCAGCGCATCCACGGGAATTTGTCAAAGATTTCCTTGCCATCGCTGTCGATGCCGTACAGCCATTCGTCAGGCGTGAAGAAGGTGCCCATCCGGCGAGGACCGTTTCCGTCGTGCGCGAGGAACTTCTCGGCAAAATAACCGTTGATGGCGCCGCCGTTCCAGCCCGTGGTCGCCTGGCATACCGGCCAGGAATTCATATTCTTGCCACGCCAGTTGAGCGTGTTGTTCTGATTCCACTTGGCACGGGACCGGTTGTCCCCGGAGGAATTGTTCGCGTCATAGACCCAGTTCGGCTCGAAGATCTTTTCCTCGTTGCCGTCTCCCGGGGTATGGAAATTCTCCCACCAGCGGTCTCCGGGAACCAGCGCATATTTGCCCGAGTTGATGAGGTCGCCGAGATACTTGCGGGCCACATCCATTTCGCCGGCGAACACCGCGGACTTTCCGGCGACAAACTGGGCGAAGCCCTTGGTCGCGTAAGTGGTGGCATCCTTGTCGGAGGTGCTGCTTCTTTCTCTCAGGTTAGGAATGGCGGTTTCGCATTCTTTGATACACCAGTCGAGGAGGAACTTCTGGGACTCCACATTCGTAGGATCCTCATCGGTCAGGCAGTGATCCACAAGCGGAGGGCGCTGCCAGGTGAGCGCCGCTGTCATATGGCACCAGGCGCGGACCACCCTCGCCTCGGCGACGCAGCGGTCCACCACGGGGCTTGAATAGGCCCCTTCCTTGGTGAAGTTGTCGATCACGAGATTGCAGGCGTAAATTGTATGATACAGACTCGTATATACCCTATTGATGATATCATAAGTCGCATCATAGCGATACTCGTTGAAAAGACGCACATCCAGATGGTCGTCCTTGTTTTTTCCTGCGGCAAACACATCGTCTGCCGAGTAGTTCAACATGAAGAAATACGGATTCCAGTTTCCGATGGAGCCGTAAACACTCTGCACCAGCCGGGCATAGACATTCACCAGGGCGGCTTCCGCCGCTTCATCGGACGTGTAATAGGTTTCGTAGGCGACGACTCCCTTCTGCTGGATATCCAACTGCTTCGTGCAGGCGGAGAAAAGCAATGTGCAAACCGCCGTAAGGGCTACAATATATTTGTTCATAATCAAGATCTCCTGTGAATTAGAAAGAAACATTTACACCGAACATGCATTTACGCATGCTGGGATATGCGCCGATATCCACACCGCGGCCGGACGCCGAGCCGGAAGTCGCCGTCTCGGGATCCATGCCCGGATAGCTGGTGAAAGTGAAGAAATCATCCAGGGAAACGAACATGCGAAGCTGCTTGATGAATACCTTCTGCGTTATCTTCTGAGGAATCGTGTAGCCGAGCTGCATCTGCCGGATCTTGAAGAAAGAGCCGTCAAACAAGCCGGCGGTGGACCCCCAGAAATTCACGTCGCCGGACACTTTCGCCGGTTCAGGGAACTTGGCGTTCGGGTTCTTCTCGCTCCTGGAATTCAGATAGAAGTATCTGAGGCTGTTGTGATAGCCGGCGCGATAGAGCGTATTCAGGATCTGGCAGCCGCCCTGTCCGGAACCGAACACGACGAAGTCCAAGCCTTTCCACTCGAGATTGAGGGTGATGCCATAGGTATAGTCCGGAAGGCCCTTGCCGATATTGGTCATATCGGCATCGCTGACCTGGCCGTCCCCGTTGACATCTCTGAGGTCGGGAGTCCCGTCCTCTTTGACGCCGTCATAGATATATCCGCGGATATACCAGATCGGCTGTCCGACTTCAAAGACCGTTTCGTTCGGGTAGTTGCTGCCCGAGGACGGGTTCTGCGTGAGTCTCGGAAGCGAGGGGAGCAGGTAGGTGACTCTGTTCTTCAGATAAGAGAAGTTTCCATTGATGCTGTAACTGAAGTCACCGATGGTGTCCTTCCAGCCGAGTTCGGCTTCAATACCGGTATTGAGCACATTACCGGCGTTGCTGGTAACCAAGGAGACACCGTACTCCGGCGGCGGAGAATAGGACACAAGCAGATCCCGGGTTTCCTTGCGGAACCAGTCAAGGGTGAGAGAAAGCCTGTTATTGAGGAAGCGGGCATCCAGACCCGCGTCGAACTGATTGGACTTCTCCCAGGTGAGGTCGGGGTTCGCCAGTCCGTCCGGGGCGGATCCATAGACGTTTCCGGTCTGGTCGACGTGATACTGATACCACTGACTGTTGAGAGAGATGGAGGTGGAGTAGGGATATCCGCTCAGCACGTTGACATTACCATTGATACCCCAGGAGGAACGCACTTTCAAGAAGGAAAGGGCGTTGGTGGAGACTGCATTCTTGAACCAGGGCTCGTTGCTGATCGTCCAACCGGCAGACACGGAAGGGAAGTAACCCCAGCGGTGCTCGGGAGAGAGTTTCGAAGAGTCGAAGGCGTCTGCGCGGAAGTTTGCCTGGATGCTGTAACGGTTGTCATAGCTATAACCCAGACGGGCGAAGTAGGAAAGGCTGGCGGACTCGGAGGGAGAGTTGCTGAATTTCTTGGTGGCATCATCCTTCACATAGTCCAGATAACGGAAGTTGGGATTGTATCCCTTCAGGATGTCCGAACCGGTCGCCGTACCACTCACATTATCCGATTTGTTCTTGATGAAGGACATACCGGCCATCAAGTTCAGATTGTGCTTTTGGGCGAAGATCTTGTTATAGTTGGCAAAATTCTCCCACTGATAGTAGAGACCCGTGTTGGCGGCAGCCCTGAGGGTGTATGTCTTGACATCTGCTTTACCATTCGAGAAGAAAGGAGCCTGATAACTGTGCGAGTTGCTCTGGGTGATGCGGAAACCGAAGCGGCTGGTGATGACCAGGCCCTTGATCGGCTTGAGATTCGCATACAGCACGCCGTGGACATTGATACCGCCGCTCGATCCTTCGGTGGCGTCCCTCTGTACGAACGGGCTGCCGCCTCGGGTTTCGTCAATGGCGGAAGTGGCGAACCAGCCGTTCTCGTCGCGAAGGAAAGAGTACGGGTACTCGGAGGCACCGGCCAGAACCGCTTCGTATTTGTTCCTGTAATCCTGGTTGAACTGGCTCGGATCGGTCCAATAGACCGGTGTGCAAGGGTCGATGGTCATCAGGGACTCGAAGGCGGAGCCGTAGCCCTGCTGGGAAACGGATCTGGTCGACCATTGTTCGATGGAGATGTTGTTTCCTACATCAAACCAGTCGGTGAGATTGTAACCGGCGTTCAACTGGGCGGACAGCCGCTTGTAAAGATCCTTGTCACCCTTGACGATACCATCCTGGTTGACATAGTTGAGGGATGCGAAATAATGGCCCGCATTGTTGCCGCCCTGGAAGGTGACGGTGTGCTGGGTGCTCCAGGAAGGGTTGAAGTATTCGTCAAACCAGTCTGTATCCGTGCCATTGTAATTCGCATTCTTCAGCATGTCCTGGATGGCGTAGCCTTGCAATCCTTTGTAGTCGATGAACTGCTCCGCGTTCAGCATCTCAGGCTTATGCGCAAGCGACTGATTGATGAATTTGCCGGAATAAGAAATGGAGGTCTGTCCTTTTCCGCCCTGCTTCGTGGTGACGAGCACCACACCGTTACCCGCTTCTGCGCCATAGATCGCGGCGGAAGCCGCATCCTTGAGGACCTCCATGGACTCGATCAGAGAAGGATCGAGATACTGGATGCTGTTGACCTTGAGGCCGTCGACAATGATGAGCGGTCCGATTTTGCCGCTGTTGGACGATACGCCACGGACGTTGATTTCAGCGCCGCTTCCGGGAGCTCCGGAGTTCGTGATGATCTGAACGCCCGCCACCTTTCCCTGAAGGGCGGCTGCGGCATCGGCGGTTGAACGGTTCTTGAGGTCATCCTCGCGCACGGACGCGACAGCGCCGGTCAAGTCCGATTTCTTCTGGACACCGTAACCGATGACCACGGTCTCATCGAGGTACGTTACGTCCTCCTCGAGCGCAATCGTGATGACGGACTGATTGCCCACCTCGACCTGCTTGTCGGCGTAACCGAGGCAGCTGACGACAAGCTTTGCATTGGCAGGGACCGTCAACCGGAACTGTCCCGCGGCGTCCGTGACGGTACCGTTGCTGGTTTGACCAACAACCATCACGGCCGCCCCTACAACGGGAGCCCCAGTACCGTCAACAACCTTTCCGCTCAAAGAGCGGTTCTGTGCCCAGGCGTTGCCTGAACACAACACGAGTGCTGCCATCACCAGAAGGGGGGCAGCAACCTTTAATAAGTGTTTTAACATGGGTTTGATAGGTATGAAGTTGTGTTTAAGTGTGGCAGGTTTTTACAAAGGTACCCCTTGATTGTTAAAAATTATAGAAAGAATACGTCATTAAATATCAATCTTCGTTCAATTGGACATCGGGGTGTGGGGGTTTGCGGACGCCTTTCATAAATCATTGGGTTTCCCTGAAAAATCATTATCTTTGCATCGAATAAAAACCAAGCGATATGAATCTGAGAGACATCAAGAAAGACATCGAGTATGTGATCGGCGCATTCGTGGACGACTGCGCGCTGTTCCTCTCCGTCCATCCGGGCAAGAACGCCGACGAGGTGGCGAACCTCATCGACGGCGCCGTGGACCTCTTCAACGAGCTCCGCGACAAGCTGGGAAAGCCGGAAGGCAACAAGAAGGCCTACTACGACGGCGTCCGCAAGGAACTCCTCGAGAAGACCGACGCCCTCTACGACCAGCTCAGCGAGGCCGTGAAGAAGGGTCTCGGCGAGTAAGCCGCATCACACACCCATATGAAAAAGGTGTCCGGAGCGATCTCCGGACACCTTTCGTCGTCTTGGGTCGTCTTTAGAACGACCACTTGTAGCCCACGCCGGCCGTGATCAGGTTCCCGACGTGCCAGTCGATGGCCTTCAGCACGAGGCCGTTCTTCTCCCAGCTGCTGGAACCCTCGCGGTTCGTGTCGATGGACTTGTCCTTGTAGTGGTCGCCCAGGAGGTAGAACTCCAGCGCGTGGCGCTTGTTGAACTTCACCGTCGCGCCCAGTTCCACGCGGTAGCGGTTCACATAGGCGTGCGTGTAGCCCAGGAACTCCTCGTTGGTGTAGATGTCCTTGTTCTTCTCCGCCGAGGCATTGTAGGAGCCCTTGTAGGCCGCGTCGTTGAGGGCGTTCCTTACCTCGAAGCCGACGAAAGGAACCACCTTGCCCCAGCCCAGGTACTTGGCCGAGAGCTTGGACTTGAGGGCGAGGGCGTTGCGCGGCGCCTGCAGGGTGTTCATGTCGCCCGGGCGGTGCGTGAGACGGAGCGTCTCCTTGAGGCCGAACTGCCAGTCCCCGGTCTTGAGCGTGCCCGTGAGGAAGAAGTTCCCCCGGTGCCGGACGCTCCACGTGTTGGCATTCAGGTCCACGTCGAACTTGTAGCGGTTGATGAGCTCGTATTCCGCCCCCACCTTCAGGAAGGGGAGCACCTTGTATTCCAGGCCGATGCCGGTGTAGAACCGCATAATGTCCTCCCCATCGCCGTAGTAGCGGAACTGTTCGTGGGCGGTCAGGTGCAGGCCTTTCGCCAGCTTGGCGTCGGCCTCCACCGTGGCGCGGGCGCCGAAGGACAGGCCGTCGTCGTAGGTGGTCTGCGCAAAAGCGGCCGCGGGCAGCAGCAGGGCCAGGGTCAGCAGGATCTTCCTCATTGCTCCACGTAGTCTTTGGCGCGGGTGAGCTGGTCGATGGAACCGGTCTCCCCGTGGCCCAGGGTATAGAAAACCTTGATGAACGCGGCGTCCTTGAGGAAGTCCACGTGCCCGATCTCCACATTGTCGATCTTCAGGCCCAGGCGCTTCTCCAGGTCCGCCACGAGCTCCGCCCGGCGCTCCGGGACGATGAGCTCGATCCGGTCGTAGAGCACCAGCTTGGTGGAGGTGTGCTTGGTCACCTTGTCGCTCTCCAGGAACCAGATGAGGCCGATGACCAGCAGGTTCGAAACGACCGTCACGAGCAGCGCGCCCGCGTTCAGGGCGTAGTGCGGGTTGTCCGACAGGGCGCCCACGACCCGGTACAGCGGCGCGAGGCCGTTCATCGCGGCCAGGGCGATGATGACGAACAGGTAGGTCATCTCCCGGATGGGGACGGTCTCCGTCCGGTACCGGATGACGCCGAAGATGGCGAACAGGCCCAGGGTGAGGCCCACGCCCACCTCCACGTTGCCCATGATGTACAGGAGCATCAGCATCGCGGTGGAGAACACCATGAAGGTGAAGTAATAGTCGCGGCGGCGGCTCTTCCGGTAATAGAACAGGCCCACGATGACCCAGCACACGGCGAGGTTCAGGAAGAAGCGGATGGCCAGTTCCGTGAGGCTCTGGGCGGTGGTCATCATCGCGTCCGTGATGGACTGGACGTCGAGGAAGTTTTCGTCGGCGAGGTCGTATTCGCCGAGGTCTTGCAGGAATATCATACTACGTTGATTTTATGCTGGATGGTCTTTTCGATGAGCCGGACCTTCTCCTTGAACCGGCCGGCGCGGGCCGACGGGTCGGTGAGGGTGACGGCGATGCAGTATTTGCTGATCCGGGCGGGTTTCACCCGGTGGTCGCGGAGGATGCCCTTCATCGCGGAGGCGGCGTGGCCGTCCTGCTTCAGTTCGATGACGACAGCCTCCCCGAGGGAGGTTTCGAGCCCGGTCCGGAAGTTCTTGAAACACAGGTTCGTGTCGATGGTGAGCCGTTCCGTCAGGTCCGGGTTCACGAGGGTGATCCGCTGGAAGAGGGTCTCGAGCGTGGGCCGCAGCTGCCCGGCCTCGAAGTCCGAATGCCCGGCGAGGTACCGGCAGGCGGCGTCATTGGCCCGGAAATCCGGGAGGTCGGCCATCGGGATGCCGGTGCGCTTCTTCTTCGTCCGGCCGTGGTTGTTCTTCCGCTTGATTTCCAGGAAGGCGTCCCCGGAATTGACATAGGCGCGGGTGCGCACCTTCTGCCGGCGGAGCTTCTGGTTCCGATGGTCGGTGAACATCCGGAGGCCGTCTGTGTCGAAGTAGATGGAGTCGTAGGGGCTGATGCGGGATCCGTCGGCGACGAGGACGCGGTAGCCGGCGGCGGCCGCGTCGCGGAGCACGTCCGCGAGCGTCGCCCGGTCGGTCAGGTACTTCGTGTCCACCCGGTTCATCAGCTTGACGGCGTCCATCTCCGCGAGGGAGATGGGCGCGAACCCGTCCAGGGGCCCGGCGAGCGATAGGAACGCGGAATCAGGCATCTTCGGCGATGTATTCGAAGACCTTGATCGTGAGGAGCTTTCCCTTCGCGTTGTAGTTGTACTGGGTCTTCTTGCGGCCGAACTCGTTGTACTCGTATTTCTTCACGGTTTCCAGCTTGTTGCGGTCGTTGTACACCATCTCCTTCACGCACTTGCCGTCCGCGCCGTATTCGAAGCGCTTGCGCCACTTCTGGCCCTCGGAGCCGTACTCGATCTCCTCGATCTTCTTGCCGTCGGCGTCGAAGGTGGTCACGTGGTCCAGCACCTTCTTCCCGCTCCGGGGCTCGGTGTTCCACTCCTTGATGACCAGATTCTTCTTGTTGATTTTCTGGGTGGTATTCTGGGCCAGGGCCGGCGCGGCGAGCGCAAAGGCCAAGGCGAGGATGGTCAGGATCTTTTTCATAATCATACAAAGATACGAAAAATATCAATCACCAGCCACCGGGACCGCCGTGTCCGCCGCCACCGGTGTAGGTGGACAGGTTGCATCCGCTGCCGCCGCTCACGGTGGCGCCATCGGTGTAAGCGCCGTTGAACAAGGTCGTTCCGCCACTGACGGTGACGCCGTACTTCACGGAGTTCAGGGAAGGCGCAGATAGCACCAGGGTGAGATTTCCCGTCGACGGCGTCTTGAAGGCGCCGAGGACCTTCCCGTCCTTATCGTAGAGGGCGTAGGCCGTATTGGCCTTCACGGTACCGGCCGACCAGCAGGCCTGGGAGAGGGAAGCGCCGCTTTCCAGGCCGCCCACGGCGATGACGGTGCCGCCGGTGAGGTAGAGCTTCTTCTGCGCCTCGGAGTTCGCGTCCACGGCGAGTTCCGCGCCGCCGGAGCCGAGGGAGTACACGATGCCGCCCTTGATATAGAGGTTGCCGTTGGCGTCCAGGGCGTCGTTGCCGGTGGACTGGGCATAGACCGCCCCGCCGTCGATGGTGAAGTCGCCGCCGGCGTTGATGGCGTCGTCGCTGGAATAGGCGTACACTTCGCCGCCGGTGACCTGGAGGACGCCCTTGGCCTCGATAGCCTCGTGCCGGGCGCTCTTGACGGTGATCTTGCCGCCGGAGATGTATAGGTTCCCGTCGAACTTGACGCCCTTGGACGCGACGGAGTTGTCGGAGGACGAGCTGCTGCCCTGGCCACCGCCCCAGCCGCCGCCACCATGCCCGCCGCCGGGGCCGAAGCCGCCGGAGGAGCTGGTGCCGTAGTTGGCGCCGGAGACATCGACCGTGACCGTGCCGCCCTTGAAGTAGGCGACATTGTCCCCGCTGATGCCCTTGGCGCCCGTGCCGGTGCTGGTGACGGTCAGGACGCCGTCCACCATCTCGAAGCGGAGGTCGGCCTTGATGCCGGCGACGCCGGTGAGCTCGCCGTCCACCTCGCCCGCGGAGCCGGTGGTCTTGATCGTGGTCACGCCGCCGCCGATGTACACGAGCGTGTCGGAGGAGAAGCCCTTCTTGCCGGTGCCGGAGAC
>JAEEGH010005998.1_pt1 | contig 30062 bp, 17 predicted proteins | sample 9134181 | NCBI WGS metagenome assembly JAEEGH01 (sample SAMN16246544, study PRJNA631951) | gut metagenome | biome: gut microbiome; feature: rumen; material: DP-attached | host: Bos | place: Iran: Karaj | collected 2018-10
CGGTGACATCACACTTGTGACATATTCTGGTCAGAAGATTTCTGCCGGAACACTGACCACTGTCACTCCTACCGGTCTGGCAATCTCTGGCAGCGTAAAGAACGGTCTGCAGATGACTGTTACTGGTACGAATATGGATCTCGTCAAGGCTGTGGCCTTCGAGAAGGCTGGTGACTACTCTGGTCAACTCACAGTAACAGCTGACAAGATTGTCATTGCCAAGGTACCAGATGCGGCTCAGGATGGTAACCTGACCCTGAAAATGCAGAACGGCAAGACAGTTACTATAGCCTACACGCTGGCGAAGCCCACAGTAACCAGTGCTGATCCTGCCACTGTGACTGCTGGTGAAGAGACAGTTATCTATGGTACAAACCTCGACCTGGTAGCCGCTATCACCTTCCCTGGTGACACGGAAGTGACTGTCGAAGCCAAAGACTTCACTGCTCAAGAGGCCGACGGCATTCAGGTCGCTGTTCCTGCTGCCTGTTCGGGTACTGGCATGAAGCTGCTATTGAAGAATGAGACTGAGGTTACTATTTCGGGTATCCTTACCATCAATGCTGCCACGAATCCCGCTATCTCTGAGGCTCCCGCCAGTGCCGTTGCTGGTGACGTGATTACCATCACGGGTAAGAACTTCAATAACCTCGCTAACCTGTATATCGGCACCTATAAGGTAACGCGCTACACTTCCAAGAGCAATACATCACTGACCTTCAAGGTTCCTGATGCTCCCGTTGGCGACTATAAGTTCGTCATGGAGGACTACGACGGCAATAAATTCAATGGTCCGGCATTCTCAGTTGCAGCAGCTGAGTTTACTATCTGGGAAGGTAATGCAGACAATATGAATTCTTGGAATAATATCGAGGGGGTTGGTTCTGATGCTGGAACTGAACTGAAAGCTGCTGGTGCAGAAGCCGGATGGGTTCTCCGTTTTTATGGTGAATTCTCTTCCAGTTGGTTTGAAATGCGCGTCATCGAAGGTCACTGGGGCGACACCTATCACACGTTTACTACAGGTAATGACAAGGATGGTTGCTGCTCGATGGAGCTGACACAGACAATGCTTGACAATGCACTTACCCAAAAGTGGTGGGGCGGAACGTTCATCGTATCTGGTCAAGGATTTATACTGAAGAAGGTTACTGTAGCCAAGAAATAAGAGCTAATCATTTAAGAAGAGGCGCAGCCGACGCTGCGTCTCTTTTTTCTTCCTTTATTACTTGGCTGTTTGCTCAATTTTTCGTATTTTTGCAGCAGATTACAAAACAAGCATTATGAGACGATTATTATTACTTATGGCCCTCTTCTGCGGAGCAATGACCATGCTAGCGCAACAGAAGTCGCTGTTCATTACCTTCAACGATGGCAGCAAGACCGAATTTGCTATGTCTGACAATCCTGCCATCACTATGGCAGATGGAACCATGACGGTTGTGGGTAGCAGTAGCCAAATCGGCTACGAGCTGTGGCGCGTCAAACAAATTACCTTTGGCAACTCGACAGCCATTCGCGAAATCCGTTCTAACAGCATCTTACTAGATGGCAGCAACGCTAAGATCTACACATTGGACGGTAAAGCCGTCCATGCGGCAATCAACAATGGCGAGATTGATTTAAATGGTCTGGCCACAGGTATATACATTATTAATATCAATGGTAAAACCATCAAATACATGAAGCCATGAAACAGTTGTTCACTACCCTATTTGCCATGATGCTGTCCATGACAGCTATGGCTCAGAGTGCCAATGATAAGTTTACCGTCAAGAGAACTGATGGTAGTACAACAGACTATAGCCTGAGCACCTACGACCGAATCACCTATCAAGACAACAAACAGTATATCCATAAGATTGGACAAACGTCAAAAATAGGCACCTCGATAGACAATATCGAGAGTGTCACCTTCGATATATACCACGCCAGTGATATCAGCGATATCACACTGGCTGACAATGCCGCTACCGACGAGGCTAAGCGGTTGTATAAATACTTCAAGTTGAACTATGGTGTAAAGACCATTTCGAGCATCATTGCAAACGTCAACTGGAACAACAACGAGGCAGAAAGAATCTATCAGGCCACGGGCAAGTATCCTGCCATGAACTGCTACGACTTCATACACATCAACGCATCAGGACCGTCAAGCTGGATAAACTACGCCGACATCACGCCTGTTACCACATGGTCTAACGACGGAGGACTAGTTAGTCTGATGTGGCACTTTGGTGTTCCCAAGGTGAAAGATAGTTCGGAGACAACATGTACTCCCAGCGAAACGACCTTTAAGGGCAGCAATGCTCTTATCAATGGAACTTGGGAGAACAAGTGGTTCTATGAACAGATTGACAAGGTTGCTGCTGTTATGCTGCAATTGCAAGAGACTGGTATCGCTGCCATATGGCGACCATTCCACGAGGCAGCAGGAAATGCCACCCACAAATCTGGCACATGGACGGCATGGTTTTGGTGGGGTGCTGAGGGTGCTGCCGTCTATAAGCAACTTTGGATTGCCATGTTTGACCGTCTGCGCAAGAAAGGCGTACACAACCTCATCTATGTTTGGACTACTCAGAACTACAATGGTAGTAGCGAATCTTATAATAACGATGATGATTGGTATCCTGGCGATGAATATGTCGACATCATTGGTCGTGACCTCTATGGCTACACAGCAGCACAGAACGAACAGGAATGGCGCGAGATTCAGGGGCGCTACCCCAACAAAATGGTAGCTTTGGCGGAATGCGGCATCCATTCCACCGTTACACCCAACATTCCCTATTCTGAGGTTGGTGATTTCTGGAATGCTGGCGCTCGTTGGTCGTGGTTCATGCCTTGGTATGGTGGCAGTATGCCCAGCGATTCTTGGTGGAAGAATGCCTTCAGCCAAGACTTTGTCATCACTCGCGACCAAGTACGTTTAGACGCCACCTATGTTGAGGAGTCTGCTGCCAGTGCTGTCAAGAACATGCGTCTGGCTTGGAACCTTGGCAACTCGCTCGACGCTTTCAGCACCAGCATCGGCAACAATAAGGAACCAGAGAAGTACGAGACCTGCTGGGGACAACCCGTTACCAAGCCCGAACTGATGGCTTTTTTTAAGAAAGAAGGTTTCAATGCCATCCGCGTACCCGTCACTTGGTGGCAGCATCTGGATAGCGACAACAATATCGACGAAGACTGGATGAACCGCGTACAAGAGGTTGTTGACTATGTTATCAACAATGGCATGTACTGCATCATCAATGTCCACCACGATACAGGCAATGGTCCTGAGAGTGAACACTGGCTGAAGGCTGACATCGACAAGTTCGACCAGATGAACGTCCGCTTCATCAAGATTTGGCAGCAGATAGCAACCCGTTTCCGCGACTACGACCAGCGTCTGCTCTTCGAGGGCTATAACGAAATGCTCGACAAGGACAACACCTGGACCAACGCCAAAGCTGCCAGCAGCTATACCGCTGTCAACCAGTTTGCCCAGAGCTTTGTCAACACTGTTCGCGCTACTGGTGGCAACAACCAGACACGCAACCTCATTGTCAACACCTACTCAGCAGCCTATTGGGAAGCTCTGGCACCCTTCGTGGTACCTACCGACAATGTCAGCGGTCATCTCATCGCTGAGATTCACTCTTACGACCCCTATAACTGGCTGGCCACAGCTGGCACCTGGGGCACCACGCAGAGTCAGGCCATCACGACGATGTTCACTCGTCTGAACGACAAGTTTGTCATCAAGGGTATCCCCGTTATCATTGGCGAGTGTGGCATTCTCGGAGAGAACGATGTCGATATCAACGCCATCAAGGCCAAGAAGCAGGAAGCCAGCAAGCATATTGCCGATGTCATCCGCCAAGGCAAGGCGCTCGACATCCCCATCTTCTATTGGATGACACTCATCGATGGCACCGACCGCAGCGTGCCCCAATGGACCATCCCAGAAATGGTGCAAGCCATGCAGCAGGCATACTACGAATAAATCTGAGATTGTACTAAAAGTAAATGGAGGCCTCACGGCCTCCATTTTACTTCCTTTAAAAATTAACTAACAACTTATTAACGAACCGCGATACACAAAATCAAACAGACAACCCCGCATTATTTTACCATTTCGTATTTTTAGTAATGATATTCAGTGTAGTTGTATCACAAAGGAATACCGAGTTCAGCCCCTGTTGTTCCTGTGCCGGATCGCCACAGTAGTCGTCACCCACCTGCCACTGTTCGTGAGTGGGGCGTGCCTCCCCACCCCATCCCCAGAAGTTGCAGCCACACACCGTCGGCTCGCTCTTGATAAGCGAGAACACAAAATCATAGTAGCGGTCGCGCCCCACGGTGGGAGAGCCTGGCAAGAATGCAAAGCCATCGCGCGGATAGCCGAATTCCTCAATGACGAGAGGCTTCTGAAGACGCTTGGCGATGGCGGTGTGGCGGTGTATATACTCGGCTGTGTTCCGACACGCGCGCTCCACATTCTCTGCCAGCGAGTCTTTGTCGGCCCAACTCCAATTGTATGGCCACACATGAGCGTTCATATAGTCGATGTTGGGGTCGGCACAAATCTTCTCATAGAGGTCAGCATCCATCTCGCAGCCCCATATACCTTCACTGCCAATGCTGATGAGGTGGTTTTTATCCAAACTGCGTATCAGCGCCGATGTCTGCCTAAGCCACTTGGCAAAAGGTTCCTTGGCCTCATCGCTGAAGGCACGAGGTTCATTACCTATCTGCCACGACATGATGGCAGGATCGTCGCAATAGGGCACATTGGTATAACGGTTGGTACGGCCTATTATGTCGCGCACATACTGAAAGAATAGTTCCTGAGCCTTAATATTGGTCGAGAACTGGCTGACAAAGCTCATATACTCCGGATAACTGGTTTCATTGGGGCGCGGAGCCTTACCTTTACCTGCCTGTTCCAGATAGAAACCGTAACCCCCACTCCACTCCCAAGCATTGTTCAGATAGAGCACGGCCTTCATGCCCCGCTCACCCATCTGCTGTAACAGATAGTCTAGTCCCGCCAGTATGGTGTCGTTATAAACGCCAGGAGACTCCTGCAGCGTTGGCTCAACCTTCGTCATCACCCCACGCTTTCCGTCGCTTCCTACAAGAATGCGCAGGTTGTCCAGTCCCAACTCGTGAAGTTTGTCCAGTTCGCGCAACAGCCTTGCACGGTCGCCCCCCTGTCCTTCCGATGCGAGTATGGCTCCATACCAGAAGTTAGTACCTACATAGCGGTATTCCTTACCGTCGAGCACGAAACTCGCATTCTTTCGCTCCACGAATCCACCAGTCTTACCGACCTGCTTCTCTGAGCAGCCAATCAACAGCAGCGCTACACATACTGCGCATACGCTAAACGACAAATGATTAATGATAAATGATATTTTTTTCTTCATGATGCCTTATCTTTAATGTTCAGCTTATACCTTCAAATTTATTAGCCCTTTTCCCTTTTATTCAAACTATCACCTTTGTCTTGCAATACTTTTCACGAAACTCTGTGGGACTACAACCTTTACGCTTGCGGAAAAGACGATTGAAATTGCTCAATGTGTTGAAGCCACAGTCCCAGCATATTTCACTGACGCTGTCGGTGGTATCGAGCAGAAGACGTGCTGCATGTCCCAAGCGGATGTCGATAATGTATTCTGAAAAGGTCTTGCCCGTACGCAGTTTAAAAAAACGGCTGAAGGCAGTTGGTGTCATGCTCACAAGGTTGGCAAGCTGTTCCAATCGCAACTCATCGTTGATATGCGTATTGATATAGTCCTTTACTTTCAATACTCGACGCGACTCGCTACTCACATCAACCTTTGCGAAAGTGGAGGAAGCCAGCTCGTACGCGTCGTCAAACTTCGACAACTCATAGAATATATATATCAGTTCATGAGCCATCAAAAACTTATCGTCTATCGTGGCAAGTTTCACTATACGGGGGTAAATAGTCATGATAGCCGACATACGAAAAGCAAGGCCACGCTTTGCACGCATCAGCATCTGATAAATGCTCTTGTAAGGATTCGTGCGGAATGGTGTATGTTCATCCTCGAAGTGGATATAGAATTGTACTGTCACCTCATGGATGTCATCACTTTTGCATTCGTGTTGTTCCCATACATGTTCCAAATCGCTGCTGGTGATAAGCACGAGGTCGAAATCGCCAATAACCTCGCTACTGTCTCCCACCACACGACGGGCACCAGCTGCATTCTCCACGAAATTCAACTCCATGATGTCGTGACAATGGATAGGATAGTCGAACTCCTTCTTGTGACGGTCGGCCACATACATAAAATCATGTTCACCCAAAGGCGTAATTTCTCTTAATACTCTTGTCTCCATATTTGTATTATAACGGTTGCATAATTACCAGTTATCTGTACGGAAAGGGAATAATGGGAGATTGCCGCCATTCTTGACATTGCCAATCTGGAAATTCTTAAAGCAATAGCGCACGGCTACGGGTTTTTTCACCACTGGTGAGGTAATGATGATAGCTTCGTCCCAGTAACCACCGCCAGGTTGCCAGAAATGCTTGGCTATAGCGGGATGGAATACCTTGTCCTTACCAGCTACCTCAAAACCCTCCATCTGTTCAAAGGGGGCATCGCACCAATAGTTGTCCTTGGTGTGGATGAAGACAGTGTCGTTCTTGATGGTCATATCCTTGTAGGAAGAACTCTTGTACTGGATAGTTTCAAAACCATAGTCACGGTTCAAAGCCGTAAAGGCCAGACGCTCCCCGACTTCCTGTTTCTGGGCGGGATGGATCTGGGTTGTCTCATACGGATAGACGAGGTCGTTGGTACAGACAAGTGAACTGTTGGGAATGATTTGTGCAGCCTTCCATTGCTGTTCACGGAGCAGGGCACTGCTGACAGCATTCAGGTCGCCATCATCATAGGCCCACGGTGCTATCTGTACGAAATAGAAGGGAATCTCACCAAGTCCGAACTGGCTTCTCCATTGCTCCACAAGCAGCTTCATGCGTTGGGAATACTGGTCGCCAGGGTCGCCCACGTTCGAACAGCCCTGATAATAGAGGATGCCCCTGACGGTGTAGTTCAGGATGGGATTGAAGGTACCGTTGCCCCAGAGCAACGAACGGTGATAGTCGTATTGCGCCCATTTCTTGCAGATTTCCACGGAGTCTGTCGGGTCGCTGGTGTATTTCTGAAGATTCTCCTTTGTCAGCCAACTCTCTACGCGCGAACCTCCTTTGTTAGCTTCTATGATACCAACAGGAATGTCGAGGGTGCGACTCAGCAGTCGCGCGAAAAAATAGCCTGTGGCCGAGAAGTCGCCGACGGTCTTCGGTGAGCACTGTCGCCATTCGCACAGGGCATCGTCCTGAGGCTCACTACGCATGATGCTGGGAATTTTCACTGAGCGCACACCTTTCGAGTTCGCAGCATCAAGCACATGGTGGTTGTAGTCCTTCACAGGACACATACCGAAGCCTTTTACGGGCATCTCCATGTTCGATTGTCCGGCACAAACCCATACCTCACCGCTGACGACATTACTAATGGTCGTGGTTTCACCGTCATCAAAGGTGATGGTCAGCGGGGTATAACTGGCTTTCGGGGTCTTAACCTTTAGCAGCCATTTGCCGTCCTTGTCAGCCTTGACTTTTACACTCTCGTTGTTCCATGAGGTTGTTACCTTCACAGTTTTTCCAGGTTTGGTCCATCCCCAAAGACGGGCATCTGTCTGTTGTTGAAGTACCATATTGTTGCCGATGATGTGCGGCAGTCTTACCTTGGCCTGAATACCGAGTGTCAAGGCCAGGAGCATCAGAAATGTCAGAATCCTTTTCATTTTTGCATAAGTTTTTAGCTTTTACTGTGCAAAGTTAAGAAAAAAATCGTAACTTTGCCATCATAGATGGCTAAATTCTTTGACCTAAAGGTGCAAAGTGCTAAAGAAATCCTCCGTTTCGAAAAAAAAGGAACGAGTTTCTTTGTTTTGCTCTCGACTTTTCGTAACTTTGCACACATGATGACAGAAAATCCATATGTAAAGCAGTTCCCTGAGCTCATGGCAGGCAAGACAGTATTGTATTGTCACGGCTTTGCCAGCAGTGGACAATCGGGCACAGTGACTCGTCTGCGAGAAGTAATGCCACAAGCAAAAGTGGTAGCTCCCGACTTGCCCATCCACCCACAAGAGGCTATTGCATTATTAAAGGAGGTCTGTCAAAAAGAGAAACCTGCACTCGTCATTGGTACTTCTATGGGAGGCATGTATGCAGAACAGCTCTATGGTTTCGACCGTATCTGTGTCAATCCCGCGATGGAAATGGGCGAAACGATGAAGGCTCATGGCATGACGGGGACGCAACAATTCCAGAATCCTCGTTTGGATGGTGTGCAGGAATTCTATGTGGACAAGGCACTGGTCAAAGAATACAAGGACCAGTCGGAGCATCGCTTCGAGGGCATTACCGATGAGGAGCGCCAGCGTGTCTTTGGGCTTTTTGGCGATGAGGATACTACGGTCGATACGTTCGACATGTTTCATACACATTATCCCAACGCTATCCACTTTCATGGTGAGCATCGCATGAACGACCGTTCGTTTATGCAGAGTGTAGTTCCTGTTATCCGTTGGATTGACGACAAACAGGAAAAGCGCGAGCGCCCTATAATATATATAGGTATAGAGACGATGATGGACGGCTACCAGAAACCAGCCTCATCCGTTCAGAAGGCCATTCGTTTGCTCATTGAGCACTATCAGGTCTATTTCGTCGTTCCTTGTTCACAGTATGCCACAACTGAATCGTGGCTCACAGAGTATATCAACGTCCCTGCCTGGCACCATACCATCTTCACCTATCGTCGCGACCTGCTCTATGGCGACTATCTCATTAGCCAGCAAAAAGAGGGAGACACCATGGCGACCCTCTTGGAGTTCGGTTCCGACACTTTCAAGACATGGGAAGATATCATTGAATACTTTGCCAGACTTGGCGGACAATAACATATTAGAGTCTTTAAGACTATGAGAACCTACAACAAAACATTACTCACATTACGAACTTTCGCAACCTGCCTGCTTACTATGATGATTCTCGGTAGCAGATCGCAGGAATTGAACCAGTTTACATACAGCCACCTGGGAATGGAAGACGGTATGCACAGCCAAAGAGTGTATAGCATTCTCCAAACCAATGACGGAGCGATATGGTGGGGAACAAAGAACGGAGTTGAACGATACAACGGTGTCACCATCAGACATTACCAATTGGGCGAACAGGACAAATACAGCAATGATGCCGGACGCCATATCAAGCTCATGCTTGGCGAGAACAAGGAAGACCACATGCCGATGTATGCCTATGATGACAAGGGATACATCTTTGTTTATGATGCGTCTACCGACCGTTTCATGTTAAAGGTGAATATACGAGAAATGGTTGGCAGTGAAGTACAGCTCAACGACATCTGTCCCACCGCACAAGGCATCTGGGCTGCAACAAATCAAGGAATCAACCTGCTCGATGGACAAACGGTAAAGACTGTGACGAAGGATGTCTACGCCAATTGCATTATCAGAACCGAGAAGAATCTGATATTCTGTACACGTAGCGGCATTTTTGAGACCGCTGTCACTTCCAATGGAACGGAAAACCTACGCAAGATAGTTGCAGGCAATATGGAAAGCGGCTATTATGATTCGATATATGACAAGATATGGTTGGGCGGATTCTCTTCTGGACTTTATGTGTTAGACAACAACGGAGAACTGACAAGGGTGTCCCAGAAAGAGTCTGCATGGCAACAGCCCATCCGAAGCATCTGTCCCTATAACAGCAAAACGATGCTCATCGGCATTGACGGAAAGGGTGTTCATTGGATAGACCGCAGACCTGACGAGCAAGGGCAATACAAAAGTGGTCTGCTGTTTGATGCCAATGAGGGTCCACAAGGTGTCCTGCATGGCAATGGCATCTATTCGATGATATGCGATTCGTGGGAAAACATTGTCATTGGCTCCTATTCTGGTGGCATAGACATTGCCCGTCCAGTAGGTAGTACCTCGGCCGTCTTTCGCCATGAACAAAACAACCAGCAGTCGTTACTTAATAATCATGTCAACTGCGTACTTAGGGTTTCATCATCCTTGATGGCGATGGGTACCGACAATGGCGTGAGTTTGTTTAATCCGCAGACAGGTTTCTGGCAACATACTTGTCGCGACATGGTGGTTCTTTCTCTATGCATGGCTCCGAATGGTTCAATATTGGCTGCCACCTATGGTAATGGTGTATATGAGATTGCTCCTAACGGTAGTGCACACCCCTTGTATAATGAAGAAAACGGAACGATTCAGGACAACCATGTCTTTAGCTTGCTTTTTGACCGCAAAGGTGACCTATGGATGGGATGCCTAGACGGAGCGCTGGTTCAGAAAACGCCCACAGGCTGCAAGTACCATCAGGTCAAGTATGTTAATGCGCTATTGGAATTACCCAATGGACATATTGCAGTAGGTACGGCATACGGGCTTTGGATTGTCGACCCTGTCACAGGAAAGGTTAACGAACTTAATTATCAGGCAGATCGTAAGGATGATGTCAACCGCTTCATACTGTCACTACTGTTAAATGGGACGGATGAACTTTGGATAGGAACCGACGGTGGTGGTGTGTATGTTTATAATCTGCAAAACAAACAATGCCGACAAATGACTACAGACGAAGGGTTGCCATCAAATAGTGTTCGTAGTTTTTGCAAAGACCATTTCAACCGTATCATGATAGCTACGGAACATGGTCTAGCTTTTGTAAAACCCAACCAACCTACAAAGGCTGTAGATGTCAACTATTGCTATGGTCTCGGCTGTGAATACACTAACGGTGCTTCCACGATTCTTGGCAATAATCATATATTGCTGGGCACCACGTCAGGAGCTATCATCATTAATCCAGAGAACATTCAGGAAATCAACTATCTTGCCGATCTTAGACTTACATCCGTCAACTGCAGCGACGATGATGACGATGACTTTAAAGAAGAAACATACCAAATGCTTCAAGACGGGAGTCTGAAACTTCCCTATGACAAGCGAACCTTTGTTCTAAACTTTGAGAGCATCAACCTTCGCAACCAGTTTGATATAGTTTATCAATACCAGGTAGCCGGAGGTGAGTGGAGTCAGCCCATCGAACAGCAATACATTCGATTCACCAATCTGGAGCCAGGCAATCACCGGCTAAGGCTTAGGGCAATTAGTCGCACAAGTGGCACCGTACTTGACGAATTGGAGTTGACCATCCATATCGGACAGCCTTGGTGGAAGTCTTGGTGGATGATGCTCATTTATTGTTGTCTCATCATCCTCGCCTTCTATGGAGCTTGGCGCATCTATCAACTACATACCAAATACATGCGTTTGGTAATTAGCAACCCGCAACTTAACGCTGATCCTAATTTCAACAACCAGTTCCAGACAGAATCGTCAACCATCAGTCAACCTCTACCGTCAACAGAAGCAGACGAACAGACTGAAGAAGGCAACGAATTCATCAGTAAAGTGACAAGACTGGTTATCGACAATCTCTCCGACAGCGATTTCAGTATTGATCGTCTTTGTCAGGAGATGGCCATGAGTCGTACGCTCTTTTACATCAAATTGAAGACCTACACAGGTAAATCGCCACAGGACTTCATCCGAGTTATTCGCTTAGAGCGTGCCGTTACGTTGTTGCGCAACGGTCAGTCGGTGACGGATACTGCCACCCTGACAGGCTTTGAAAACGCCAAATACTTTAGTACGGTGTTTAAAAAATACTTTGGTGTTTCACCCTCAAAATTCTGTTGAAAAGGGCAAAAAAGGTATAAAAACTATCATAATAGGGTATAAAAACTGACATCTACAAGTTTTTATACCCTATTTTGTATGCAATGAAACCCCCGCTTATATATAAAAAGGTACTTTTGCACCGCAAAATCTCAATTACACATTTAACGCTAACTAAAATGATACACAAGAAAAGTTATTCTCTGAGACACCTGTTTGTTGTTAGTATGACAAGCATCACGCTAACTCTTGCAGCCCAACCTACCGCTAAAGAGTGGAATAAAGACGTAGTTGGTTGGAACTTAGGCAATCAGTTAGAATGCTCTGCCCCTGGTCAAGATGGCGAGTCGATGCAAATCGGCATGGCCGACAATAGCATCAAGGCAGAAACTGCATGGGGTAATCCTGTTGTTACCAAGAAAGTCATTAAAGCCGTAAAAGATGCCGGTTTCAATGCCATTCGTATTCCTGTCCGTTGGCAGTGCCATATTACCAATGCACAAGCAATGAGCATTGACAAGGCATGGCTCAACCGTGTGAAGGAAATCGTTGGCTGGTGCCTAAGCAACGACCTGAAAGTTATTATTAACACCCACCACGACAAATGGCTGGAAGGTCGTCCTACCAATGAATATAAAGACGAGAACAACCAGAAATTGGCACTGCTTTGGCTGAATATCGCCAGCGAATTTGCCCAGTATGACTACCGCGTTGCCTTTGCTGGCACCAACGAAGTTCATATTAAGGACAATTGGGGTAAGCCTGAAGCTGAGAATCTGGCTGTACAGAATTCGTATAACCAGACATTTATTGATGTAGTACGCGCCACAGGTGGCAACAACCTCAAGCGACACCTGATTGTTCAGACCTACGTTTGCAATCCTGACTTCGGTCTCTACAATGGCGATTTCATTATTCCTACTGATGTGGAAGGGAATGGGAACGACTACATGAGCGTAGAGTTCCATTACTACACACCTTGGGACTATGCCGGTGAGTGCAAATTCAATTACTGGGGAGAGCCATTCAAGCAGTTTGGCGAGGCTTCTCCAAGCGACGAGAAGACGATGACAGAGTTCTTCGACAAGACCTTAGCCACATGGGCTTCACAGGGATTAGGCCTTGTTATGGGCGAATGGGGTGTTACCGACCGTCAGAAGGGCGGACAGACTGATAAGATTCACGAGAACATGACTTATTACTGCCAATTCCTGGTCAGCGAGACTCGCAAGCGTGGTATTGCCACATTCATCTGGGACAACAACGCTTTCGGCAGTGGTCCTGAGCACTTCGGCATCTTTGACCGCGAACGTGGTATGAAGGTTAAGGCTCCCTGGATTCTCCAAGGTATCACAGAAGGAAAATCAAAATAAAATATTATCATCTATTTATGAAGAAATTACTGTTTTCTGTTGCAATCGTAGCCATGACAATGTTGGTCATGACTGCTTGCTCTACCAAGAGTGAAACAGATGGCGTCAACGACTTCCGTATTCATCGCGGAACGAATTTGAGCCACTGGCTTTCGCAATCGGAAGAGCGTGGCGAAGCTCGCCAAAAGCACATTCAGGAAGACGACTTCGCTCGTCTTGAAGAGTTGGGTTTTGACTTCGTACGCATCCCCATCGACGAAGTTCAGTTCTGGGATGAGAATGGCAACAAGCTGCCTGAGGCATGGCAATTACTTACCAATGCCCTTGACTGGGCTCGTAAGCACAATATCCGCGCTATTGTTGACCTGCACATCATTCGCTCTCATTATTTTAATGCTGTCAATGAGGGAGGCGATCAGGCTAACACGCTCTTCACCTCGGAAAAAGCTCAGCAAGATCTCATTAATCTGTGGCAGCAGTTGTCTGAGGCATTACATGAATACAGCAACGACTGGGTAGCCTATGAGTTCATGAATGAACCCGTAGCCGAAGAACATGAGCAATGGAACAAGTTGATTGTCAAGGTTCACGCTGCCCTCCGTAAGATTGAGCCTCAACGCACACTGGTCATCGGCAGCAACATGTGGCAGGGCTATGAGACCATGAAATACCTTAAGGTTCCCGAGGGTGACAAGAATATCATCCTTTCCTTCCACTATTATAATCCGATGATTCTGACTCACTATGGTGCACCTTGGACTCCCATTGGCAAGTACACTGGCAAGGTGAACTATCCTGGCATTCTCGTATCGAAAGAAGACTACGACAGCCAGACTCCTGAGGTTCAAAAGTTGCTGGATGACGATCACTATATGACACAGGAATGGAATATCGACAAGATTCGTGCAGACTTCAAGGATGCCATTGAGGTGGCTAAGAAGTACAACCTGCAACTGTTCTGTGGCGAATGGGGTGTCTTCGAACCCGTTGACCGTGAACTGGCCTATAAGTGGACAAAGGATATGCTGACCGTCTTCAAGGAGAACAACATTGCCTGGACCACATGGTGCTATGATGCAGACTTTGGCTTCTGGGATCAGGAGAAGCACGACTTCAAGGATAAAGGACTTGTTGACCTGCTGACGGCAGAATAAACCATTAATATTGAATCACAACATTCAAAACCAATAAATAAACTTTAGTAATTTTATGAAACAAAACAATCGCAAAATTGCCTGTATGCTTGCTGTCGGTGCTATGATGCTGCCAGCAACCATACTGTCAGCGTCGGCTGCTCCCGCAGTCAGCGTTCAGTCTGTACAGCAGGCAGCCAAGGTGTTCGGTACCGTCACTGACGGTAAGGAACCCGTTATTGGTGCCAGCATCAGAGTAAAGAATGGAAATCAGGGAACGATTACCGACATGGACGGTAACTTCAAACTGGACGTCGCTCCCGGTACAGAACTCCTCATCAGCTATGTAGGTTACAAGGATGTAACTGTGAAAGCTGCTGCTAACATGAACATCGTATTGGAAGAGGAAAGTACTGCCCTCAACGAGGTTGTAGTAACAGCCCTCGGTATCAAGCGTGAACGTAAGGCCCTGGGTTATGCTCTCTCTGAAGTAAAGGGTGAGGAACTGCAGAAAGCCAAGGAAACCAACGTAATTAACTCACTGGCAGGTAAGGTCGCTGGTCTTATTGTTCAGAATACAGCCGGTGGTGCTTCCGGTTCTACCCGCGTACTGCTTCGTGGTAACACAGAGTTGACAGGTAACAACCAGCCTCTCTACGTTATTGACGGTGTTCCCTTGGACAACACCAACTTCGGTAGCGCAGACACAAATGGTGGCTACGATCTCGGTGATGGTATTTCAGCTATCAACCCTGATGATATCGAGAACATGACCGTACTGAAGGGTCCTGCTGCCTCTGCTCTTTATGGTAGCCGCGCTTCTCATGGTGTTATCCTGATCACCACTAAGAAGGCTGATAAGGATAAGATTTCTGTAGAGTATAATGGTTCATTGACCTTCGATGTGCAGAGCACACAGTGGGATAATATCCAGCAGATTTACGGACAGGGTTATACTGGTTCATATCTTCGTTCTTCTATTGGTGGTACAAACTCCAGCTGGGGTACCAAGGCTGACGACTTCAATGTTGAATATTGGGATCATACAGAGCGTCCTTTCCTGATGTATCCAAACAATACTAAGGGATTCTTCCGCACGGGTCTGACAACACAGAATACTGCTATCCTTTCGGTTAACTCAGGTAAGACGGGTGTTCGCTTCAGTGTAACAGATATGCGTAATAAGGACATTCTGCCCAACACTCACATGAGCCGTGATAACTTCAACATTCGCGTAACAACCTCTGCAGGTCCTGTTGACTTTGACTTTACTGCCAATTACACTCGTGAAGAAGTAAAGAACCGTCCCGCACTGGGTGGCTCACAGAGCAACATCGGTAAGAACTTGATGTCACTGGCCAGCACCTTTAATCAAGAGTGGCTGAAGGTTTATGAGAATGCCGAGGGTGAATATGCAGCATGGACTGGTTATGACCAGTACAACAAGAACCCCTATTGGGACCTCTATAAGAATGAGAACAACTCTGCTAAGGATGTTTTCCGTCTGACTGGTAAGGCTGTCTGGAACATCACTGACCACTTGAAGTTGCAGGGTACCATTGGTACTGACATGACCTTCATGGACTTCGAAGATTTCATTGCCCTGACCACACCTGGTAAGTTGGCTGGACAGTATCAGAAGCAGGGCTTCAACAACCGCACTCTGAATGCTGAGATTTTGGCGCTCTATAACAATACTTTCGGTGACTTCGATGTAAACGCTACCATCGGTGGTAACATCTTCAAGGTTAACAACAAGACAGACATCTTTACAGGTCTGGATCAGCAGATGAAGGATGTTGTAGCTATCATGAACTATGCCGAGCAGAGCGTTCAGCAGAACACTTACAAGAAGCAGATTTACTCTCTCTACGGTTCTGCTAGCGTAGGTTACAAGCACACCTACTATTTGGAAGCTACACTGCGTGGTGACAAATCGTCAACTCTGCCTCTTAATAATAATATATATGTATATCCTTCTGTTTCAGGTAGCGTCCTGTTCTCTGAGTTCATCAAGAGCAAGAACATCATCAACTATGGTAAGATCCGTGCTTCATTTGCACAGGTAGGTAGTGATACCGATCCTTATCAATTGGCCCTGAACTACTCTACTGCTAAGTATGCTTACGGTAATGGTAAGGTTATCGGTATGATTAACAACACCATTATTCCTAACAAGGACTTGAAGCCTACCCGCACCAACTCCTTCGAACTGGGTCTGGAAATGAAGTTCTTCCACAACCGTTTGGGCTTAGACTTCACCTACTACAACCAGTTGTCTAAGGACCAGATTATCCGTCTGGCCACCTCAACGACCTCTGGCTACGCTGAAAGTCTTATCAACGCTGGTGAGATTCAGAACAAAGGTATTGAAATCGCACTGAACGGTCGTGTACTGCAGTACAAGGACTTTGCTTGGGATGCTGGTGTCAACTTCTCAAAGAACAGCAACAAAGTAAATGCCCTCGTTGATGGCACCGATTGGCGTGAGCTGGAAAGAGCCTCATGGTGCGGTGTTGCTGTAGGTGCTATGGTTGGCGAAGAGTTCGGAACCATCATCGGCAATGACTTCAAGCGCACAGAGGATGGTCAGTTTATCATCAATGAGGAAACTGGTCTGCCCGAGGTAGAAGAGAAGACTCGCGTACTGGGTAATGCCTCTTGGGACTGGACCGGTGGTTTCTACTCAACCTTTACCTATAAGAATTTCAAGCTTTCTGCAGGTTTCGACGTAAAGGTCGGTGCAGACCTCTTCTCAATGTCTATCCGTCAGACATATGAAAGCGGTAAGGCTGATGAGACTTTGGCTGGCCGCGAAGAGTGGTACCGCTCTGAGGAAAATCGTAAGGCTGCCAACATGACACTTGACGAGTGGCGTGCAGCTGGTCGTTGCGAGGGTTACGTCGTTCCTGGTGTCATTAAGAACGCCGACGGAACCTATCGTACAAACGATATCCCCGTTAACCCAGAGAGCTACTGGCAGAGTGCTGCTAGAAACTGTCCCTCTATGTTCATTTATGACAACTCATACGTAAAGTGTCGTGAGATTACCTTCGGTTACACTTTCCCCGAGAAGTGGCTGGGTAAGGTTGTTAAGAACCTCAGCGTATCATTCGTTGCACGTAATCCATTCACCATCTGGAAGAACATTCCAAACATCGACCCAGACTCTGGTTACAACACCTCTGGTCTCGGTCTGGAGTATGGTTCACTGCCCTCACGCCGCAGCTATGGTTTCAATGTTAATGTTAAATTCTAATGAAGGAGGAAGAAACAATGATTAAGAAATATATCAAGAATATCATCGCTGCCTGTTCTGTTTGCTGCTGTTTGACCACAGTTTTTACTGCTTGCAGCGACAGTCACATGCAGGAAGTGAACACCGATGATTCAAAGGCCGCTTCCATAGAACCCAGCGCACAGCTTACCACTGCGCTGTTGCAGACATACGGTGATTTCAGCATGATGGACACCTACCGTTGTTACATCACAGGTTTCACCCAGCACTTTGCTGGTGGTTGGAACGTTACTGCACATGCTGGAAGCGTTTACTATTATGACGACTATAGCAGTGCTGAGTGGAAAGAGCTCTATAGCGTAGGTATCAAGAATATTGTTGATGCTATCGCCAACTCTGTCGACAAGCCAAACACCAATGCTGCTCTGCGCATTCAGCGTGTCTTGCTGATGTCTATTCTGACCGACACTTATGGTGACGTTCCCTGCTCAGAGGCCGGACTAGGCTATATCTCAGGTATCACCACTCCTGTATATGACAAACAGGAAGACATCTATAACTTCTTCTTCGAGGAGTTGGCTGCCTGCGTGGCACAGTTAGGTACTGGCAACGACAACATCAATGGCGATGTTACCAGTCTGGCTGGTGATATCAATGGTTGGAAGCGCTATGCCAACTCACTACGTTTGCGTTTTGCCATGCGTATCTCTGATGTAGAAGAGGAAAAGGCCAAGGCCGAGTTCCAGAAAGCACTCACTGCTGAAGGTGGTTATATCACATCGAAAGATCAAGATGCCTATGTCATCTATACCGATGGTCCTTTCACCCTCTATGACGGAGCTGCTGATCTCGATTTCCGTGTTAACGCCCTTGGCGAGATGCTTTACGGACAGGACCCCACCTCTCCTACATTAATCTGTTCAACGTTCTTCAATATCATGAAGGACACCAACGACCCACGTCTTTATCGTATTTGCCGTCACTATCTCAACACCAAGCGTACAGATAAAGAGGCAGACCGCGAGTGGACCGTTGACGTGACTGACGAGGTGGTTGATTATCTGAATCGTTCAGGTGAAGTGGAACAGCCCAACAACCCTGGTGCCGCTTGGTACAACGATTGGGTAAATGCTCCTGCCAACAAAGAGATTCCTACTCTTGAGAGACTGGTTGAACAGTATCCTGATGCTGGTTTCGACGGCAACAACTTCCCTGCTCGTATGATGCGTCCTTGGCTCTCTATTGACTTTGAGATGCCCGACCGTCCTGGTGCACTTATCAACTATGCAGAAGTAGAATTCCTGTTGGCTGAAGCAGCATTGAAGAAATGGATTGATTCTGATACCAAGGAAGCTCACTTCAAGAATGCCGTTACTGCTTCTATCGCTTGGCTGAACGACCATTATCTGCAGTCCTCTATGAGAATTACAGACAAAGAAGTTGAGACTTTCCTTAACGGACCCATTGCTGATAAGTTTAAGGAGAGTGACGATGGTGCCAAAGAAGCCATCAACACACAGGCTTGGATTCTCCACATGATGAATCCCTCTGAGGCTTGGGCTAACATGCGTCGTTCTGACTATCCCGTCATTATGGACCGCACCAAGTTGCCTAAGTTCGACGGATTTACATACGGCAGCGACTTGAGAACACCTACCCGTCTGTGCTATCCTAAATCGGAGGAGCAGTATAACAACAAGAACTATAATGAAGCTCTTAAGCGCATGGGTTCTTACAACGAGCACAATGAGCCTATTGACGATTGGCACGCACATGTTTGGTGGGACCGTAATGACTACCATGTGAAATAAACAATAATAATAAATAGTAATAAAAATCGTAGATTATTATGATTACCAAGAATATATTTAAATACCTCGCTGCCTGCTTTGTTTGCTGCGGTCTGTCCGTAGCCTTCACCAGCTGCTCCAGCGACGAGGATCCATTCTTCTCTGCAAGTGAGGATGACTATCCCCGTATCATCAATACCGACCTGCCTGAGGGTAAGGGTGGCGAACCCGCTGCACTGCCTAGCATCGAGCGCACCACTAACTTCACCTGTGAGGTGATTGTTACCCCAGTTCACTATACCACCGTTACTTGGTTCGTCGATGACGAACAGGTGGGTGAAGGTCTGAAGATTGACGTTCCCGTATTGGCTGGCGACCACCTCGTAAAAGTTGTGGCTACCACTACCAAGGGTCTGTCAACCTATCGTTTGCTCACACTCAACGTCCGTCCCGCTATTGGCGACCCCGAGTTGGCTAAAGATGGTCGTTCACGTTGGCTCACTATTGGAACTACAACGACCATTGATTGCAAGAACGTAAAGAACAATGTAACAAAGGTTTTCATTGGCAAGACTGAGGCTAGCAATGTTTCTTACGCTGACGGAAAGCTTACCTTCGACGTTCCTGCTATGGACGAAGGCGAATACACAGTTATCATCGAGGCCGATGACATGCGCTATGGTTGTGGCGTATTTACTGTCAGCACCGAAGAGTATCAGGATCCTGGTGAGAGAGAAATCTATGAAGGTCCTTCTGAGAAACTTGCATGGTCTGCCATTGCTTGGGTTAACGATGATTATGTGGCACTTGGCTTAAAGCCTGGTATGACTGTTAAAGTATATGTGAATGCTGACGAAGGTGCAGCAGGTGCTATTGCCACTTCTTGGTGGAAGGACATCAACACTGGTATCCAATGGGATGAGCCAGAGGGTGGCTGTCGTCAGGAATTGCCTGCAGGAAAGAGTGTTATGACATATACTATCGCTACCACTCAGTATATGGACGAGCAAGGATTTGCAGTTATTGGTAACGGCTTCGTGGTTGAGAAGATTACCGTAGAAGAGCCCTCTGAGACTGTTATCTATGAGGGACCATCGGATAAGCTCGCATGGAATGCCATTACCTGGTCTGCAGATGAGTTCCCCAGTCTGGGCATCAAAGTCGGCACAGTGATCACCGTGTATTACATTGCCGATGAAGGCGCAGCAGGTGCTATTGCCACTTCTTGGTGGAAGGACATCAACACTGGTATCCAATGGGATGAGCCAGAGGGTGGCTGTAAGCAAGATTTGCCTGAAGGCAAAGGCAAGATGGAGTACGAAGTTACTACGCTTGACTATCTCAATGAACAGGGTCTTGGCATTGTCGGCAACGCCTATATCATAGAGAAAGTCACAATTAAGTAACCTTATTCATCTGATTTCTATATATAAGTTAGTAGTTTTGTTTTCTGATGAGAAAGTTTATTATCATCACTCTCATTGTTTTGGCTGTCTGCCCCGTGCAGGCGGCCAAGACTGCTGTTAAGCAACTGACGTTGGAGGAGAAGATTGGTCAGATGATGCAGCTCGTCACCGACCTCTTCGGCACCAACGACGCACAAGGCGTGTTCCACATTGACCGCGCCAAGGCTGACACGTTGTTCAGCAAGTACAAGATTGGTTCTATCCTGAATGCACCCAACACCTGTGCACCTACCGCTGCTCAGTGGGAGGAGATTATCAGCGACATCCAGAAGTTGTCGATGAAGCACATCGGTATTCCTTGTGTCTTCGGACTGGACCAGAACCACGGCTCCACCTACACTCAAGGTGGTACGCTGTTCCCTCAGAACATCAATGTGGGTGCTACGTTCAATCGCGACATTGCACGTCAGAGTGCCGAGGCAACGGCTTACGAGACGCGCGCCGTCAGCGTGCCCTGGACTTTCTGCCCCACCGTCGACCTCGGACGCGACGCCCGCTGGCCTCGTATCTGGGAGAATTTTGGCGAGGACTGCTATCTGAATGCTGAGATGGGACGCATGCAGACCTTAGGTTTCCAAGGCAACGACCCCAAGCATATTGACCAGCAGCATGTGGCAGTATCGCTGAAGCACTATCTGGGCTATGGTGTGCCCTGGTCTGGCAAAGACCGCACCCCAGCCTATATCTCCCCTTCCGACTTGCGTGAGAAGCACTTCGCTCCTTTCCTTGCAGCTATCCGTGAGGGGGCAGCTTCCATCATGGTCAACTCGGCTTCCGTCAACGGAATGCCCGTTCATGCCAACCATGAGTTGCTGACCGTATGGCTGAAAGAGCAGACGGGATGGGACGGAGTGCTCATTACCGACTGGGCCGACATCAACAATCTCTATACCCGCGAACGAGTGGCTAAGGACAAGAAAGACGCTTTGTGCATAGCCATTAATGCAGGTATCGATATGATTATGGAACCTTACAGCGTGGATGCCTGCATCTTGCTGAAAGAGCTGGTGGAGGAAGGCAAGATACCCATGAGCCGTATCGACGATGCTGTCAGCCGTATTCTTCGCATGAAGGAGCGACTGGGACTCTACAAGCATCCTACCCAGCGACTCAAGGACTATCCTAAGTTCGGTGGCAAGGAGTTTGCGCAGTTGGCACTCGACGGAGCCGTAGAAAGCATGGTGTTGCTGAAGAACGAAGGCAACATCCTGCCCCTTGCCAAAGGAAAGAAATTGCTCGTTACGGGTCCCAACGCCAACCAGATGCGCTGTCTGAACGGTGGATGGAGCTACACGTGGCAGGGTCATCGCACGGATGAGTTTGCCCAACAGTACAATACCATCTACGAGGCTCTTTGCAACGAATATGGTCAGCAGAACGTAGTGCTTTGTCAGGGTGTTACCTACAACGAGCAAGGCAAATACTGGGAGGAGAACATGCCCGACATTGAGGCTGCAGTCCGTGCCGCTAAGGATGTCGACATCATCGTGGCCTGCATCGGCGAGAATTCCTACACTGAGACTCCTGGTAACCTGTCGGACTTGACGCTCAGCCAGAACCAGCGCGACTTGGTAAAGGCACTCAGCCAAACGGGCAAACCCATCGTTCTCATTCTGAACGAAGGTCGTCCACGCATCATCAGCGACATCGTACCCCTCTGTCAGGCGGTTGTCGACATTCTGCTTCCAGGCAACTATGGTGGTGACGCTTTGGCGCTACTGCTCAGTGGCAAGCGCAACTTCTCAGGTCGCATGCCCTACACCTACCCCAGCGAAATCAATTCTCTAGCCAACTACGACTTCAAGAAGAGCGAGGAGGTTGGAACGATGGAGGGTGCCTACGACTATAATGCCCGCATCACACAGCAGTGGGGCTTCGGCACAGGACTGAGCTATACCACTTTCGAGTATGCCAACCTGCGTGTTGACAAGGCGCACTTTACCAAGGACGATGTGCTAACTGTCAGCGTTGACGTTACCAACAAGGGCCGCATGGCCGGCAAGGAAAGCATCCTGCTCTACAGCAGCGACCTCATTGCCTCGATGACACCCGATGGTCGTCGTCTGCGTCAGTTCGACAAAATATCGCTCAACCCTGGCGAGACACGTACTGTTACCCTGCAGTTGCCCGCTTCCGACCTTGCCTTCGTAGGCTACGACGGCCGTTGGCGCCTAGAGGAAGGCGACTTCCTGTTGACCGTGGGTTCGCTGTCCACACAAGTCACTTGCGACCAGACCTTCGTTTGGGAAGGACTAAAGTAAATGTCTTTTAGTCCGTCACTACGGACTGCCAGTCCGCTCGGGACGGACTGAGAGTTCGCTCACTACGGACTAAAAGTTAGTATGTAGTCGAAAAAAACTCCGAGAGTAACAAAAATTACTTTCGGAGTATTTTTATTTCTATTCGGAGTATTTGAAATTACTTCCGGAGAAAAACAATTCTGGCAACTACTCTGTAGGCAACATAACCACACCATGTTGCTTCTTGCCATCCATCATGATTTTCAAGGGACGGTCGAAGCGGACGTGACGCACAAACTCCGTTTCCTCAACGGCAGGCATGCTGTCGAGGATGGACTTTTGCAGCACACCATCGCCAGTATAGGTGTTGACGGTGAAGTAGCCGACACCAAAGGAGGTGAGGTTTTGGAAGAAGTGGGTGCCCTGCGAGGGGTCGACATGATAGTTCTTCAGGCCAGCCTCAACAATGACACGGGCGGCAGAGATGTGGGGCCACTTGACGGGGATGCCCAGCCAATAGTCGCTGGAGCCCCAACGTCCTGGACCGATGAGGACGTAGTTCTTGTCCTCGTCCAAGAAACGACGGTTAATCTGCTCTATCTGGTCGGCAATGGTGGGATTGTTGGCAGCGGTGAAGTCGTCGTCGGCCTTGACATAGACAACATCCACCACGTCTTCAGAGATGCCGTGACCCAAAGAGTTGTGAGAGCGCAGCAGGCACTGTTCGTCAGGAATGGCAGCAAGGTCTTCGTCCAACACTTGCTTGGAATCGACGATAGGACGAATCTGAAGGAGATAGAAGTCGCCTTTGATGCCAAGTCCATCGCCCTTGTTTAGGTTGCAGGCAAACTCGATTTCCACAGGACGACGCATCTCCTCAGAGCCCAACTTCTGCGAGAGTTGCAGGATTTCGGGCAAGGGGAAGATGCCATGTTGGAGGACACCCGAGAAGGAGATGACCTTGCGACCGCCCTCATAGATGCCGTCGCGGATAATCTGGTCGTTGGGGTCGTAGGTGGAAGCAATGCCATTGAGCGATTGGTCCTTATCGGCCTCCTTGACACGAAGATTGAGGATGTTGAAACCATCGTCTACCTTGAAATCATCGCCCACATGCGACATGTCGAGGGCATAGAAACGGGTCTGCGTCTCCTTGAGGGCAGTGTCCATCTCAGAGGTCTGCAACACCTGATTAGGATGATAGGGCGACACACGCAGGGTCTGTCCTCCATCCACAATATACTTACCCAAGCCTAAGGCCAGAGAGGCAATGCCCTCCTCAGCCAATTCGTCGCCAATGGGATAATAGTTGAGCGAGCGAAGCACACCAGAGAATGTGGGATAGAAGCGGGTGCCATACTGCTGACCCACCACTTCCTGCAGGATGACAGCCATCTTCTCCTGATCGATAACGTTGGAGGTGGCAGTCATATAGGCCTTTGAATCCCTATAATAAACAGAGGCATAAACTCCCTTGATGGCACAAGCCAGCATGCGAAGCATCTCGTACTTATCCTCAAGATAAGGAATCATATAGGTAGAGTAGATGCCTGCAAAGGGCTGATAGTGGGAGTCTTCCAGCAACGAAGAAGAGCGCACGGCAATGGGCGACTTGACAGCTTCGAAGAAAGTGAAGAAGTCAGCAATGAGCGCATCGGGCAACTGAGCTCGCATGAAGTGCTGGAGAATCTCCTCGTCAGAAGCATCGCTGAGGGCGATAGTCCAGAGATTGTTCTTGTCCATGAACTCATCGAAGAAGTCGGTACAGAGCACAACGGTCTTGGGAATCTGCACGGTAGCATTCTCGAACTGATTGAGTTCAGGATGGCGCTTGATGACATTGTCGAGGAACGCCAAGCCACGGCCTTTGCCACCCAGAGAGCCATCGCCAATGCGGGCAAAGTGGGCATAGCGGTCGAACTTGAGACGGTCAAAGACAGCCACAACACCAATGTTCTTCATGCGACGATACTGGACGATGGCGTCGAAGATAATCTGACGATGGGCATCGACATCCTGCAACTTGTGCCACGTAACGTTCTTCAAGAAAGCGGAAACGGGGAAGATGGCACGAGCACAGAGCCAACGACTCATGTGGTTGCGTGAAATGTGATAGAGCATGGAGTCGCGAGGAATCTTGAAGATATTGTCCTGAAGTTCCTTCAGCGTAGAGACGCGAGCTACCTCTTCCTTGGTATTAGGATCGCGGAAGACAAAATCGCCAAAGCCCATGTGTTCCTCTATCAGTTGGCGCAGGTCGACATTCATCTTCTTGGAGTTCTTGTCGACAAAGTGGAAACGCTCAGCCTCCGCCTTCGCCTTGTTGGCAATCTCAGAGCTCTGCAGAATCAAAGGCACATACTCGTCGCGACGACGAATCTCACGCAACAGCTTCAGACCTGCCTCTGGGTCGCCCTCCTCGACATGAGCCAGACGACCATTGACACCCTTCATGGGGAAACGGGTATCGGAAATCACACCTAATACATTATTAGGATACATCTCATACCAATGCATGGCTTCTTCGTAAGTAGTAGCCAGCACTACCTTGGGGCGACCGCGCTTACGCTGGGCAGCAGCATGAGGGTTGAGCGCCTCGGTAGAGAAGTTCTTGGACTGTGCTAGGATATAATTATAAAGGTTAGGGAGCACAGAGGAGTAGAAACGGATGTTATCCTCGACCAACATAATCATCTGCACACCCGCCTCATGAATATCGTGCTCGATGTTCATCTGGTCCTCAATCAACTTGATGATAGAGAGTATCAAGTTGGTATTGCCCAACCAGCAGAACACATAGTCGAAGATGGACATATCCTCATGCTCAATACGCTTGGTAATGCCATGCGAGAAAGGAGTCAGCACAACACAAGGAACATGAGGAGCCATGTGCTTAACGTCGCGGGCAACGGCAAAAGCATCGTTGTCTGCATTACCAGGCATACAGATAACGAGGTCGATATCGGTAGTCTTCAGCACATTGCTGGCCTCCTCGGTAGTTGACACCTGGGTGAATGTGGGTGGATAGCGCATACCCAACTCCATATACTCGTCGAAGATCTTTTCGTCAACTCGTCCGTCGTCCTCCAACATGAAGGCATCGTATGGGTTGGCAACTATCAACACATTGAAGATACGACGCGTCATCAGATTGACAAACGACACATCTTTAAGAAAGAAATTGTTGAATTCCTGAGGTATGTTTGCGCTCATAAAAATAGCTATTATGTGGGCAAAGGTACAAATTTTTTCGATAATTCATATCAAAATGTACGTTTATTGAAATTATTTCGTATCTTTGTAGCAGCAAACGCACTATTCGGCTGAGGATGTCGGTTTAACAAAATGTAACCTTTGCAATGAAAATTTTCGCAGAAATCCTTTGTCGTTTGGCAGAAATAACCTAATTTTGTGCTGTCTTAATGACAGAATGATATTTTAGAACTATAAATAGCAATACTATGAACGTTGAAAAAATCATGCAAGGCCTGCAGCAGAAACACGCAGGCGAGGCAGAATTCCTGCAAGCAGTCAGGGAAGTGTTAATCTCTATCGAGGATGTTTACAACCAGCATCCTGAGTTTGAGAAGGCTAAAATCATTGAGCGATTGGTGGAGCCCGAACGTATCACCACATTCCGTGTGCCCTGGGTAGACGACAAGGGTGAGGTACAGGTAAACATCGGTTATCGTGTACAGTTCAACTCAGCGATTGGCCCGTACAAAGGTGGTTTGCGCTTCCACCCGTCAGTGAACCTCAGCATCCTGAAGTTCCTCGGCTTTGAACAGACTTTCAAAAATGCACTGACCACACTGCCGATGGGTGGTGGTAAAGGTGGTTCGGACTTCGCTCCTCGTGGCAAGAGCGATGCTGAAATCATGCGTTTCTGTCAGTCGTTCATGACTGAGCTCTATAAGATTATCGGTCCTGATATGGACGTACCTGCTGGCGACATTGGTGTTGGTGGACGTGAGATTGGCTATCTGTTTGGACAGTACAAGAGACTGACCAGCCAATTCCACGGTGCAACCCTGACGGGTAAAGGACTGGAATGGGGTGGCTCTATCCTGCGCCCAGAGGCTACAGGTTATGGTGCACTCTACTTCGTACACCACATGATGGAGACCCACGGACTTGACATCAAGGGCAAGACGGTGGCTCTGTCTGGCTTTGGCAACGTGGCTTGGGGTGCAGCCAAGAAGGCTACCGAACTGGGTGCTAAGGTAATTACCATCAGCGGTCCTGACGGTTACATCTACGACCCAGAGGGTCTGGACGACGAGAAGATTGAGTATATGCTGGAGTTGCGCGCTAGCGGCAATGATGTTTGCCAGCCTTACGAGGAAGAATTCCCTGGCTCGAAGTTCTTTGCAGGCAAGAAGCCTTGGGAGCAGAAGGCAGACATCTATCTGCCATGTGCTACACAGAACGAGTTGAACGGCAACGATGCAGACATGATACTGGCCCAGAAGCCACTGTGCGTAGCTGAGGTCAGCAACATGGGATGCACAGCAGAGGCCGTTGACAAGTTCCTGGCTGCTGGTCAGCTGTTTGCTCCTGGCAAGGCTGTAAATGCTGGTGGTGTAGCAACCTCTGGTCTGGAGATGACCCAGAACTCAATGCGCATGGCTTGGACGGCTGAGGAAGTAGACCAGCGTCTGCACCAGATTATGTCTGGCATTCACGAGCAGTGCGTGAAATATGGCAAACAGGCTAATGGCTACGTAAACTACGTGAAGGGTGCCAATGTGGCTGGCTTCATGAAAGTAGCTAAGGCTATGTTGGCCCAAGGCATTGTATGATAGTAATACAAAAGATAGCTTTAATAGCATCATTACTGACATTAGGCTTTACCCCGTTGCACGCCCAAAGTGTGCAACGAGGTAAAGCTACGTTTTATTCCAAGAAAGCCACTGGCTCACGAACAGCCAATGGCGAACGGTTGCATCACGACAGTCTGACGTGTGCACACCGCACCTACCCTTTTGGCACCATGCTACGAGTGTATAACCCTGTCAACGGGAAAAGCGTGATAGTCAGGGTGACGGATCGTGGACCTTTTATCCGCGGACGAATCATTGACTTATCATGGAGGGCTGCCAAAGAACTGGACATCATCTCAGCAGGGGTAGCTATGGTTATCGTCCATAAACTGGATGCTTTCATTGTTCCTTTTCAGGCTACTGACAAGATAGAAATGCCAGAACTGGAACTGGAAACCAACGAAGGTGCGCCAGCTCTTGTTCCGTTCTGGAAAGAAATGAAAGAGGCCCAAATGAAAGCTCAAAGGGCTGCTGAGAATACAAAAAAGCGGAAGACTAATGCTTCCGCGTCTGGAGAGAAAACTCCTTGAACTGTGATGTTATCTCATTGTTACCTTGTGCCACACCCACACGGATGATAGCTTGACCATCCTTTAGTTTCTTGTCAGCCAGAATAGTAGCAGTATAACGAACGCCGCTATTGGGAGCTATGCTCTCGACATGAAGATTAGGCGAGATATGGATATGCTTGTTGCCAGACACGTCGAATACAGTAGGCTGGACATCATATAAGGTAACGGAAGACCGATTCATGATTTCGAAGGTGATACGACACTCCTCGCCTGCTCGGATGACACCATCGTGGTCAGCATCTATAAAACGAGCATTGCGGATTTCAATTAAGGAGTTATACTTGATACTATAACCAGGTTCTGCAGGATGCTTAGTCGGGTCGTAAGTGCTTGGCACAGCAGCCGTATACCCACCTTGTCCATTGCGTGGACCAGCACCATCGAAACTGATGCGGTCGTCACCGCTGTTGGTGGCATCAAAGCCACTATCATCGCTATATCCTCCCTGCTGCTGATAGGAGTAGTCATCATTGTCATACTGGCGCCTGCTACGGCGCTGAGTACGCTGTTGCTTATATTCCTCGTATTTTTGTTGCTCCTTCTGGTCGGCTGCAGAACCGATAGCAGCACCAACAATGGCACCACCAGCCATTCCGACTATAGTACCCACGTCATGACCACGCCAACCACCGGAAATACCTCCAATGGCAGAACCTAAGATAGAGCCGAAAGCAGCACCTGTTGCAGCCCCTTCGCCTGTATAAGTGCCGCAGCTACTCATCAACACGCCACCGATGATCCATGTCAACATACTTTTCTTCATAACGCAATCTGTTTAAAGTTTCACGTTGCAAAGATAAACATTATCAAGCATACGTCAAGAGGATTTTCCCGAAAAGATAAAAGGGAAATCCCTATTTGAGAAAAAACAAGTGGGGCATTGCTTTAGCAACACCCCACCGCATTAGGTTTTCAATCGAAATATTACTCAGCCTTAGCCTCTTCAGCAGCAGCTTCCTCAGCCTTAGGAGCCTCCTCAACGGGAGCCTCAGCAGCCTCAGCCTTAGGAGCAGCAGACTTGCGTGAACGACGAGTCTTCTTCTCTGCCTTAGGAGTCTTGAGCATGTTCTCATCAAAGTCAACGAGCTCGATGAATGCAATATCAGCAGCATCGCCCTGACGGCTACCGAGCTTAATGATGCGGGTGTAACCACCGGGGCGGTCACCTACCTTCTGGGCTACAGTTCCGAAGAGCTCCTTCAGAGCCTCCTTGTTCTGCAGATAGCTGAATACTACACGACGGCTGTTAGTGCTGTCGTCCTTAGAGCGCGTGATGAGGGGCTCTACATATTTCTTAAGTGCCTTTGCCTTGGCGAGAGTCGTAGTGATTCTTTTGTGCATGATCAGTGAAATGGCCATGTTGGCAAGCATAGCACGACGGTGATCAGCAGTACGGCTCAAATGATTGAATTTCTTTCCGTGTCTCATTTTTCGTTTTTTCTTTAAGAGGACTTAGGATCGCGCCTTCTTCCAGGTCGTTTTACTCCTTGTCCAGTTTATACTTTGAAATATCGGTTCCAAACGACAGATTCAGACTCTCGAGCAAATCATCAAGCTCAGTGAGCGATTTCTTACCGAAGTTACGGAACTTGAGG
>JAEEGH010006002.1_pt1 | contig 30051 bp, 29 predicted proteins | sample 9134181 | NCBI WGS metagenome assembly JAEEGH01 (sample SAMN16246544, study PRJNA631951) | gut metagenome | biome: gut microbiome; feature: rumen; material: DP-attached | host: Bos | place: Iran: Karaj | collected 2018-10
ACAGGCTCGGTTCGGGAAACCGGTATGGTCTCGACAAGAAGGCTTCCCTCCTATGGGCCAACAATCCCGAATGGGGAAAAAAGGTGTGTGGCATTATCCCGAGACTCGACACCCTGAGAATCCCCTTCAAGCATAGCAAAAAGGCGGAGGCGGAGGGCAAGAGAGGCACGTTTGATGTCCGCGAAATGCTCTATCTCGTCAAGTGGAGCGGCGTGAGCTGCATGAGCAAAGATGGCAAGACGGTCATAGACGAGGCCAAGGAGAGGCAGTTCTACCTCTATCTGCAGGAACAGTACAAGGGCGACTACCTGTTCCCCTCGTGGCAGGCGGTTTGCCGCGAAAGGAAGTTCTTCCACGAACAGAAGGTCAGCATGCGGTGGCTGGCACAGCAATTTGCTGTACATATTCCCGCGGAAGAGGACATTTCCTGAGTTCTTGCAATCAAAGTTGCGACAGATCATGAAAAAATAATCTGTCTTTTTTTACGGCTTTTTGCCTTTGCCGTAACATTTTTCCCGTCTAGTTTTTACGAGTCTGCCTGTTTCCGTAAAAACTTCATGCGCTAAACTGTACCCCACCCTGACTTTTCCGTAAAAAGCATTTTACAAACGACTATAAATTCCTGTAAATTAGGTTTATAAGCCGTAAACCCATATCTGCGTCATTCCTGTGCGGATATGTTTTTTTGCCGTAATTTTGCATCACCAACAACGACGGAAAAGGCCAAGCGTGGACCGAAGGCGTCTCACATCCGAAGTTGTGGGTAGGGAACCTGCGGTGAGACCAGGCTTTCCCCGAAAAACGAAATTATGTCTTTTAAAAAGGTATTTAATGCAAAAACTAAGGCAGGTTCAAGAGAATCACGCGAACCTCGCCTTCTCGGAAGCATCGTAGAGGAAATGCTTCATGGTAACTCATCGCTCGCTAAGGGCTACCGTCTGTTCATCGCTTCTCTGGAGAACGGGGAAGCTGCCGACCACCAAGGTTGGCACCCCAACACGGAGCTTTCCGTGGACGTGAAAACATTGCTTCGCAGCGACTGCCGCATGAAGGCGGGCAAGGAGTATCTGGGCGTGCTGAGGCGCGACTCGGAGGCACAGGTGGAGGAGTTTCACTATTGCGACCCTCACTACACGTTCGTCGAGACGCTGCCCTTGAGCACGAAGCGCAATCCGCAGGTCTTCAACGGCCAGTACATCACGATAACCCGTAGGGATGACGGCAGCCTGCGCCCCAACTTCAAGCCGCTGAGGATCGACGAGGACTTCACGGTCGACGGCTATGCCATCGGAGTGTGCAACGAGCTGCGCCAAGCGCTCAATGGCCTTGTAGAGGAAGGCTAAATATGAATCTATCTCAAATCTCAAATCTCAGTTTCTCAAATATGTCACAATTAAAGATGAAACCCTCTTTTCAAGCACTTATAACTTATTAATAATCAAATAAATATATAAGTAATAAGGGAATGAATGGGTGGCATGAAAAATTAATTGAGATTTGAGATTTGAGATTTGGAATTTCGAAGATCGTTTTTAATTGTATCAAAAAACAATTTAATTAGTTAAAAGACAATGACTTATAATATCTTTGACTCAAAGGCTCCGGCTATGCCCCAGCCATCGAAAGGTACCGAGATAGTTAATTTACTCCTCTCTAATGCATCAAAAGACATGCGGCAGCCGCTGCTTCCTATGGCTTTTCCTGCCCTTGCAGCCCATTTGAACTCGGACGTTGAGCTTATGTACTGCGACAACAAATACTACGAAATAGGTGCTGGACAGATGGGACACATCATTGGTAGCAGCGGAGCGGGCAAGAATCAGCTGACTTTTCTTGTAGAGGCCATTTGCCGCGACTTTAGCGCCCATGACGAGATAGAGTACAAGCGTCTGGCCGACTGGAGCCGTCAGATGAGGACACTTGGGGGAAATTCTAAATCTAAACCCGAGAGGCCATCGGTGTACTTCACTTTTCCGCCAAGCGACATTACGAACGCAGCTTTTATTCAGAATGCCGACTCACTTGAACGGAACGGTGGCCGAACGATGTACTTGAACCTCCCGGAGGTTGGTCTTGCCGACAAGATTTCAGGCGGGCATCGTGCGGTAAGCCAGATGATCAGGCAATGCTTTGATGTCAGCCGTGGCGGTCAGCTTCGCGCCACGAGTGACGGTATAACTGCGAATCCAAGGCTGCGCCTCTGTATGACGCTGAGCAGTACTCCAGACGACGCAAGGGCATGGTATAAGCGCGACATGGTGAACGGTACCTTCGGGCGTATCACTACCGCCTACGTGCCGCGTGGCGAGCGCAAGGGCCGTATACCAAGACAAGGGACTTACGACGAGGAGTATCTCGCCAAGCTCGACCAGCACCTGCTACGCCTTTCCAATGCAAAGGGTCGGTTTGTGGTGAAGTCGCTGAACAAGGTGGCCGACCAGCTGGCGGTTCAGATGTGTGACTTGGCAAACCTCGCAGACAGCGACGAACTGTTCGAACTTTCCCATCGCAGTATATTCAGCGCGTGGAAAAAAGCCGCCGTGCTGTGGATTCTGAACGACCAGACCTACACGCGCAGCATCGGTGATTTCATGACCTATTTCTGCTATTACGATCTGTGGGCGAAGCTTCGTGTATTCAACGATATGCTCGCACTTGGCGAGCCCCAGCAGGAGGAGACGCAGAAGCGTGGCCCGAAGAACTTCCTGCAGGAACTGCCTAATCCTTTCAATGAAACTCAGCTGGAGGCACTCCGCGTGAGTCATGGAAAGAGCAACGAGGGAACCAGGCACCAGATTTCTGTCTGGATGAGCCGTGGCTTCATCACCTATTCCTCCCAGACGGGACTCTACACCAAGACCGAGGCTTACCTTAACCGCACACGCTGATGGATAAGTTCCAGCTTCAACGGCTCCGCGACCTCCCCATCGAGGGGGTCGCAGAGCGACTTGGGCTCCAGGTCGTGCGCCACAAGTGCCTCTGCCCCTTCCACGACGACCACCACGCCTCGCTCTCCTTCTCCCCCAGCCGCAACACGTTCCGCTGCTTCGCCTGCGGAGCCTCAGGCGGCACCATCGACCTCGCGATGCGATGCCTCGGCAAAGACTTCCTCGAGGCCTGCCGCTGGCTGGGAGGAGAGGACTGCCTGGGCTTTCCGAGCAATCCGAGTAATCGGAGTAATCCGAGTAATCGGAATAATCCGAGCAATCCGAGTTCTCCGAGTTCTTCCTTTGAGGCAGGCCGCTACGAGCGCTTCTTCCAGCATCCCTGGCTCTCCCCAGCCGCCCGACAGTTCCTCTTCCAGGAGCGCAGGCTCGACGAGCGAGTGGTGCGCTGGTGCCGCCTCACCTCGTGGCAGGACCGGCGGGGCGTCCCCTGGCTCCAGATACCCTATTTCGACCAGGAAGGCCGTCTCGTGGGTGTTCAGAACCGCAACCTGGTGAAGGGTGCCTTGCCCCGTTTTCGCTTCCCCAGCGGCGCCGAATGCAGCATCTACAACCTGCCTGTCCTCAACCTCCTCCGCCCGGGTGAAGCCCTCTACATCGCCGAGGGCTGCTCCGACTGCTGGAGCCTCCTCTCAGCCGGCCACAAAGCCATCGCCATCCCCTCCGCCACCCTCCTCAGGAAGAAGGACGCAGAGCAGTTGTCATCGTTATCGTCATCGTTATCGCTGACCCTCCACATGTACCCCGACCGCGACGCCCCTGGCGAGCGCCTCTTCCTCCAGCTCCAGCAGCTCCTCCCCAATCTCCAGCACCACCATCTCCCCCCCGACTGCAAGGATTTCAGCGATTATTATTTGAGGTTAAAGGTTAGCGGTTAGTGGTTAGCGGTTACTCGGAGTACTCGGATTATTCTGATTATTCTGATTACTCGGAGTACTCGGATTACTCGGATTATTCGGAGTACTCGGATTATTCGGAGTACTCGGACTACTCGGACTACTCGGATTATTCGGATTACTCGGAGTACTCGGATTACTCTGATCCCTCCGATTATTCCGATAATTCATCCTGCTCTGGAACATGCGCTCCTTGATGCCACCCTCTGTGACAAAGCGGTTTTGCATGGTCTCCAGCAGCTTGTAGAGCATGAATATGGCTTGGTGGATGAGGGTGATGCACAGGTTGGCGATCTCCTCGTCATTCATGCGCCTGACGACTGCGGCATATTCCTTCCTGATCTGATCGCTTTGCGCATATAGCCGCATTTTCTCGAACCTCGGGTGGAGTTCTCCCCATTTCTGCAGGTTGCGGACTCTCAGATAGTCCTCGTAGTCATCGAGCAGCTCCTCCAGACTGGCTTTCGCCACATTCGTCAGCTTGATCTCCGTCTCGCTCGATGTCGCAGCCGCCTGATTCCCCTCAGCGATATTCTGCTTGCCCGAGCGCGCAGCCTGTATCATCTGGTCGACAGTACGGTCGCCCTTCTGCATATAGAGTTGGGTAAAGTAGTAGGTAATGTCGTAAATCATCTCACTCACCTGGTACACCCTAAGCTGCCGGTAATGCCCACGCTTTGGCAAAAAAGTAATCTTCTGCTCACTCGGAGCACTCGGAGCACTCGGATTACTCGGATTACTCGGACAATTCGGAGTACTCGGATTATTCGGATTACTCGGATTATTCGGACTATTCGGAGTACTCGGACTATTCTGATCCCTCTGATTTTTCTGATTTTTCAGGTCACTCATACTTGTTTTCTCATTTCTTGCCCACAAAGATATGAAAAAAAATTAGAGGCCCTGTACTGTCCAGCCTTTTTTCCTCCCCCTAACCGTCAACCTCCTCACAGCTCCCCCTCATCGATCCCATACTGGCGGCAAATCCATTGGACCGCTGCGGGCGGCAGGAGCTGTTGCTGCGGCGTCACGCCCCATTGGATCAACTGCTCATTCTGTTGCTTCAACCAGCGTCCAAAGGTTCTGGTGCTCACCCCAGCTGCCTGCGCAAGCTCATATTTGTAATAGCTTTTCATGTTCTTCGCTCCCTGTCGATTGTTTCTGCAAAGTTACAAAAAAATCCAGCAGATTTCCAAACAGATACACCCTAGAATCGACTCCAGGACAGAAGTCTTTCCAAGCAAAAATAAAGGCAAGGAATATTAGCTCGATTCTATGCAAAAAAAAACTTACATCGCTCACCACCCAGGCACCAGAAGCCTGTCTCCTCGCAACCTGTTCTTCCAGCCCCTTCGACGTGTCGTGGGGAGGGGAAGAACACGTTCCTCCCCCCAAATCCTCAGAATCTTCCAAGTCATCCGAGTTTTCTGAGTAATCCGAGTAATCCGAATCTTCCGAGTAGTCCGACCACTCCGGCTTTTTTCTTCCTAGAAAAAAAGGGGGGATTGTTTTGCCACTTCCATTTTTATCACTAACTTTGTACCCAGAAAACTAATTTTTAACGGAAATATGAAATACAGATTTACTGCGCTCGTAGGCCTCTTCCTGATGGCCCTGAGCATAATGGCCGAGGGACAGGCTAAGTACGTGTTCTACTTCATCGGCGACGGAATGGGAGTGAACCAAGTGAACGTATCGGAAACCTATCTGGGCGCCCTCGAGGGCAGGATAGGAACGGTGGACATGTGCTTCCCCAGCTTTCCCTTTGCAGGCGTAGCCACCACCCACAGCGCCAACTCGGGCGTGACGGACTCGGCTGCTGGAGGAACCGCCTTGGCCACCGGCCACAAGACGGTAAACGGTACCCTGGGCATGAAGGCCGACAAGAAGGAAGCCGTCCAGAGCGTCGCCGTCTGGGCTCAGGATGCAGGCGCAGCAGTCGGCATCACCACCAGCGTGAGCGTGGACCACGCCACCCCAGCGTCCTTCTACGCCCATGTGCCCAACCGCAGCGAGTACTATAAGGTCGGCTTGCAGATGATCGAGTCGAAGTTCGACTTCTTCGGCGGTTCCGACCTGCTCAAACCCAAGAACCCCACAGAGGGAGGACCCGACCTGTACGCCCAGTGCCAGAGTGCAGGCTACACCATCGCCCGCGGATACAAGGAGTATCAGAAGAAATGCAAGAAGGCCGACAAGATGATCCTGCTGCAGACCGAAGAGGCCAGCAAGATCGACCGCGGAAGCATCCCCTACGCCATCGACCGCCAGAAGGGCGACATGACTTTGACTGAGATCACACGCGCCGCCATCAACTTCCTGACCAAGAAACAGGCCGAGAAGAACGGATTCTTCCTGATGGTCGAGGGCGGCAAAATCGACTGGGTGTGCCACGCAAACGATGCGAAAGCCGTCATCCAGGAGACCATCGATATGGACGAAGCAGTCAAGGTCGCCTACGAGTTCTACGAGCAGCACCCCGACGAGACGCTCATCGTAGTGACAGCCGACCACGAGACGGGAGGCATCTCCCTGGGACGCGGCCCCTACGAGCTGCACCTCGACCAGCTGCGCCACCAGCAGATCAGCGTGAACAAGCTGGGCTCCGACCTGCACAAGATGCACGAGAAATACGGCGAGAAGTACAGCTGGGATCTCGTAAAGAAATATCTGACCGACAACTTCGGCCTTTGGGAACAGATCAAACTCAGCGACGAGCAGAACAAGCGGCTCGAGAACGCCTTCCAGAACATCATGGCCGGCAAGGGAAAGGACGACAAGACGCTCTACCAGAAGGATGACGAGCTGGCTACGGCCGTGAAGCACATCATGTCGGAAGTTGCCCTAGTTGGCTGGACAAGCGGTAGCCACAGCGGCGGATACGTCCCCGTCTTTGCCATCGGAGCTGGCGCCGAGAACTTCACAGGTCGCATGGACAACACGGAAGTTCCTCTTCGGATCGCTAAAGCAGCAGGTTGGAAGGTTAGATAACTACATCTAAACATTTACCATCTGAACATTTGGTAGTTAAGTAGTTAAGTAGATATCGCTTCGCTCGTCCTTCTGACAGTAGTTAAGCCGATAGTTTTGTAAGGCGGATTTCAACCATTCAAGACTATCGGCTTATCTACTTAACTACTGTCTACTTAACTGCTTCCGTTCCTTAATATCCTTTCCGGTACTTGCTCTCATCCTTGTCCTTCAGCATCGAGAGGTAGCTGGCATATCGGCTCTGGGCGATACGATGGTCCCCGACCGCCTGCAGAACGGCACAGCCAGGCTCATGGGTATGCGTGCAGTTGCCAAAGCGGCACTCGCGGCCTGTTTGGAAAATCTCGCGGAAATAGTGTGTCACCTCCTCCGGCTCGATATTGAAGGTTCCGAAGCCTTTGATGCCAGGCGTGTCGATGATGGCTCCGCCGCCGGGCAGGTCGTACATCTCCGAGAAGGTGGTGGTGTGCATGCCCATATCGTGTACATCGCTAATCTCAGCCGTCCGCGCGCCAGCCTCTGGCACCAGCAAGTTGAGGAGGGTGCTCTTCCCCACTCCGCTGTTTCCGCTCAGAAGGACGGTCTTCTGCGCAAACGCGCTCCTTATCTCCTCCATCCCGTCCCCTCGTGTGGCGCTGCAGGGCAGGCATTTGTAACCGATGGACTCGTAGAGATACATCATGCCTTCAAGATAGTGGAGGTCATTCTCGCCGTACAGGTCCACCTTATTAAAAATAAGCAGCATGGGCACCCGATAGGCTTCGGCTGAGGCCAGGAAGCGGTCGATGAAGGTGGTGCTGGTCTCCGGATGGGAAATGGTGACGATCAGGACCGCCAGATCGACATTGGCGGCTATGATGTGGCTCTGCTTGCTCAGGTTGGAAGCCTTTCGGATGATGTAGTTCCTCCGGTCCTGGATGTCGTCTATGAGGGCCGTGACTCCGTCTGCCCCAGGAATGATGGTCACATAATCCCCCACCGCCACCGGATTCGTGCTCCGGATGTCCTTCAGGCGGAAATTCCCCTTCACCTTACAATCAAAAAGCTGGCCCCCATCCGTGCGGACGACGTACCAGCTTCCTGTATTTTTGATGACAAGCCCCTGCATCAGATGGTCATGATCTCCTTCTGCTTTGCAGCCATCAGCTCCTCAATCTTCTTGATGTACTTGTCGTGCTTCTTCTGGAGGGTAGCCTCAGCATCCTTCTCGTTGTCCTCGGAAAGGCCTTCCTTGATGGACTTCTTCAGCTTGTCGATAGTTTCGCGCCGCGCGTTACGCACACTCACTTTGGCCTGCTCCTCCTCCTTGCTGCACTGCTTCACCAGCTGCTTGCGGCGTTCCTCGGTCAGAGGGGGAATGCCCAGTCGGATAATCTCGCCATTATTCTCAGGCATGATACCCAGATTGCTGTCTATGATGGCTTTCTCTATGACGCGGAACATACTCTTGTCCCAAGGCTTGATGGCAATCGTGCGGGCATCAGGAGTGTTGATGGCTGCAACATTATTCAGGGGGACCTTACTTCCATAATTGTCTACTCGTATTCCGTCCAAGATGGCAATATTTGCCTTGCCGGCACGGATGTGGGCAAGTGTATCCTCGAGATACATCACGGCCTCTTCCATTTTCTCCTCGGCTGCTGCCAGAATTTCATTTACGTCAACCATAGTTCAGAATGTTGTATTTGCGTTTAATAATTTTCCGAAATTTTCAACAAAAGTATATTAAATCTTCCAAAAATCCAAAGGAAAGATGCCATTAGTGATACTTTTTTCCTATATTTGCACGAGAAAACTATATTCTTAAGGCGAAAAGAGCCTGTTTTGATGTGAATATTGAGCGTCTATGACCGTAGAAGAAGTACTGAAAGGGTTCAATCCCATCACTTTGGATGAGATGAAGGAAATCCGTTTGATGAACCGAACGGATACGAAATTCGTGACTTCACGCACCAAGCTGATAGAGCTCCTCCAGATGGCCGCTCCTGAATACTACGCCCAGGAGATTGACGGCCGACGCATCGGGGACTACTATACGGTCTACTTCGACACGCCCAACTACGATATGTTCCGCGTCCACCAATGTGGTCACGCCAACCGCCAGAAGCTGCGCATCCGCTGCTATGTGGAATCGAAACAAAGCTTCCTGGAGGTGAAGACGAAGAACAACCACAAGCGCACCAAGAAGAAACGCATGAACATGCCCGGATTCGACCCTACGGATCCCCGCTACGACATACAGTTCGGAGGCGCAGAGAGCGAGCTGGCAGAATGCGACCAGTTCCTCCAGCAGCATCTCCGCTACGACGCCACCACCCTGACGGAACGTATCGAGAACCGCTTCCACCGCATCACCCTGGTCAATTTCTGCAAGACGGAACGCCTGACCATCGACATGGACCTTCAGTTCAACAATCTCGTGACGGGCCAATCCATGAAGCTGGACAACGTGGTCATCATCGAGCTGAAACGTGACGGACTTGTCCCCTCGCCCATTCTGGCCATGCTGAAGAAGTTGCGCATCAAGAAGTCAGGCTTCTCGAAATACTGTATCGGAACGGCTTTCACCTATCCCCAGCTGCCCCAGAACAGATTCAAGGAGAGGCTTCGCAAGATCATGAAGATCCAGAACGGCCTGGCCTCGACAGACAACGCCGGAGTGGATGGCGAATGACAAAACAAGAAAGGAAATAACTTAAAAGAATTGCACATATGATTTCATTTGAATTTACGCAGATGCTTATCAGACTTTTCATCTGTGTCTTGGTGAACTTCATCATCATCCATTTCCTGTATTATCCGAAGAGCCGCCGCCGCGACTTCTACTTTACCTACATGCTCACCAGCATAGCCGTATTCTTCCTCCTGTTCTTCATGATGGACCTGAAATCCAAGGCTACGATGGGTATCGGTATCGGACTGTTCGGTATCTTCAGCATCATGCGTTTCCGCACGGATGCCATGCCCGTACGCGAGATGACCTATCTCTTCCTGATCATCTCCCTCTCAGTTATCACGGCTGTGGCAGACATCAGTATCGACGACCATCTCGATTTCGGCCGTGTGGCAGTTCTGCTCGTGACCGACATCATCGTGGTGTTCATCACCTACCTCTGCGAGAAATGCCTCAAGGTAAGGACTTCCAAGTACGTACAGTATGACCGCGTGGACCTCTGCACTCCAGAGAAATACTTCGAGATGATAGAGGACCTGAAGAAACGTACCGGACTCGACATCACCAGCGTGGATGTGGGCGGAATCGATTTCCTGAAGGACTCCTGCGTGCTGAAGGTTTACTACAATCCTCCCACGGGCGAGAAATCCAACTCCGTATCCAACCAGTTCAAGGTGCGCAAGACGCAGTTCCTCGAGTCATAGGAACCAGTTTCCCACATCACATCAAAGTATCGCAAATCCTCTTATATGAAAAAAATCAGATGCATATCACTCTTGGCCCTACTCATGCCCATGATGGCTTGGGCGGAAGGGAGTGACGATTTCGGCGTATGGGCAGAAATGAGTGTCGAGAAATCCATCAACAAGAAATGGAGTGTCGGCATGGAGACTGAATTCCGCGCTCAGGAGAAAGACCGCTGGAGCATAGGAACAGGACTCGAATACAAGCCCATGAAACACTTGAAGCTGGGAGCTTCCTACAACTTCCTCTATGCCTACCGGCCTGACAAGATCACCAAGCAGGTCTTCGACGAAGACAACGAACTGGAAAGCTTCCGCTATACCCATAGCTACTGGTCTCCGCGCCATCGCTTCTCCGTCGAGGCAACAGGAACCACGAAACTCTGGAACTGGCTCCGCATTTCCGTGCGGGAGCGCTATCAGCTCACCCATCGGACAGAAAAAACCGTCGACAGGGAAGACATCGAGATGGATGCCAAATATACGGAACAGGGTTTAATCAACGATACCGTATACAGCACCAAGACGATTGCCCCCAATACGGATCAGGTGCTGCGCAGCCGTTTGAAATTCGAGTACGACAAGAAGGGATGCGCCTTCTCCCCCTTCGTCTACGCAGAGGCTCACAATAGCGTCGCCATCGGTGACAATATGCTCCTCGAGAAAGTCCGTCTGGGCATCGGTTCTGGCTACAAGATCAACAAGAAGAACGAACTGACGCTGGCTTACGTGTTGACTTTCAACATCCATGACGACGACGAGAACTACACCCGCATTCACGAGCGGATGCACGTAGTCAATATTGGATACAAGTATAAATTCTAAGACAAAACAAACAAACTTTAATAGAATGAACAAGAAATTTTTATTGGGCTCTGTTCTGATGGCAGCAAGTCTGTCATCCACAGCTGATGATCTGAACTACTTGACGGTAGCTTATAATAATGTAGAGCAAAGCATCGAGCTTTCCACCGTTCAGAAGATCACCTTCGAGGAGGGAAATGCCGTCGTCTATACCACAGGCGAGACCTATACCTATCCTCTCTCGGAAATGCAGAAGATGACGTTCACTCAAGACCCGACCGCCATCAAGTCGCTACCCACGGAATCCGACGATCTGAAATTCCTTAATGGGCAACTTTCCGTTTCCGGTAAAGGAACTTTGCGCGTCTATAACGCATCAGGCGCTCTTATCCGGATGGCCAAGATCGAGAAGAAATCCAACGTGAGCCTCAACGGGTTGAAACCTGGCCTCTATGTCATCAGCATGGGAGACCAGACCATCAAGATAACCAAGTAAGAAAGTTTTTCCAGACAAGACTATGAAAAGAATCAAGGCAACATTTCTCTTGCTGTCTCTATGTTCTGTCATATCGGCACAAGAGAACATTCGCGTTTGGATAAACGACAACAGCACTCGTCTGCCCATTGGTGAAATGACATACTCCAATTCCGGAAAAACGGTCACCATCGGAGATGAAACTTTCAACACGTCCGACGTAGACAGCATCACCATCGTGAAGACTATCTACATCAACTACGACGGAAACAACGCCCAGGTGGATCTCGGACATGCAAAAGGCGTAACTTATGAGGCTAACGGAGCCCACGTAACCATCAACAACACGAACACGAGCGAGGAGATGGAGTTTGTACTTGCAGGCACCAGCACAAACGGTTCGCTTACCTATAACGGAAGCTACAAGTGCAAGTTCATCCTCAACGGCCTCACTCTTACGTCCAAGACTGGAGCCGCCATCGACATCGAGAGCGGCAAGCGCTCCGACCTTATCCTGATGGAAGGAACCACCAATACTCTCGAGGATGCAGCCCTCGGCACCCAGAAAGCCTGTCTATATTGCGACGGACACCTGGAGATTTCTGGTGGAGGCTCCCTCATCGTGGCAGGTAACGCGAAACATGCTATCGCCACCAACGAATACATGCAGTTGAAGAAGACCACCGGAACCATTACCATCACGAAGGCTGCCAGCGACGCCATTCATGCCGAACAGTATTTCCAGATGAACGGAGGCGTCCTGAACATCAGCGGAATGGTGGGCGACGGCATCCAGGCCGAGGCAAAGGTCAACAAGGTAGTGGAGAACAATGGAGAGGTCATCATCAAGGGCGGAAGCATCACGATAGCCGTAACCTCCAACGACACGAAAGGCATCAAGTCCGACACAGACATCCACATCTCTGGCGGAACTTTCAATATTGTTGCCAGCGGAGCAGGATCGAAAGGAATCTCCTGTAACGGGAATATGTTCATCAACGAGGACGACAACACCACAACGATGACCATTACCGCCTCTGGGCGCATCTATACCGATGCCGATGATAACGACAGCCGCTGCATGGGCATTAAGGTGGATGGGAACCTCACCATCTCGGCCGGCACGATTACCGTCTACAATACGGGTAGCGGAAGTCGCGGCATCAAGATCGACGGAACTTACACCAAGTCCGGAACCGCCAAAGTGAACGCATCCGTCAAGAACTGACAGACGCATCAGCAAGACGCAGATACAGCACTCCCTCGAACTTCGCAGCTCGAGGGAGTGTTCTTTTTGTCAGTTATGAACCAGGGTACCGATTTCCTCGCCCTCGATCACCTTCTTCAGATTGCCTACGACATCCATATTGAACACGTAGATGGGCAAATTGTTCTGCATACACATCGCGGTAGCCGAGATGTCCATCACCTTCAGGTTACGCGCTATCACCTCCTCGTACGTGATGTCGTGGAACTTGGTTGCAGTGGGGTCCTTCTCCGGATCAGCCGTATAAACGCCATCCACGCGAGTTCCCTTCAGCATCACGTCGGCTTCGATCTCTATGCCACGAAGAGATGAACCCGTATCGGTCGTGAAATAGGGAGAACCCGTTCCAGCACCCATGATGACCACCTCGCCGTTATTCATGGCATCAATCGCCTTCCACTTGCTGTAGAACTCACCAATAGGTTCCATCCGGATGGCAGTAAGCACGCGATTCTTCTGCCCGATGGCATCCAGGGCGCTACTCAATCCCAGGGAGTTGATGACCGTTGCACACATGCCCATCTGGTCGCCCTTCACGCGGTCGAAACCTTTTCCTGCACCCGTCAGGCCACGAAAGATGTTTCCGCCACCTATCACGATTCCGATCTGCACACCCATTTCTGCCACTTCCTTGACCTGTTGGGCATACTGATTCAGCCGTTTCACGTCAATTCCGTACCCCTGTTCTCCTAACAGGCTCTCGCCGCTCAACTTGAGCAAGATTCTCTTAAACTTTGCCATATACCTTAATTTCTAATGGATAATAATCTATAGAAACTGTACTTCCTTGAAAGCATACCTGCGCATCTTTCCTTCCGCATCCAGGAGCAGAAGATGACCTGTGGGCTCCACATCCTGGATGGAAGCCAGGAATCGACCTGTTGAATCCTGGAACTCATGCTGTTCTTCGAGGCGATACAACTGGTTGAGATACTCCTTGTGAATCTTCTCGTTCCGATGGTCCTCCAGCCAGCCGTAATAGAACAAAAAGCGCTCCACCACCTTCTCCAGCACCAGCCTGCGATCCACCTCGCGCCCCAGAATCTGAGCCAAAGAGATGGGATTGGGGGCATCACTCTCGAACCTCGTCTGGTTCACGTTTATGCCGACTCCCATGATGCAATTGGAGATCACCTTTCCCTCCAAGTCATTCTCGATAAGCATGCCCACAATCTTGCGGTCCCCGTAATAGATGTCATTCGGCCACTTGATTTGAAAGCCTGGAGCGAACCCGTTCAAGGCATCGCACACAGCCAGCGCCACCACTTCGGAAAGGACATACATCCTCTCCGCCTCGACCATGCAGGGATGCGTCAGAAGGCTGAACAGGAGATTCTTTCCTGCTTCCGATTCCCACTTGTTGCTGGCAGAACCTCGCCCAGCCGTCTGGAACTCAGCCGTGACGAGCGTTACTTTGCGGGGCTCTGGAGCATGATACCGCTTCAGGAAACTGTTTGTGGAATCCACCTCATCCAGTTCCACCATACGGAACCACGCAGAATCTTCCAAGCAGAAATGTCTTTCCATCCGACTTCGACTTTATTCTATCTGTACCAAACGGGCGAGCGGAAGGCATCCTCGATATGCTCAATCCTGGTGTTCTCACCCTTTCCCATGACCGTTATAATATCATACCTGACAGGCAAGTCCAGCCTGTGGCACTTGACATAAGCATCCGCAGCCAACACGATCCGACGCATCTTCCCCTGGTTCACGGCATCCTCGGCACGGCCGTAACTCGCATTCCTGCGCGTCTTCACCTCCACGAAGACCAGACACTCCTCCTTCTCAGCCACGATGTCAAGTTCCTTGTGACCGCTTCGCCAATTCACATCCCTGACGAAGTAGCCGTGCTGACGCAGGTAATCAACAGCCAAATCCTCGCCCGAATACCCAAAAAAATTGTGTTCCGCCATATTCTACCAGTATTCACATGCAAATATAGAAAAAAATCCGTAACTTTGCTCTCAAGAGAAGAAAGAAAAAGATGGCCGACGACAAAATCTTCATGAAGCAAGCCCTCGAAGAAGCCAAGACGGCTTTCCGCGAAGGCGAGATTCCCATCGGGGCAATAATTGAGTGCAAAGGAAGAATCATAGCGCGCGCCCACAATCTGACCGAACGGCTGACCGACGTGACAGCCCATGCCGAGATGCAGGCCATTACCGCCGCCGCAGAATATCTGGGTGGGAAATACCTGACGGAATGCACCCTCTACGTAACGGTGGAGCCTTGCGTGATGTGCGCTGGAGCCCTGGGATGGTCGCAGATCAGCCGTATCGTCTATGGCGCGAGCGACGAGAAGCGAGGATTCCAGCGTTTCGCTCCCCAAGCCTTGCACCCCAAGACGCAAGTGGAGAAAGGAGTCCTGGAAAAAGAATGTACGGAACTGATGCAGGAATTCTTCCGCCAGAAGAGATAAGAGAAAAGAATAAAACCAACTTGTTTGAGGAGGACCCAAAAATGAAACGTTATCTGTTTTTTGCATGCACCTGTCTCATCAGTCACCTGTATGTGGCAGGACAGGAACTCGTCAACTCCTATGACGCAGATGAATTGAAAGCTGGATTCTACGCCCAGTATGTCGACAAGAAAGAGAATGCATCCCTGACGAAGATGGAGCCGCTTTTCTCAGCATCCGACACCATTTTTCTCCACGCCTTTGGCGACGAGTATTTCCTTTGCCCGTCGGCACCTCTTCACCAAGCAGGAAAACTGAATCTGCCACCCTCGAAATTCGTCATCTACAACACGTCGGAAAACCAGAGAATCCTTTGTTGGATGGATGTCCTTCAGGATGCAGACTCAAAGGAGAACACTTCGCTGAGAAAGACTCTGCAGAAGAAATACGGGAGCATCCCCATGCGGGGCGATACGATACTGGTTCCAGCCAAATGGTTCACAGGTCAGCTGCGCAGAATGTCGAATCCCTTCCTTTATGGGAATGAGGTCGTCGCCAGAGGGCTTCAGGCCGACTCTGTGGCAGAAGGCACGATCGTGGAATGGGAGGAAGATGATAACCGCCGCCACAATTACTGGCAAGGCAGCTATCTGGAAAGGGATGCAAGGATGATAACGAAACGGAGGACAGACCGCCGCGTATTTGTCACGATGGATGGCCAGCGCGACACATCTGCCCTGCATCTCGAGAACGAGCGGGGAATGGCGCTTTACGAGAGAGACATCAACCGCTGCATAGATGCCCGCCTGCTGCCCAGAGAACTCAATTACGACAAGGAATACTCCATCATGCTCTACTTGGACGAGGGAGGAAAGCTCATCTCAATACCCTGTTGCCCAGAGAGTTGACTATAGAGGACCGCTTACTGCTGACCATTCTGGCAACGGCGGTGGAGTACCAGCCCAAACACTCTTTCGCCGGCTACGTTTCCGCTCGCGGCAGATTCCCAGCCGTTTACCTGAAAGCCCACTTTAGAGGAGGGAAATGGTACTTCCACGACTATCGATACGAATGATTTATCCGCTTCTCTTTGAAGTGTAAGAAAATCCCTTACATTCCAAAGATAGGAACACAACAAAGAAATGAGCAAGAAGAAACAACGTGTCGAAACGAGAAAGACAACACGTTGAAACGGCTGACTCAACACGTTGAATCGTCAGACTCAACACGTTGAAGGATAGGGATTCAGAGGCTGCTGGCTGCGACTCCTTCTTTGTCGGCAAGCTTGTTGCTCAGGAGGGAGAGGAGGATGTACCAGAGGATGATGGCGGCAAAACTGCTGTAGCCAAAGAGGAAGCAGGGCAGAGCGCCCAAGAGGAAGATGTACTTCACCTTGTTGTCCCGCCAGGAGAAGGTCTTGAACTTGAGTGCCAGCATGGGAATCTCAGCTACCAGGAGGAAGCAGAAAAGCAGCATGAAGAGGAAGAGGAAGACTGCGTTGAAGCGCAAGGATGTGAGGAACGCATGCTGCCCAAGTACGAGGGAGCCCCAGAAGAGTGCGTTCGCTGGTGTGGGGAGGCCTATGAACTGGGTGCTCTGACGAGTGTCGAGATTGAATTTGGCGAGCCGTACGGCAGAGAAGGCTGCCATGAGGAATGCCGTGTAAGGCAGGAACTTGCTGCAGGGCATCAGCATCTCTGGGCAATGGACCTCGTGGAAGAGGTAGAAGAGAATGCTGCTGGGTGCGACGCCAAACGTGACAACATCCGCCAGGGAATCCAACTCTTTTCCGATGGGGGAAGATACTCCCAGAAACCTTGCCGTGAGGCCATCGAAGAAGTCAAAGGTGGCTCCGATGAGAATCATCAGGACTGCCCACTGGTATTGTCCGTAGAAGGCTGCTCCTGTGGCGATGCAACCTGAGATGAGATTGCAACAGGTGATGATGTTGGGGATTTGGCGGTTCATAATGTTTCGTTGCTTTCCACAGGTGGGTTCAGGTGGGCAATCACCGTCTCGTTGCCGATGGTGCGCTGTCCCATTTCTACTTCTACCTGTGTCCCTACGGGGAGATACAGGTCAACTCGAGAGCCAAGCTTGATGAATCCCAAATGCTCGTCGATATAGCAATCCTCGCCTTCGTGGGCATAAGTGACGATTCGTCGCGCCATCGCTCCTGCTACCTGGCGCACCAGTATGTCCACTCCGTCTGGCGTAGTGATCATGATGGAGCTGCGTTCGTTTTCCTCGCTGGCTTTTGGGAGCCAGGCACGATGGAAGTTACCATTCTGGTGGTTCACGGTCTTCACTTTGCCGTCCACAGGAATCCAGTTGGCATGCACGTTGAAAAGGCTCATGAAGATGCTCACCATCAAGCGTCGGTCATGGAAATACTCGTCCTCGTCGACTTCCTCAATCACGACGACGTGCCCATCGGCAGGTGCGACGACGAGTCCGTCCGTATCTCCATCGAAGATGCGGATAGGGCATCGATAGAAGTTCACCACAACGCTGTAGACGATGATGCTGAGGAAGAAAGCGATGTTGAAGGGAATCCTGGTGGGAACGGCATAGAAGAGCAGGAGATTGAGGGCAATCAATCCTGCCGCTCCCCACACCAGGGTATGAGTACCCTCGTGATGAAGCCTGATTTTCTTGAGTTTCTTCAGTCGTTTTCCCATGTTTTATCGCACACTACGGTACAAAATTACTCTTTTTTTGAATAAAAACAAAAAAATGGTTCACTATTTGAGAGCATTCTCCTTAAATGAACTTAAAATAGGTACATTTTATTGTCCATTTGGAAAAAAAGAGTTACCTTTACACAAATTTGAAAAGGGAACTCTGACATGGAGGATTTTGTACATCTGCACGTTCACTCGCAATATTCATTGCTCGACGGTCAGGCTGCCATCAGCAAGCTGGTGGACAAAGCCATCAAAGACGGCATGAGAGGAATGGCTCTCACCGATCACGGCAACATGTATGGCATCAAGGAGCTGTTCGACTACTGCATGAAGGTGAACGGCAAGCGCTCGAAGGACGGCCTGGAGCCTTTCAAGCCCATCTTCGGATGCGAGGTGTATGTGGCTCACCGCCGCAAGGAGGACAGGGACTACGCGATGGGAGACCGTGGCGGAAACCATCTGATTCTGCTGGCGAAGAACGAGCATGGGTACAAGAACCTGATCAAGCTGGTCTCTCGCGCTTGGGTGGATGGATTCTATGGGAATCCGCGTACTGACCACGAGGACTTGGAGCGGTACCACGAAGACTTGATCTGCTGCAGCGCCTGTATAGCTGGCGAGGTCCCCTCGAAGATCCTGAATGGCGACTTACAGGGCGCCCGCAAGAGCGTAGAGTGGTTCAAGCGCGTTTTTGGCGACGACTATTATCTGGAGCTACAGCGGCACGAGGTGAAAGACCCCACTATCAAAGCCAATCGCGAAACGTTCCCCCTGCAGCAGATTGCAAACAAGGAAATCATCAAGATTGCCAAGGAATACGGCGTGAAACTCGTCAGCACGAACGACTCACACTTTGTCGATGAGGAGAATGCTGATGCCCACGAACGTCTCCTCTGCCTCTCCACAGGCAAGAAAATCTATGAGGAGCACATGCTCTACACCAAACAGGAGTGGTTCAAGACAAAGGCAGAGATGAACGAAGTCTTCGCAGACATCCCAGAGGCGCTTGCCAACACGTGCGAGATACTGGATAAGGTAGAGACCTACGACATCGAGAGCGACCCCATCATGCCGTTCTTCCCTATCCCTGAAGAATTCGGCACAGAGGAGGAATGGCGACAGAAGTTTACTGAGGAGCAGCTCTTCCAGGAGTTTACGAGCGACGAGAACGGCGAGAATCCGCTTCCACGCGAGGAAGGCGAGAAGAAGATCAAGAAGCTGGGAGGATACAGCAAGCTGTACCGCATCAAATTCGAGGCCGACTATCTGGGCAAACTTGCTTACGAAGGAGCAGAACGCATCTACGGCACCCCACTCTCGCAGGAGGTGGACGACCGCATCCGGTTCGAGCTCCACATCATGAAGACGATGGGATTCCCTGGTTACTTCCTCATCGTGCAGGACTTCATCAATTCGGCCCGCAACGAACTGGGCGTCTGGGTGGGACCTGGACGAGGATCTGCCGCAGGTTCTGTGGTGGCCTACTGCCTGGGAATCACGAAGCTGGATCCCTTGAAGTACGACTTGCTTTTCGAGCGTTTCCTGAATCCTGACCGCATCTCCCTGCCAGATATCGACACAGACTTCGACGACGACGGGCGTGGCAAGGTCTTGCAATGGGTGATGGACAAGTATGGACACGAGAATTGCGCCCACATCATCACCTATTCTACGATGGCCACCAAGAACGCCCTCAAGGACGTGGCTCGTGTGGAAGATCTCCCTCTGGACAAAAGCAATGCCCTCTGCAAAGCAATCCCAGACCGCTTGCCAGACGGGATGAAGATGAATCTGGCAAATGCCATCAAATGCACGCCAGAGCTTCAGATGGCAGAAGCCTCAGCCGACCCCAAGGAAGCTCAAACCATCAAGTTTGCCCGTATGCTCGAAGGACAGATCCGTGGAACTGGAATCCATGCCTGCGGCTTCATCATCTGCCGCGACCCCATTTCAGATCACGTGCCTGTCAGCACAGCCGACGACCCTGATTTCCCAGGGATGAAGACAACGGTAACCCAGTTTGACGGTCACGTGATTGAATCCACAGGCCTCATCAAGATGGACTTCCTGGGACTCAAGACACTCTCTGAGATGAAGGAGGCGTGCCGTGTCATCAAGGAATCGGAAGGCATCGAAGTGGACCTGGACAACATTCCCATCGACGACGAATTGACCTACAAGCTCTACCAGGAAGGGCGAACCGTAGGCACGTTCCAGTTTGAATCGGTCGGCATGCAGAAATACCTGAAGGAACTCCACCCCACAGTATTCGAGGACCTTATCGCCATGAATGCCCTGTATCGACCAGGCCCCATGGACAAGATTCCCTCGTTCATCGCCAGAAAGAACGGACGCGAGGAGATTGCCTACGAGATTCCCTGCATGGAGAAATACCTGAAGGATACCTACGGAATTACCGTCTATCAGGAGCAGGTCATGCTGCTCTCTCGCCAGCTGGCAAACTTCACCCGTGGCGAATCAGACGCTTTGCGTAAGGCGATGGGAAAGAAGAAGAAGGACATCGTAGACAAGATGAAACCCAAATTCATTGAGGGTGGAGTGAAGAACGGTCACGACCCCAAGGTTCTCGAGGACATCTGGAGCGCCTGGGAGAAATTCGCCTCCTACGCCTTCAACAAATCCCACGCCGCATGCTATTCTTGGGTGGCCTATCAGACAGCCTACCTGAAGGCGCATTATCCCCAGGAATTCATGGCAGCCCTTCTCACCCAACGAAAGGACGACATCAAAGAAGTCACCAAACTCCTGGACGAATGCCGCGCGATGAATATCGAGGTACTGGGACCAGACGTGAACGAGTCCCACACGGATTTTGGCGTGAACAGCAAGAAACAAATCCGATTCGGCCTGATGGCCATCAAGGGATTGGGAGCATCTGCTGCTGAGGCTATCGTCAACGAGCGAAAGGATCATGGCCCCTACAAGAACATCTTCGATTTCGTTCAGCGAGTGCCCATCTCTGCCATAAAGCGCAACGGACTGGAATGTCTTGCTTTGAGCGGTGCCTTTGACACCTTCTCAGACGAGATCCAAAGAGAGCAATTCATGGCAATCAGCAACAAGGGCGAGCTGTTCATCGACACGCTCACCCGCTACAGCAACCAGTTCCAGCAGGCTCAGCAAAACGCACAATTCTCCCTCTTTGGAATGGATGCCATCGAGGTCAATACACCTCAAATCCCTCAGGCTGAGAAGTGGAGCACGCTCGAGCGGCTCAATCGCGAGAAAGAACTCGTGGGCATCTATCTCTCAGCACATCCTCTCGACGAATACAGCGTGGTGCTGAAGGGAATGTGCAACCTGCACATGGATACGATGGCAGACCTGACTCCATTCGTCGACCAGAACGTGACGCTGGGAGGTATCGTGACGGATGTGCGCAACGGTATCAGCAACAAGAGCAACAAGCCCTACGGAATCGTCACGATGGAGGACTACAGCGGTTCAGGTGAAATCCGTCTCTTTGCAGAAGAATGGGTCAAATGGGCCAACTACATGTCACCAGGGAACACACTCTACATGACAGGACGCGTACATCTTCCCTGGACGACCTCCACCAAGCCCTCCCTGAAGATTGAAAGCATCGACTTCCTGTCGAACGTGAAGGACCGACTCATCAACAGCATAACCATCAACGTCGTCCTGCCTGAACTTGACGAGGATGCCGTCATGACGCTGATAAACCTTGCCAACGAGCATCCAGGGAACGTAAAAGTATCGTTCAAATTCTTCGACGGAACAGGCCGCAACCAAATCGGCATGCAAAGCCGCGGAAAACGCATATCCGTCAATCGCGCATTACTGGACTACATCGAGGGCAACAACGCCCTTTCCTATAGAATTAACTAACAAACCAAAAACATTTTATAATTATGACACAGAAGATAACAAGCGAGAATTTCGAAGAACTCATTGCCAGCGGGAAACCTATTGTTCTGGATTTCTGGGCAACCTGGTGTGGCCCATGCCGCAGAGTTGGTCCCATCATCGAAGAATTGGCAAATGATTATGAGGGACAAGTGATAGTAGGCAAATGCGACATCGAGGAAGACGAGGATCTCCCCATGCGCTTTGGCGTCCGCAACATCCCCACCATCCTGTTCATCAAGAATGGCGAGGTTGTCGACAAGCAGGTGGGTGCTGCTGCCCGTCCTGTCTTCGAAGAGAAACTGAAATCCATCCTGTAACAGAAAAACGACTACAACTATGGCTACATTCGAGGATGAACTTCTCCAGGATGCAGAAGACGATGCACGCACCATCGAATACATCAAGAATTATCTGCCTCAGGACCTCAAGGACAAATTCTCTGACGAGGAGCTCTACTACTTCCTGGATGTGATAGGAGAATATTACGTTGGTGTCATCGATGCCGCTCAGGACGAGGATGCCATCGATATCGACATTGATGCTGTGGCTTCCTATATTGCCAAGCAAGCCAAGAAGGACAAGATGGGCGACTATGACCCAGAGGACCTGCGTTGGGTTGTCGACGGCGAGCTGGAGTACGGAGAGTCGCTAGAGGAAGAATAATGGAGATTACCATCAAGTCACTTGACGAGATCCAACAAGCAGCCGATGATTTCGTGGCTGCTATGGGCGACAATACCGTCTTCGCGCTCTATGGCCCCATGGGAGTGGGCAAAACCACTTTCACGAAGGCTGTCTGCGAGAGATTGGGGGTGAAGGACAACATCACCTCCCCCACTTTCGCTATCGTGAATGAATACCGTTCCACTACGGACGAACTCATCTATCACTTCGATTTCTATCGCATCAAGAAATTGGAGGAGGTTTATGATATGGGCTACGAGGATTACTTCTACAGCGGCGCCATCTGTTTCATCGAATGGCCTGAGCTGATCGAGGAGCTGCTTCCGCTGGATGCAGTCAAAGTAACCCTGTCAGAGAATTCCGATGGCACCAGGAGCGTAAGGTTCTAGTGCCATCGGCTTTTTATTTCCTATCGCTTTTTCCCTTGAAGCGTAATCAAGGGGATCATCATTTCTTCCATGCTTATGCCACCATGCTGGAACGTGTCCTTGAAGTACTGCACGTAATAGTTGTAGTTGTTGGGGTAAGCAAAGAAATTGTCATTCGTGGCGAAAATGTAGGTGGTGCTCAGGTTGGGACTGGGCAAGCCTGCACGATGAGGATCCTTTATCTCGAGTACCTCCTTCGGATTGTAAGTCAGATTCTTGCCCAACTTATAGCGCAGGTTGGTATTGGTGTTCCTGTCGCCCACCACCTTGATGGGATTGTTGCAACGGATGCTGCCATGATCCGTTGTCAGGATGATCTTGTAATCGCTCTGAGCGAGCACCTTGAACAGATCGGCTACAGCTGAATGGCGGAACCAGCTCAGGGTGATGCTCCTGTAGGCAGCCTCGTTGCTTGCCAACTCGCGTACCATGCGGCTCTCCGTGCGGGCATGTGAGAGCATGTCGATGAAGTTCAGGACCACTACGTTCAGATCGTATTTCAACAGGTTAGGCATCTGCTGGACGAACTTCTCGGCTGCGCCAGAGTCGTTTATCTTGTGATAGGTAAAGGTGTTCTTCCTGCGATAGCGTTCGAATTGCGTCTGTATGAGAGGAGCCTCGTTGAGATTCTTGCCCTCCTCAGAATCCTCGTCGACCCATAGGTCAGGAAACATCTTTGCGATGATGTTGGGCATCAGACCGCTGAAGATGGCATTCCTCGCATATTGTGTGGCAGTAGGCAAAATGCTGCAGTAAAGGTCCTCCTCGATGGTAAACAGGTCGGCTATCTCGTCATAGATCATGCGCCACTGGTCGTAACGGAAATTGTCGATCACCAGCAAAAACACTTTCTCTCCTTTATCCAGATGAGGGAACACGTTGTGCTTGAAGATGTCAGGACTCATCAGGGGGCGGTTGTCGTGATTCTCCATCCACTTCATGTAGTTCTTGCGGATGAATTTGGTGAACTCCGTATTGGCTTCCACGCGCTGCATGGCCAGCATCTCCTTCATCGAGCTGTCCGTTTCAGAGAGCTGCAGCTCCCAATAGGTCAATCTCTTGTAGACCTCTATCCATTGCTCCAGAGTCAACGAGTCATTGATCTGCATGCCTATCTGGCCAAAGGCCTGCTGGTAGGCGCTCTGAGCCACTTCAGTCACAATCTCGCGCTGATGGATGTTCTTCTTCAGCGTCAGAAGGATTTGAGTGGGATTCACAGGCTTTATCAGATAGTCGGCTATCTTGCTGCCTATCGCCTGATCCATGATGTTCTCCTCCTCGCTCTTGGTCACCATCACGACAGGCGTACTGGGGCTCGCCTCTTTGATTCTGCTCAGCGTCTCCAAGCCGCTCAATCCAGGCATGTTCTCGTCCAGAAGAATAAGGTCGTAGGTCACTTCGCCACAACGCTCCACAGCATCGTAGCCATTCGTGACGGTATCCACTTCATAGCCTTTTTTCTCCAGATACAAGACGTGAGCCTTCAGCAACTCTATCTCGTCATCAATCCAAAGTAACTTGTACGTCGACATCATTTATCCTTATTATATAAACTTATCATCCTAGAAGCCGAAGGGGAAGTCATCGTCGTTGCCGCCGCCATCGTCGCCGTTCTTGCTCTTCTCGTTCTCGTCGACCTCATCAGGGTCCTTGAACTCCAAGTCGACAGGTTCGTCGATATCCATGTTGGGAACGGTCAGCGGAGCGAATTTCTCGTCGTAGAACTCCTTGTAGTCATCGAAGCTGAAATCAGTCCCCAAGTGTTCCAGGTTCTCTTCTGAGATCAGCAGCGAGCGGATTCCCTCCAGCAGTCTGTTCATCTCCTTGTCGCCATAGAGCTGTTGCGCATAGCTGTGAACCTCGTCATAGGAGACGAAACCCTTGACGATCATCATGCTGATGCCTTGATCCTCGTTCAACTCAATCTCGAAGTTTCTCACCATATAGTTGGTGAAGTTGTAGCGGGCCATCGCATAGAGCAGCTTGTCCTCATCCAGGCTGTTGGTTGGGTAAGCCAGGACGAAGGCGAAATTGCTGTATCGCTCGTCCTTCATCTCGACGGCGACTTCCGTGCTGTCGTTCGACTGGTTCTTGCGTCTCGACCAGATGCTGCTGGCGTCGTATCGGTCGTCCATCAGGATTCTGCCCTCTTCCAAGCCCTTCACGATAGCGCTGGCCAAAGCGGTCACTTCCTCCTTGGGATATTTCTGCACGACTTCCTTCAGGGTGACCATGAAGGTGTCGCGCTCTCCTGCATAGAGGTTTGCCATCGCACGTATGAACATCATCCTGGCACGATGGGTTCCTTCTGGGAAATTATCCTTGCTCCACTGGTAGTTGGCCTCCACCTGTGCATAGTCGTCAGCCTGATAAGCCGTGTAGGAAGCGCTGTAGATACTGTCCTCCATGTGTTTGCCATAGCGGGCGATGATTTCGTAATTCGGATTGCCCACCAGGATGGCGTATCTGCTTTCCGGATAGGCGGAGAGGAGGCTGTCCTTGTATTCCTGAGCCTTCTCCTGATTGTCCAGGCGGCCATAGAGCAGGAACAGGTGGTAATAGATGTTGTCCAGGTTGTCATGCTCAGGGAAGTCGTTGAGCAAGCGCAGCATGGTCTGCTCAGCCAAGGGAAAGTTCTCCAGCTGTTCCTGCTCCACGATGCCTGCATTGTAGAGTCCGTCGCTCAGCAGCTTGTTGGACTGTTCCATCTGCTCTTCTGTGAACGGAATCTGCTTCATGTAGTACTCGCGATGATGCGGATCGTTGGCCAGCGAGTCCTTCTTGGCCTGATCTTCGTCGTCCACATCTTCGCCGTCCGCTGTTCCATACAGGGCATCATCGTCTCCACTCGCCAGTGAATCTGTGGGGGCATTCAGCGCAGCATCATCGCCTGTGACGGCAGCCAATCCTGCCTTGTTGCTTATTCTCCAGTTGTCCTCGTTCTTTCGCTGTCCCCAACGTTTCTGGAAGGCCTCCTTTCCGCTGCTTACCGCACTTGCGTTGTAGAAGTACCAGTCTCCCTTGGGGCCACCCAGATTGGAGGCGCTGGGCGTAGAAGTGTTGTTGCGGTTGTTCTGAGCATTTGCATTGGTGTTTGCTCCCATGTTGTTGCTCCTGTTCTGACCCGTGGCCATCCCTTTCCGCTGAGCAGCCTTCTCCTCCTCTTTCTCCTGCTTCTTCAGGGCTTCTATCACACGATCGATGGCTGCGTTCAGCTCCGTCTCGTCCAGTTGTGCCAGGACTTGCAGGCTGTCCTGCAACTTGATGGCGCTCAGGTGAGGTTCCAGCTCCTTCAGGATTTTGCTCCTTCGCTCCGTCTCGACGTATTCGTCGTGTTCCTTGTCCAGGATGCTTACGCAAGCCTGATACGTGCGGGCTGCGTCGATATACTTCTCCATGCCCCAATAGAGTTGGCTCAAGCGGAGCAGGAGGACGGCCTTGGGGATTCCGCTCTGCACAGCATCCTTCACGCCACGCTCCCACGCTCCAATGCAATGGGCGGTGTCCTGGGCGCTCAGGTAGATGTTTCCTATAGCGTAATAGACCTGGTCCAGATAGTTCTTGTTCTTATCGCTTTTCGCCATACGCTTCAGGCGTGCAATCATCTGCTTGTACTTGCTCTTCGACATTACCTCCGTCTGGAGGATGCGGGCATTGAAGGCCAGTTCATACGGCGGGTTGGAACGGATCACCTTGCTCCATGATTTGTAGGCCAGGTCGTTGTCCTCCGTCTCGCGATAGAGCTGCCCCAGCAGGAAGTTCATGCGGGCCTTGTCCCATTTCTTCCGTGTGTGCTTGATGGTGTTCTTCAGGTAAGGGATGGCTTCCTTGTACTGCTCCGTCTCTATCAGATAGGCAGCATAGGAATTGTCGCGCTCGCGCTCGCCTTGGATGGACATGCTGTCGCGATTCATCTTGCGGAACACATCCTCTGCGTCATAGGGCCACTCCAAAGCCACGTAGCAACGGGCCAGCCTGGCGCGCGCGATGCTGGTGATGTCTGGTTGCGTGCTGTAGAGGCGCAGGATGTAGTTGTAGGTGGAGGCAGCCTCGATGAACTCTCCCTTGCGGAACTGGGCATCTCCCATCAGCAGCCAAGCGTGATAGAGATAGGGGTTGAACTCCTTCCGCTCGCGAAACTCCTTTTCCTTGGGCGAGGGCTTCTTGTTGCCCTTCAGCTGCGGACGCTTCTTGATGCTGTGCACCTTGATGGCTTTCTCGCATTTCTCGATGGTGGTCTCGTAGCTTCCCTTCCCAAGATTCTGGGTGGAACGGATGGAGCTCACATACATGGGGAGCAGCTGGGTGTAGTCGTCCTTGTGCCCTTTGTTCTGCGCCTCCACGCCATCCTCGTAGGCCATCAGGCCGTTGTGCAGCGTGTTGAAACGGGCGGTCAGGGAATGATAGAATCGTGTTCCTGCCGTGTTCTTCTTGGTGGAGCAGCCTGCAAGCACGAAAACGAGCAACAGCCCCCAGAGGCCTATCACTCCTTTTCTTCTCCAATTGCGTAGCTTCTTGCTGTCCATACAAATCTATAACGTGCGCACGGGCAAAATATTGTATCCGACAACCTTATTTTCGTCAATTTTCTTGAATTGAGGTCACCTGCGGCTATGATTTCGAGGGTTCCGCCCTTCTTTCGCCCACAATCATGATGACCTCGTCCTTCACCTCGTCAGGCAGTTCCACCTGTCGCAGCTGCAGGCTTCTCACCCACCCTGCTACCTCATCGCTCCGCATGGTGTAGAGCACGTCGCGGAACTCCTCTGTCTCCTCCTCAGTATACTCGTCAGCCCCTCGCCCACGAAAACGGTCCAGCTCCTCGTCGTCGTAGTATTCTATCGCCTTGCTGATGGCAGCCAGCAGGCTTTCTTTCTCGCAGACCTCATGCTGGCCGCAGCATTCCATGTCGATGGGGTTCACCTCTGGCGGAAGGTCCTCCAGGCGGATCTCTCCTGCCTCCACCCGCTTCTGCACCTTGCGGGCCTGATACAGATGGGACAACCCTGTCAGGAGCCCCAAGACCGCGATGGCTATCAGTATGTAGACGAAGAACATCATGCCTGTGTCAGGATTTTTTCACACTGAAACCCATCCTCTCCAGGTCGTTCCAGAAACGGGGATAGGACTTGCTCACCACCTCAGGGTTGTTCACCTGGATACTTCCCACCTTCAGGCAGGCAGGCACCAGCGACATCGCCATACGGTGGTCCTCATACGTCTCGATGACAGGATGCTCTTCCGCTTCCGTCCGCTCGCCTTCCCACGAGAGGATTCTCCCCTCCGTCTCCTCTATCGGATAGCCCAGCTTTCTCAGCTCTGTCCTGAGCGCCACGAGGCGGTCCGTCTCCTTTATCTTCAGGCTCTGCAGGCCAGAGAAACGGAACGGGATGCCCATCAGGGCGCAGGTCACCACAAGCGTCTGGGCCAAATCAGGCTGGTTCACGAAGTCGTACTCGAGCCGCTCCACAGGCTTCCCTTTCTTGCTGATGCGGATGCCTTCCAACCCATCCTCGTCCCGCCAGAACTCCGTCTCCACGCCCAAATGCCTGAAGATGTCGCGCACGGCACAATCTCCCTGCAGGCTCTCCTCGAAGAGGTTGGGGAGCACCACCTCAGCATCCTCCCTTGGGCTCAGCGCCACCATCTCGTACCAGTAGCTGCTGGCACTCCAGTCGTTCTCCACGCGATAGGGGACCCTGCGGTATCCGCCAGGAGAGACCGTCAGCTCGCACGCCGACTCCCACGCCACCTGGGCGCCAAACCTGCGCATGATGCCCAGCGTCATCTCGATGTAGGGACGGCTCACGATGCTGCCCGTCAGTCTCAGCCGAAGTCCGTCCTTCAGGACAGGTCCCACCATCAGCAAGGCGCTGATGTACTGGCTGCTGACATCCCCTGGGAGAGCGAGCTCGTTTGTCGCGTTTTTTCCGTCGCGCATCCCCTTTATCCTCAAGGGAGGAAAACCCTCGTTCTCCACGTACTCCACCTCAGCGCCCAACCTCCTCAGCGCATCCACCAGGATGCCGATAGGACGATGCCTCATGCGCTCCGTACCCGTCAGGATATGCGTCCCGCGAGAGACACTCAGGTAGGCCGACAGGAAACGCATGGCAGTCCCAGCCGCCAGGATGTCTATCACCTCAGGATTCCTCGTCAGCGCATCCACCATCACGCGCGTGTCATCGCAATCCGACACATTGCCCAATCCGTCCATTCCAAACGCCTCCCCTTCGCGCGAGAGCGCATAGATAATCAAGGCACGGTTGCTGATACTCTTGCTGGCAGGCAAATCCACCCTTCCACGCAATTCCAAAGGAGGACAAACAGTTACTTGCATGACTCTAAAAACACCTTTTTCATCATTTTTGACCACAAAGTTACAAAAATATTTGGTGGGAACAAAAAAATAGCTTACCTTTGCACTCACAAAAGGCACGGGATGTAGCGCAGTTGGTAGCGCACACGTCTGGGGGGCGCGAGGTCGCAAGTTCGAGTCTTGTCATCCCGACCTAAGAGAAAAAGGCTGAGAATCAATAGATTTCTCAGTCTTTTTTTAATCGCAGCCTTCACCTTTTCAACTTTTCAACTTTTGACTTTTTCACCTTTTGACTTCGTCGAGACTGCTCACGCTCGGCATAGTTCAAACAAGTTTGACTCTGCTCTCGTTTAATCGCAGCCTTCACCTTTTCAACTTTTTACCTTTTCAACTTTTCACCTTTTTTATTAGCCCAGGCAGCTGCTGACTCCCAGGCTCGTCAGGATGGCGCTGATGATAGCCGCCAAAGTCTGCAAGATGAATTTCCACGTCTCCTTCTTTTTCATAATTTACCATTTACCATTTCTTGCGCTCCGTAGGTGCTCAGGCGAGCAAGCTCGGAGTCCCATTTACCATTTACCATTTTTTCGATTACTCCGAGTTCTCCGATTACTCCGATTCCCCTCTCCCTGAGCTCCCCTCCCCTTGAGGGGCGACTGGGGTCTTTAGAGCAGCCACTAAATGTGGCTGTGGCCCCACAAAGGGGAGCGAATCCCCATTCGCGACGGAGGAGGGTTAGGGAGGGGCTTTAGGGTTCCTCCGCCTGCGTGGTTTCCTGGCGCTTTGCTTCAGCTACCGCATCCTCCTGTGCCTTGCGGCTGGGGACAAGGTTGAAGACAGCATCGT
>JAEEGH010006003.1_pt1 | contig 30045 bp, 28 predicted proteins | sample 9134181 | NCBI WGS metagenome assembly JAEEGH01 (sample SAMN16246544, study PRJNA631951) | gut metagenome | biome: gut microbiome; feature: rumen; material: DP-attached | host: Bos | place: Iran: Karaj | collected 2018-10
TTAAATGGAAAATCATGCAGATGTGATATCGGGAAAGTCAATGAGCACGTATTTAATTACGTGGCTTCGTTTGCTTCAGCTTCTTCAATGAATTATGTTACGAGTGAACAGATGAAAAATGTCTTCGGGTACTCGAAATATATACTTAGGGCAATCGGCGAATTGTATATGAATATGGGAGACAGCTTCCACATGGCGATAGAAACCGATGCCGGATCATTTGAAGATGAATATTTTTTCGGAGCCGTATCCAACTTAAGTGTTATCAACGGAACTAATCTTAATAATGAGTCATTTAAGAATAATGACGGCGTTATGGAACTGTTGCTGATCAGGAAACCTGACTCGCGTTCGCAGGCAAAGGAAGCACTGAAAGCTCTTCAAGACGGCTCAATAGATCACCCTCTGATTCAAATATCGCAGATCAAAAAAGCTTCGTTTATTTCCGATTCTGATATTGCCTGGTCGTTTGACGGAGAATTCGGCGGAATACAAAAGGAAGCCGGCTTGGAAGTGCTTAAAGAGGCATTAACTGTATTGGGTGGTCAGCAGTCTGTTTAAATGCACCTTCTGCTACAGAACGAGATAACAATAAATCAGCAGCAACATACTCATATATACCTAATGCTATAATATGCCTGTCCGTAAGGTTGCAGATATCTCAGATATTAGACCTTACAATCTAATGCAGGGTTAAAGTTGCAAAATACTTAAATGCAAACGAACATGGTTTTAAGATCCAAAAAGAATGACAACGTATATCACGTATTAAGTGATAAGATCGTTGTTCAGTCAGGTTCAGATAAAAAGGAAATCCCGTTGCCGGCCGATCCGGCAACTTTTATGTATTATCTCGAGTTTTTGTATGCGTTCTATGAAGGGGATAAACTTTTCGTGGTGGTTGCAACAAGAGGTTCTTATGATGCAAGATTCGAGCTGGATGAATACAATCTGGAACTGAAGGGAGATCCTATTCCGGCATGCTGAATAAAGAGCAGAAAGAATTATTTGAAAAGTCCGGTGCGAAGAACGACTGGGTCGTCGGACTTGTTTTTATGTTCATTTTCCTTGCCATCGTAGGGATCAATATACTTTGCCGTTATAACGACAACCGCAAGCTCGAGAAAATGGACCATGCCCGGGGCGTTGTAACTTCAAGACAAACTTCTGAGAGCTGGATTGGCAACAGAAGACTTATCAGTGATTCGATCACTGTCGAATACACTCCCGAAGGATCTGATACGACGTGTTATTTCAGGGATTCGGACGGACCTTATGAGTTTATCCACGAAGGAGACACGTTAGTTGTCTACTATGAGAAAAGGCATCCTGATGAAGCTGTAATCTCGAAAACCGATTGGCTTACCGGCAAGAACGTCAAGGCGGAAGTAAATTATGAAGCAGCATTAATAGTATCTGTTTTTCCTTTTGGTATCGGATTGTTTTTCTTTGCCGAAGAATTGGCAGTCAGGAAGAATATCAGAAAAGGCAAGTTTAAGCTTAAGAAAAGTGACGGGCTTTATCCTGACGAGAATCTGCATGAACTCGCACGCATGAGCAACTACAAAAGATCTTGGACTGGAGCATGGGTCGGCATGTCGCTGCTTTATGTACTCTTCATGATTATTGGTATTGCCGCGATATCCGCTTATTTAACTTCAACGGAGAGTGGAAATGAAGCAGCTCTTCCTGTAGGGATATTTTTTATCATCATGGCGCAGGGAGCTCCTTTTACGATCTTCTTTACTGCGAGCTTTGTTCTTGGCAAGAAAAGGAACTTTATAAAGGATTTTATGGCAGACGATGCCACGCGCATTTATATAGACCGCCAAAAGGCTGCAAATGTCTTATGGAAACATGTAAAACACTTTATGGAGGCTGAGACCATAGGGAGCAGATATAAGTACGATTATTCCAGGCTCTGGCTCGAAAAGTATGAAGACAAGCTCGAGAAGTTCAAAGAAGATGCATAGTGTATTATTGTATTGAAGATTCTTTTTAAGGCGGACTATGGAAATGACAGAACACAGCATCGCTTATTCGAAGCTCATCGGTTTTATAAATGCTAATGGACAGGAAAGAGAGTTTGGCGGATATTATGCCCCTGCTCTTGATGAACTTTTGGACTGGGAAAGAGACGAAGCTGAAGATCTCATTTGGCAGAGATTCTCTTTTGGCGGTGATGCAGGTCTTGCCGATCTGGTTGCACAACTTAAGAAATACAACGGCATTGAAGCCCTGGAAGACAAATTGAAGGACGGGATGGCAAATTCCGAGTATTCCCTGCGACTGGTCCAGATAGTACGGATCCTTTATAACGCCACCCTGATCGAAGATTATCTGGATTATATTTTCGAGTATTACGACAAGACAAAAGACCGCTCTGCAATTGCGGTACTGACATATATGAAGCCGTGCGATAAGCTTTACGACTTTTTCGCTGGCCTGTATCTGAACAGTGATGACTCCGTTACCAGAAGCACTGCAATCCACGGGTTGCTCTGTGCTAAAGGTTACATAAAAGATCCGATGGATTTTAAGGAACGGTCTGAATTGAATAATATGGCGAGGGCATTCCTGTCAGACGATCCCGAGCTTAGAAAAAAGAAGCTGGAACGTTTTGAGAACGGCGAATTTGATGATATCCCGAGGTCATACGGACTTTATAGAAGACTTACTGCCGAAGAGGCAATCAGGGAGGCTAATAAACCGAAGGAACCTGAGAAGCCGGGTGAGATGGTTACCGCTGTGATCGATGCCACAGAAGACGGAGTTTATATTGTCTATTACGGGAAAGAAAACCTGTATATCCCGGCAAAGCCTTCTGAAGAACTGAAGCAGAAGCCCCAGGTGGGAGACAGCGTCCGGTTGCTTTGGAAACTTAAGGGACAGTCGGTGATAAACGAGATCTTATAATCAACTGTAATATCGAGAACATGAGAACTCAAACAAGTGATAATGTAAAGATCGGCAATATCAGATATTTCACTGATCACAAGATGTGACTAAAATAATGGTCACTGTTATGTGATCAGTGAGATCAGAGGCTTGTCAGCATGTCATAGAATCCGGGAATCGCTGAGGTTGCCAGTATCTGCCCGGCTGTCAGCAAATCGATGACCGCATGGCCGATCATAATGGGCAACGGGTTTCTGTTTTTCCTGTAGATGATGCAAAGTAATATCGTCAGAGGAAGGAATGACAGGAAACGGTAGATCATATACCTTACGTCAGGCAGTGTAGGAATAAAGCTGTGCTGAACTGCAAAGAAGAAAGCCGGAAGGATCACTGATAAATATCTGTTCTTGATCGTGTTTACTCCGCAGCCGAGATAGATGCTGTTCTCTGCAAGCGCCGTGCTAACAGGAAGCAAAATGAGATTGATCACTGCAAGAGGAATGGGTATCGGGGCTATCATCATCGGTGGCGCATAAGGTATTATTCCATAGCACAGAAAACCTGCCAGATACATTCCTCCCATACCGAGACATATTATGAGTACGCTCATGCCGACAACCTGTTTAGGTGTTGTTTTTCCCTTCTCATAATGGATCAGCTTTTTAAATCCGCCGTCATTTTTAGTCAGTAAGATCAAGGCAGCGACCGTGATGATATTTACTGCGCTTGCAACGACTGACCATGTGTTACTGATATCAGACAGGCTCTTTCCCGTGATCATCGATATTACGATAAACACGGCAATAAATACGATGCTTCTAAGCGGCATGAGAGCGGGGAGGAATTTCTTGTTCATACGATCTCACCCATGAGCATATTTACCGTGTCTTCGATAAAAGAACCGCGTCCCTTTTTGGTGTTTAGATCATAGCCCGTTATCTTCTTTGACTCATCTGCCGCGAGGAAAGCAGTCTGCATCGAAGATGCAAGGCTGAAGGCTATCAGGCGCTTTTTCTTTTCCGGGATTTCACCCCTCACAGCCATCTGAAAACCTTTCTGTGTAAGAGCAGAATTGGAGTCGGCTCTGTAAGAACTGAAGTCTGAGAGGATTGACATCTTAACTATCGCGCGGTTTGCGAAAAGATATTCGAACGTCTGCTTCGCGTAAACGGTCAGGCGCTCACGATCAGAAAGACCGTCGTCTTCTGACTTCATGAGCCCCGGCTTCATGCCGCTTAAAAGGTCATTGATGATCTTATTGGAACATTCCGCCAGAAGATTGTCCTTGCTGCCGAAATGGTAATTGATAAGGCCGAGCGCCACGCCGCTCCTCTGGGCTATGGCTCTGGCCGTAATGCTTTCCGGCTTGCCGTCTGATTCCTTTATAAGGGCAATTGTCTGATCTATAAGAAGTTCTTTTATGTCGCTCATATTAATCTCCTTGAACATTGTTCAAAGTGATTATATTGAACGGTGTTCAAAGTGTCAACTGAGATTTTTTGATCTGCGTTTTATAAATGAATCTGCCGGTTAAAAGATAACAAGAGAACTTTGCCGGGATGATATAATTACCTTGTTTAAGGGAATGATTCCTTGGTGCAGATAATAATCAGGATAATAGACTAAGACAAATCGGGATTTATAGAGGTGAGCATGATGTTGGAAATACTGAAAACGAGGTTTTTAGAACACAGGAATCTTCATCCGGGTCTGGAATGGTCCGAGGTGGAGCATAGGCTGCGTGAGGCTCCCGCTGCCATCGCGGTTTTGCAAAAGATGGAGGAAAGCGGCGGTGAGCCGGACACCATGGGTTATGACGTAAAGACGGGAAAACTCATTTTCTGCGACTGCGCAAAGGAATCACCCGTCGGGCGCAGAAGCCTGTGCTATGACGAAAAAGCCTTGCATGGGCGCACTAAAAACCCACCGTCAGGCAGCGCCGAACGGAAAGCGAAAGAGATTGGCGTTTCGATGATGACGGAGGAACTCTATCGTCGACTGCAAAGTCTCGACTCATTTGATCTGAAAACGTCAAGTTGGATCGCTACACCAGATGATATCCGCAGTAAGGGCGGCGCGCTGTTCTGCGAACGCCGCTATGATACCGTGTTCACTTTTCACAACGGCGCGGATTCCTACTATTCTGTGCGCGGATTCAGAGGGTATATTCTTGTCTGAGTACCAGGCTCAATGATAAAAAATACTGCGATTTCTTGGACTGGAAAAGCGACAAATTCGGATTTGACAAGGTGGTTGCTATGGAGTTAAGGAAAATCAACATACAGGACGCATTGGCTCAATGGGAATACACAACAGGGCTGCCCGCAGATGAAAACGGATTGACAAATCCCTACCATGGCGTGTCTTATGAGGAGTATGTCGGGACAGTACTTCCTAAATTGATCTCTTACGAACAGCCCGTCGATATGCCAGACTGGTTTGTGCCTGAAACATATTACTACCTGTGGGACGGAGATTGTTTGGTTGGTGAATTCCGTATCCGTCATTACCTGACGGAATCGTTACGTAACGGCGCAGGCCATATCGGATACAGCATTCGAAATGATATGCGCGGCAATGGCTACGGAACAACGGGTTTGAAGCTGACACTTGAAATCGCACGGGGAATCGTGCCGGAGGATGAGATCTATTTGCGTGTCAATAAGGATAACATCGCCTCGCAGAAAGTCATGCTGAAGAATGGAGCCCGAATAACATGCGAAGATGAAGAGCACTACTTTATGCGAATCCCCAAATGAGCGGCAAACCGCCAAATTCCAGTATGCCGGGATGATATAATTATCTTGTCTGAACATAATTGTTAACCGCAGGGAACATTGTAACTAAGATGCACAATAAGGGGGATACTATCTGTGAAATGCAGCAACTGTGGCGGAACATTAAGATACGATATTGCCAGTTATGGTCTGGTATGTGATCTCTGTGGAACGGTAAAACGTCTTCACAGACCTGAAGAAAGTGCTGCAATAGGCGAATTTGACTTTGCGACCGCATTAAGAGGTAACGGCACAAATTGGGGCGCATCGAAAAGACTCGTAACTTGTAAGAGCTGCGGAGCCGCGCTGCTTAGTGATCCGGAACAGATGTCAGGTATGTGCCCGTACTGCGGTTCGGCAGTAGTATTGTCGGCAGAAGATGCCGATTGCGGAGTTGCACCCAGCGCAATAATTCCTTTCACTCTTACCAAGGAGCAGGTTGCCGAGAAGTTTTACAGATGGAATAAATTTGCATTCTGGTCTCCGGAGAAATTCAGAAGAGGAAAGATCTTGTCGGATCTTGTTCCACTCTATATTCCATACTGGTCGTTTGAAGCAGATGCGGTAACGACATACTCCGGCAAGTTCGGATACACTGTGGGCAGTGGTGACAGCACGAAAACTAATGTGTATCTGAAGACCGGAATAGCCGAAAAGCATATCAGTGAATTCAACGTCTGCGGAAGCAGAAAGTTCTTTAATGACAAGATGCTGAATAATGTGGTCTCATTCAAGAGCCGCGAGAGCCTGCCATACACACCCGAGACGTTATCAGGCATGGCAGCGGAAATCTATACGATAGGCATCGACGAGGCATGGAATTATGCCAAGACAACAGGTCTCAAGAAAGATATCCTGGAATCCACCCGTGAACATGAGAATGCAGATTCCTATTCGGATGTGGTTTGTTCGACGGAGTACTATAACGTCAAATTCAAATACGTTCTGGTCCCTGTCTATCTCGCCGGCTGCAAGTATGGTGGCAAGATATACAATGTGGTCGCGAGCGGCACCAACGGCAGAGGCAATTGCAGCAGGCCCATCTCCATAGCGAAATTTATTATCACGCCATTACTATTCCTGGCATACTTCCTGATAGGTTCCTTTCTGAATCTGGGTTTCTGGTATTTTCAGATTGGAATTGCACTGCCATTTATAGGCATCGCTATATTTGTGGTCATGTTCATGATCGCTTTCGGGAAGCAGCGTGAGCAGGAAGCCAAGGAGCGAGAACAATATTATTCCGGGAAATAATGACTCTTTATACCCGGTTGTCATATCAGGCCGGTTGTAAGAGCCTCTTACTCTGATGACAGGATTACCTTGTTTCCGTATTCTTTATGTTAGAATGTCCCTAAATTAATTGCGGGGGATAAATAAAATGAAAGTTTTAATTGTTTATTGTCATCCGAGTAAAGACAGTTTCACATACGAAGTGAAAGAGACTTTTATCAAAGGACTGGAGAGTGCAGGGCATACATATGTAATTTCTGATCTGTATGCAGATGGCTTCAATCCAGTGATGTCAGAAAACGAGTATATAAGAGAAGGATTTTACAATATGGACAGTCCTGTAGCGGAGGACGTTCTTATTGAGCAGAAAAAGATAAATGAAGCAGATGCGATAGCTTTTATTTACCCTGATTTCTGGACTTCGTCTCCTGCTATGTTAGAGGGATGGTTTCAACGGGTATGGACTTACGGATTTGCGTATGGAGATGATCCGTCTATGAAGTGTCTTAAAAAAGTTTTGTTTTTGATTACCATGGGCGGTTCATTAAAAGATGAGATAAGAAGAGATCAGTTAGAAGCAATGAAGACGGTTATGGTTGGTGACCGTATCAGAAATAGAGCAACAACATGCGAAGTATATGCTTTTGATGAGATGAGCAGAGGCCATGGTAATGATGCTAACAGGGATGAAAACGTTGGTAAGCATCTAAGAAAAGTATTTGAAATTGCAAAAAAAATATAAAAGGGAAAGAACCCGGCAGAAGCGTTACGTTGAAAAGCATGGATATTAACAATCCGTTAAAGAAATCTTGAACAATTTAGAGTAAAATATTGTTAATTAAGGGATTAAGGAGGATAGATCCATGGCATTCAAAAGAGCACTTTGGCACAGCGGACTTACCTACAAGCTGACATGCAATAAGTGTCAGACTGTTATCCAGTACACAGATGATAAACTGGATTTCAGACCCTGGTATGCAGACGGCTTCGTGTACTGTCCCAAGTGCCGCACACCGCTTCGTCACAATGAGTCTTTCGCAATCGATGCGGACGGCAACTACATCAACACAGCACCTGCAGCTGCACCTGCGCCCGCGCCGGCTGTCGCAGCTGCGCCCGTGGCAGCAGCACCTATTGCAGAAGGCTCCACGGCTTACTGCAAGAACTGCGGCCGTGCGTACACTGTAGGAGATTCGCATTTCTGTAATGGCTGCGGCGCAAAGCTCGACTGACAGTAAGCAGATCTTAGACGGATCACAGACCCGGAATGCATCGCATTTCGGGTTTTTGTTACAATGGAAGCCACTATATAAGATTTGCTTTGCCGAAGCGCTCTTTACCCGGATGATATAATTGTATTGTCAGAGGGAGTGCTCCCTTGGTACAGACAAAAAACAGGATAAATGCCTAAGACAACTTGGGATTTGTGGGGGAAATTGAGATGTTGATACCGGAAGCATGTGAGCTTTTGAAAAAGGTGCTTTTGGATAACGGTTACGAATATGGTTTCTATTTGAACGGGATCATATACCGGCCTGATATGACGAAAGGTTTTGATAAAGAATTCTTTGAACGTTTGCTGACTGAATACCGCATTCAAAGTCCGGAAGACACGATGAAGGCAAAGGTTGGCACATGTAATGATGCTGTTGTTCTGATGAGATTTATTCTGGACAAATATAGTGTTCCAAGCAAGATCTGGCTGCTGCATGACATTAATAATAGTAAGTTCCATACCGTTTTAACCTTCTATCTGGAAAACAAAACAGTATATTTGGAACTGACTCCTCAATCTGATAAAGCATGGTACGGAAAGGAAATCATATTCGATAGTGAGCAGAGTTTCGTGAACGAATACAAGAAAAACGATTGTGACGTAATTGATGTTACTGATGACGTTATTATAGGTAAAGCACCGGATTTTCTGCTGTCAAGGATGGTATAACAAATTCAAGTTTGTCAGCCTGCTGTGATAGTACGTTTTATCAACAGTTATACAGACTATCCCCAACGTTCGTGATGTCTGTAGTTTTTGCTTTTAAACTGTTTGGGAGTCAGTCCTGTCTGTTCACGGAATACTCTTATAAAGTGACTTTCTGATGAGAATGCCAATATTGCGCCTATCTGAGATACATTATGATCTGAGTGGATGAGAAGTCTCTTGGCAGTCTCTATCTTCTGCGTTCTTATGTATTCTGAGATGGTTGTTCCTTTTTCTTTTCTAAACAGAGAATTGAGGTAATTAGGAGAGTATCCTGTTGAACTGGCGACAGATGCGATCGTCATAGGCATATGAAGATGATAGTAAATATAGTCCATAGCTTTAAGAACGGGTTCTGAGACATTAAGTACTTTGTTTTTCTTCCCACTTAGCATTCTTCTCGTTATGAGAATGTCGATGCAGTCGATGGGATATAAGGTTTTTCCGGTTATCTCCAGCTGTATAGAACTTATAGTAAAGATCGCAGCGAGTTTTTATCTTGTTCCAAGATACGGATATATTGCGGTTGCAGTGACTGAACCTGTCACTTGGGTATTGTGTGCAGCGTTCCTGGTAATTGCTTATTCATTTACATACAAGAAAAAGCTGTTTCTTACTACATCGGATAAAGTTGCTATCTGCAAAAAATATAATTATGTTCAGGAGGTATCTTATGAAGAAGAGTTTTGACAAAGGCTTGCCTTGTCTCTGATATCATCAAGTTCCTCTTGGGTAACGTAGATATAGAGTCGAAGCGGTCTTTTTCTGTTCCTTGGTTTTTCCATTTGATGCCTCCTGTCGGTTTTTTCAGTGAACGTGCATTCGGAATGTCATCTGGTTTAGCAAGCAACGCATGTGAACGATCACATGCAGATTGCTTGTTAGGGGACGACCCCTAATACCCCGATTTGATTCCGGCGAATGCCATCAGGTTCGTACCAGCCATCCGATTGCCTGATGGTTTTATGCAGTTGTCAATGTTCACGAAGGGTTTCTTGAATAACTCCCTTCACTAACTAGGAATGGAAGACCCTGTTTTTGGGGTGTCAGGTTACACAAATCTTCAATAACCCTTCATATATATCGACAAAGGCACCAGGTTTGATGGGGTATCAGGTTGCACAAAAACAAATCCCCCTCGCAGACGCCTAGTCTTGATGATGGTTCTGTTACATAAAACGGCTAGAGAGATTCGAATTAACAACTTAAAGGAAAATTTACAGAAAATATTAAATTCATAAAAGACCGACAATAACCCACCGTGATATTCTACAAATAGTAGTGTGAGTATGGTGTTCGTTCACCATTCTTTATGTATGTGCCTTATATATCATTAAAAGGGTGACGCGTTATGGGTATAAAAAAGATATTTCAGGAAGAATCTGCCAAGGGCTTGTTGGATGTTATCAGATGCGATGAAGAGGACTATCTGATATGGAAGTGGCATCCGAGTAATCCGGCTAATGCTGAACGAGCTAACTCCATAAGACTTGGTTCGCGGTTAAGAGTAAAAGATGGTTCAGTTGCCGTCTTTGTTTATCAGCAGAATGAAACTGTTTTTCAAGAGTTTATTGAGGGACCAATCGATAAAACTTTGATAACAGCTAATTTCCCATTCCTAAATCGAATCTATGGTGCAGTCTATAACGGTGATACTCCTTTTCAGGCTGAAGTATATTTCATTAATCTAGCAGAAGTAATCCAAATCCCCTTTGCCGTTCCGTATTTTGATATATATGATCCTAGATACTCCGACTTTGGAGTTCCGGTAGCAGTTAGAGGTCGTATGACTTTCAACATTACGGATTATAAGGATTTTATAAAACTTCACAGACTTGATTCTTTTGACCTAGAGAAGTTTAAGATACAAGTAAGGGATCTGATTGTAGGTGCAGTAAAAAATATTGTTGCAAATGAACCTGCAAAGAAAAATATATCTGCCCTTCAGATTGAAACAACTATATTAGATGTAAAACAAGAAGCCGAGTTATATCTGCGCCAGCATATGCGCGTTACTTTCGGTGTTTTTGTTTCACAACTTGCAATATCCGCCATCGAAGTTGATAAGAGTAGTGTTGGTTATCGCAGCTTGGTAGAAGTAGCAACTGATGTAAGCAAATCGGTTGCTATGGCTAATAAAGAAGCAAATGTTCAGAACATCAAAGATATGCAGCAGATTAATGCTGAAAATATGAAAGAAACTCTGCGCTTGCAGCGTGAAGAGTCTCAGTATGCTATGCATAAACAGACTCAATCAGCCAACATGGCTGCATTCCAAATTGAAAAACAAGCTGAAGTCGGAATTGCTAGTGCTGAGGCTCTTGGAAAAATGGGAGCTGGAGGCGCTTTGAATATGGGAGAAGGCGGTGGCATGAACCCTGCTGCCATGATGACTGGAATTGCTATGGGTGGTGCAATTGGTCAAAACCTAATCGGAACAATGAATGGGATGATGTCAGGAGTAAACGGTGCCATGTCTCCCAACAATTCAACAATACCCCCTGTTCCCCCCGTTATGCCGTCCTCCTATAGTGTTGCAGTTAATGGACAATCAGCTGGACCATATGATTTGCAATATCTTGCTCAAATGGTAAAGATTGGTTCTCTTACTCAAGAGTCTCTTGTATGGAAACCAGGCATGGCGAATTGGGAGAAAGCGGGTAGTGTTCAAGAACTTCATTCGTTATTTGATTCTACCGCCGATACATCTGTTCCACCTCCAATTCCTACATGATGAAGGGGGATTACTATGAATGATAATCTTTTTTCTACAGATAAGTTAGTTGAATTCGGAATGGGGTTAACTGTTGCCAATCAAATCGTCGCTTCGATGAATTCGAATATTCAGGCAATGAACAACAAACCTTTAGAACAGACTAGCGTCGGTGAGATCTATTATGTAGTTATAGATAATTCCGTTGCTGGTCCTTTTTCCATAACTGAGATATCAAGATTAATATCTGAAAAGAGGATAGTTAAAGAGACTTATATATGGAAAGCCGGTATGAAGGACTGGACTTTGGTAGAGAATGTCCCTGAGATTCTCAAATATATAGCCTTGAATCCTCCTCCCATACCGCAAGATAAGGAGTAACAGGAATGATTGAAGCTAAGTGTCCAAATTGCGGAGCTTTCATGACTATTGGATCATCGAACGGAATGGCTCTGTGTGAGTTTTGCGGTTCTAAGATCATTATCGACGAGAAAGCTGCATCAAGAGATATGCAGTTAAAATCCGAAACGGAAGCAAACGCTCGTAATACTCAGATTGAAATAGAAAGAGCTAAAGAGATGTCTGTATTGGAAACAAAAAAGAAGGTGATCGATACAGTTCTCAATAATCCAAAGGAAACTTTGGAAGTTGCCGATAAAGTCGCAACTATTCTGAAAAAGTTTTGGTAAGGAAGGTTTTCATGTATGTACTGTCATAATTGTGGTGAACCTAATCCTGATGGAAGCAAATTCTGCAGTAATTGTGGAACCTCTTTTGATTTTAGCCAAGAGCCTAAAGAAGAATCGAAGCGGATTGAGTATCAATTACCGCCTGCTCAAAATGTTAATTATCAAAAGAACACCTCTAGTTATAACAAAACTGAAAGTTCGGGTTTTGACTCTGTTGCACTTGGACTTAGCATTTTTGGTCTATTCTGTTGCCTTCCATCTTCCATTGCAGGATTAATTATGGCTATCATTGCGAAGGTTAACGGTAACAATTCTACTAAGGTTACTGTAGCCTTAATACTAGGTATATTAGGCACGGTTATTGGTTTGATCTTTACAATCCATTCTTATTCTACAGGTATTTATAATCAGTGATAGGAGATAGTTATGGCGTTTTGTAATAATTGTGGTAGCAGTCTTCCTAATAATGCAAAGTTTTGTAATAAATGTGGTTCCAAGGTTGTTTTAAAAAGCGATACTCCATTTGATGATAATACATATTACACAAACTCTGTTGATAATGAATCCACAACGAGATCCGAAGTGTATGTCGGAACTGTAAAGAAATGTCCATATTGCGGTGAAATATTAGAATCAAAATATGGTAATTGTCCTTCGTGTGGTCATGCTATACAATCACAGCGATTAAGTAGTAATTTAGTTGAATTTGTAAATAAAGTAGATGACTGTGAGGATAAAATTCAGCGTCAACCAAGACCGGTTGTAGAAACCAAAGGTGGTTTTAGTTCTTGGTCTACTTCAATCAAAGTGTTATTTATTCTATCCAATTTATTTTGTTGTTTTTATCCTTTGATTATTTATGTTATATGGCGTGCAATTAAAGTAGCTACGTCAACGCCAAAATTGACACCTGCTGAGGAAGAACTCACCCGTCTAATTCAGAATTTCCCTTTCCCCAGCGACCAAGAGACGATGACGGATGCTATTTTGTATATTAATTCCAAAATGGATTTTCTTTCAAATCTCGATTATAACGAAAAGACTCCTCACTGGGCTAAACTGTGGAAAGCTAAAGCCGACGAATTATATCATAAGGCAACAACCATATATCGTGGTAATTCTACGATAAATAATACTTATGCTGAAATATGTAGCAAATTCAATGCAATTAGAACTGAGGAAAAGAAACGTCATAAGACGATGATAATCATTATTGGTGCGGCAATAGCTGGCATAGCTATTATGCTTATTGTATATTTGGCCTTTTTCTATGAGGCACCCGATTATTCTTCTTATAGAAGCACAATGAGCACATACGACTATCATACAAGTACATTTGATTATGAATCATATCTGGACGGAAACACCACCCCAGAAACTACTAATAACGTGGAAGTTACTCAATCCCAAGATGAAGCATCTTATATGGCAACGACTATCGGTAATATCACTTACGTTTATCCGATAGACTGGGGAATGAGCGTAGACGGTAATGGTCGTATAACATATGTGAATCCCGATATGAACATTAACATGTACGTTTCAACATCTCCAACAGACGTAAGTGTTGAAGACGAGGATTTTGATGACTATATTGCCGTTTTTGCTGAAGATGTCTTTTCTGGCGATTATGAAGTATCTATAGATCGTGTGGGGGGACACTATGCAAAATGCGCACAGGGAGCATATGCAGGTAGCGATGATGTATATGCTAAGATTTACTTCTCAGATTACGATGAAGGAATTCTAATTGTTGGATTCTTATATACTACTGATCAGGAAGACAGCGTTAGTACGTTGATAAGAGATCTCTTAAGTTCCTTCATTTATGCTGGTCGTGAGGAAATTGTCTATACGTCTACCAGTTTTGGGAACACTAACTACGATGTTCCTGAGACATGGGAGATTACAGAACAAGCGAGTGATAGAATCGTTTATCAGAGTGAAGACGGAGTCACTATGATGATTAGCTACCAAACAGGCAATTTCAGCATTAGTGACGATGGATGTGTAGAAACAATGGAATCTCAAATTATTTGGGATGAACTTACAACGGAAGCTATCACTTTGGGTGATACTCCAGCCTATTATGTTAGCGGAATAAATAATAGTGATGGCGGATATGCTTGTAGAATGTATACGGCAGATTGCGAACCCGGTATTGTAACATTTACTTTCTATTACTATCCTGAATATGAAACCCTCTATGGACCTCAAATAGATAGAATTGTATCTTCCATTGATATTCAAGGATAATCTATTCCCTTCTTTTTTAGCTGGCTCTTATGGAAATTAAAACGCCTAGAGGATTTACTCTAGGCGTTTATCGTCGGACGCTTCTTTTCTAATTTGTCGCAAATTTGTCGCAAAACTCTGTTTCTTGACTTTCTCAAAACCGTAAAAGCCTTGATTTGCTTGCTTTTTCACGACGCCCGTTTCAAATTTGGCGGAGATGGAGGGTCAGATGTTTTATATTCTGTATATCTCTATAACCCTCTCGAAAACCCTTTATTTACGGGCTTCTCCAGATTTATAACATTTGCGTATATCTTTATAACTCTCTGTAAAAAGTCTGCATTTGTCGTACTAAATTGTCGTACTACATATCCCCTTCCGGATAGTATTTATCCAGTACACCAATCTCTCGGTTCTTAAATTCTGTCGATGCATCCGTGTATATGTCTAACGTGATGCTTGTCTTTGTGTGTCCGAGTATGTTGGAAGTCGCTTTGATGTCAGCTCCCGCTTCTCTCATCCTCGTGGCGAACGTGTGTCTCAACATATGGTTGTGAACGTGGGGGAATACTTCGACACCGTATTCGTTCCCGTTCTCCTGTATATCCTCATTTATCGCCTGAGTTATTACATTCAGCTGGTGGTTCAGTTTCTTGTGATGATATACCTTGCCGTTATTGTTCAAGAACACAAAATTCGTAAAGCCATCGATGTTGGATACACAGGTTATACCAAAGTTCTCCTGACGTTCTTTCTCGAGGTATAAAGCCTCCTTCACTCTCGGTAACATCGGTACTACTCGGATGCTCGTCCTCGTCTTGGGAAGATTCATTGTATATGTGCTTCCCTGATTCTTACCGATGTCGTAATGCACAAGACTGTGGTTAACATGGATCTCGTTATTCTCAAAGTCTATGTCTTCCCACTGAAGCCCGATTACTTCTCCGACCCTCATTCCTGTCCACATCATTACCGTAAACAAAGGATACCATCTGTTATAACGTCCGGGACGTCTCAAGAACTCTTCGAAAAGCTTCTGCTCGGGCACCGTCAGTGCCTTTACATGCTTTATGTCCTTGTCGAGTTCTCTGCTCATCTCCGTGATGGCTCCGCGACACGGATTTGCCTTTAAGACTCCATCCTTTACAGCTACCTCAAGCACCATTCCGAGAGTGATGTTCACTTTCTTTATTGTGCTTATGCCAAGTCCCTTCTCGCTTGCAAGACTCTTAAGGAACAGCATTACGCTGCTGTATGTCACGTTCCGAAGTTTGGTCTTCCCGTAAGTCGGCATTACATAACGCTCATAGGGTCTTGTATACGATGAGAACGTTGACTTGCGAATACCGCTCTTAATCTGCTTCCACAACTCGTAGTAATCGTTGATGGTTGAGTTAAGGTTGTTGTATTCGTAACCCTCTGTAGCGTCCTTTTCAATCAGTTCCTCTCTACGTCGAAGTTCAGACAGAGACTTTGAATAGATAGAGTGTCGTTTACCCTGAGCATCTGTCCACTTGTACTCGTAAAGATCGTTTTGTCTTTGATACTCTCCTTTCCTCAGCTTGATCTTCTTACTTGCGTATCTTCGATTCTGCATATAAAGCCTCCTGTATATGCTAATCAGATACGCCCAAGCTCATTATAACTTGGACGCTGTCCTTTAGCAGTCCTTAAATTAGTACGGTTCCCTTATACCGAGTACGAGTTGTAGAGGAATTCTTCGAAGGGTTTACGCTTTATGAGCCTCTTACTGCCGTTCCACAACACGTACGGGCAGTTCTCATCGTTGGTAAGTTCCCTCATCTTACATACCCCGATGTTGAAGTATGCTGATGCTTCTTCCAGTGTCAGTAATGACTTCTGTGATAATGCGATTTTGTCTTTCATGGTCTTATCCTCTCATTCTGTTTATTAGTGTTGTATCAATGGTTGTTTTGAGTTCCTCGAGATCATCGATGCACTTTAGCAGGCTTGCTCCTGGAGTAATGCCGAGCACATTCATTTTCTTGGCTATCTGGTTTAAGTTGGTGCCGATCCTCCTGAGCTCCCATACCATCGCATGCTCTTCCTCTGTGGGAGCCATACCGACCTTGTGAACTCTCATTACTCTTCTGCCGTACTCTCCTACAGATAATCCTGCTGCCTTTGCCTTGCCTCTGATATCATCAAGTTCCTCTTGGGTAACGTAGATATAGAGTCGAAGCGGTCTTTTTCTGTTCCTTGGTTTTTCCATTTGATGGAAATCATGGAATCAAAGTAATCCCAAATCTCCGATGTGGAATTGATGAATTATTACCGGAATTCCTAGAAGCTATTCCTAAGCATCAGATGATCGCTATAGGTACTCATGGTTTTTGCAAAGAAATCAGCGAGAAATGTGAGTGGCGATGTTTTTTGGAGAAAATCATTCCAGAACTCGAGCCAACAAAGATAGTTGTTTACGGCAGCTTAACGGGTCCCATATTCGATGACATCAAAAAAGATGCGACTTTCGTCTTCTACGAACCTTGGATCACTACAAGAAATAAGGAGGTAAGGAAGAATGTCAACTAAAGGAGCAAGTAACAGATATGGTAATGCTGGTAATGGAAACAAAGGACATGCCACTAAACATACTGGTTTTGCTTGGGCTAAAGACTTTAATCCTTTTACTCTCAAGACTCATGCTAATAAACACATGAAATCCATGGGCTTTTCCAGCGTAGAAGAATACAGAGCACATGCTGTTTCTTTTGCAAATAAAGTCGATAGGATCAACAATGTCTCTTATGTTCGCAAAACCGGTGAAACTGTTAAGTTTAATACCCAAACCGGTGAATTCGCGGTTATTACTAGGGAGGGTTATGTAACAACATACTATAAGCCTAAAAACGGCATAGATGAGTATAATAAAGATAGGAGGAATCACTTATGAATAAAACGCATCGTCTTTGTCCAATCTGCGGAAAGCGTGAGTTTGATGATGCAAAAGGCAACGACAATGCTTGCCCGATTTGCGGTTGGAAGCACGATAAACACTCTGAAGAAAATCCAACAGAAACAAACGGTATCAACAATCTATCTTTTTACAATTACAAATATCGCTACATGCACTATGTAGAAGAGAATCCTAATTATACTTTTGAGAAAGATGGATATCCGGTTATACCACAGGTAGAACCGATGGATTGTCCCGTATGCAAAAAGTTTAGATTCTCACCACTTACATGGGACGATATTTATTGCGGAATGAAGCCGTCAGATTCAAATTGCATGTTATGTGGATGGCATTATGATCCTTCTCAGCATAATGATCCTGACTTAAAAAACGGAGCGAATCCTCTATCACTTAACGAATACAAAATATGGTATGCAAAAAAACTCAAAGAAAACCCAGATTATGATTATTTTGAAGAAATGACAGATAACTATATTCCTACGCCTCACATGTGTCCGGTATGTGGTAAATATGAATTCTCTGATGAATGTTGCTTTGATATTTGTCCTTTCTGCGGATGGGAAGACGACGGAACGGAAGATGATACCCTTGATATTGGTGCTAATGATCTGCGGTTTTCAGAATATAAAATAAGGTATAAACAGTACATTCAAAACGACCCTAATTATCGTTGGGACAAAAAGGGTAAACCATAAAAACAAAAACGCCCGTTAAGTGCTACCAACACTTAACGGGTATTATTATCAAAGGATATAAGGATCCTTCAAATAAGGTACAATAATTATACATTTACATATATCATTATGCCATATGTTATTTGTAACAAATCTGAGTCTTATCTATATGGCGAATGATAATTGTCGGGCCTCAGGGTCGCCCTGACAACCCTCTGCATCTGCTGGATAGCCAGATGCGTTGCTTGCTAACCCAGAGGACAAGGAAAATGTGCGTACAAAGACAACTTGACAAAATGAGTAACCCTTCGAAACAAGAGCATTCCTAGCAACGACTCATATCTCAGAAATATTACTATATCTATCGTTTATACGTGAAACCAATGAATCTCGTACATCTTGAGAAAACGGAGTATAAATCAAATGATAGTATTTGAGATTTGGAAACATTTCTATAACACCACATAAATACTCAAAATACTCATTCTCTGAGGGAGTCTCGATATCACCTACATAAGGTATCCATAGACTAACCAACTCGTCTCGATTATCAATCTGATTAAAGTCTATCTCTCCGATGCAACGTTCTTCAACTAAACAATCGTAATACTCGCTTATATCAGGGTAACGGCTTACATAATTGGCTAGATAAGCTATTTCATCATCAATATGATCGCCTTCGTCTTTACAAAAGACAAATTCATAATAAAGGATTTCTTCTCCAAAATAGTTTGGATTCTTGTAAAAGAACGCATTGGCTAAACATCTAAACCTATCAACAACAAACCATATAGGAGGTGCATCATTATTCTCCAGACTATCTAGATAGCTCGAACGCAGATAAACATGAATAATCAAATGGTCTTCAATACTTTCTCTTGTAGACATATCCATAGGGTTTTCATAACTAACAATAGAAAGGTAATCCCCTAACTCATCATTGATTACATGTTCTAGTTCCTCATAACCTGCATGATATGTTTGAGGTTTATCAAACAGAGTATAACAGCAGCCGACTAGCAGTGCTAAACTTAGTAAAAACAATATAGAACTAGTTATTATTCTTTTCATATAATTACTCCAAAACGATAATTGAACCCATAGCCGTACTTACTGGATAGTATGGGCTTTGATAATTGACGAATTCATTATAATTAACATAGCGAGCATGTCCCCATGTTTGAACTCGCAGCCAAGCTTCTCCACTTGAATTATCAACCAAGACACCTGTTACTGTCACATAATGATTTGACATAGCGGATGATGAATATGTTGTAGCTTCTAAGCAGGCTCCATTTGCAGCCATATGCAAATCAGTATTGTAAATCACAAACCCAATATTAGCAGGATTATTATGATCAGGGTCTAAGCCCATAGCAACCCTACGAGAGAACTCGAAATTTGCTAACCACGAGGGATCGATTTCACACAGTATTACCGGGTGATCATTCTCAACTGAATTAATGATTAAGGATAGTAGACTATCATGATTCCAAGGCATTACCCTGTTAGTGTGACAATCAAATCCATATGATTCAAGTGCCCATGTAACTCTTATTGGATCAGGCGGAGCTGCAAAGCTGTGTAATCCTGTGGGGATACCATATGAATCAACTAAACCACCCCAATAATATGGCGCAAAAGAATTGTATGTATCAAACAGTTCTGTTTGATACGTTTCTTCATTATATGTAGTATAACCATTCTGCAAATAAAGCCTTACATCATTAGTTGCAATTATACCGCATCCTGAGCTTTGGATATTATGTAAAGTGGTTAGAGAAACTGGATCAAATATCGAGTTTCCATACCAGCCTTGATTTCCTCCATAGTAATCATTTGATTCTCTATAAACATGAATATAGTTGTTAGCTTCAAGATTATTAATATCAACCTCTTCGTTTCCTAACCCGTAAAAAATCACATCAGGAAACAGTGGGTGACTATCCGAAGAGTCAATATAATAGTCACCATCAGTATCAGAATTACTTGGATCTGTGCCAAAAGACAAAACAATAGCTTGATTGATATTAACTAATTCTGCTAAATCATCAAAGTACGTATATCCTGTATATGGACGAATCTCCCCAGATTCATTTTTTGTATAAACTTGTACCTCATTACTAGTTGTTGCTATCAAAATAAAGACGGTTCCTAATTCGTGTGCATCTGACCAAGAATCTCCATCGCTCATATTTGTATCGGTTGATGAATAGTAAATTCTATGGTTAGAACCTAATACACCTTGCGTCTCCATAAAATCAGGCACATTATCTTCGTCAACATCAGTATTGTCCATAATTATCCAATCAAAACGATACTCTCCTGACCACCCCCAAGGATAATACATCAACCCAGAAAAGAATGTTCCTAACCTTATAAGATTGGGATTATGAACAGATTCCTGATAGTTAGCCCATTCCTGTTCTTCATGCGATGAAACATTGGTACTACCATTAGCAGGGAACCCATATATTTTATAATGCAAATTCCACCCATAATCTGGGAGAATAGGATTGTTCCACATTTGCTTATCAACTAAAACATATGTACTAAAATGTTCAAGTTCTAATGTCACTGTGTTATTAATTGAATCAACTATAGCCTGTTCTTGCATGATATATATACCATTTTCTTCATCAAACCAAAGAATACCTAAATTCTCTTCTAACGATTCTCCTAATTGGGCTTCATCATAATGAATAATAACCGTTGCCGAATCAAATAGTTCATTGCATTCAATATTAACAGGGCTTCCAACCCGACCATAGACATCAGTTGAGTAGACATCGATATTATAGTAATCCCTTATTTCAAGAACACTTTCGATTTCCCCGGATAAATCAGCGGTAACGGTAACCATAGTTATTGCAGGAGAATCAGCATTATTGAACGCTCTTGTAAGCGTTTGGTTTATCTTCATTGAACCATCTATACGATTTGTAGGATTCTTTCCAATCGCAATCTCCGATCCATCATTCACTCCATCTCCGTCTGAATCCACCACAAGTGGATCTGTCCCATAGATGTTCACCTCATCACCATCTAACAATCGATCACAGTCAGTATCTTCAGACAAAAAATCAGTTCCTAGTGATAACTCGTATACATTAGTTAATCCATCACAATCACAATCCTCGAGTCCATCCATTACTCCATTTCCGTCAGTATCGGGGGTTGTAGGATCGTAACTAGATATCAATTCTAAATAATCACATAATCCATCATCATCTGTATCCACTTTAAGAGGATTAGTTCCAATCTGATCCTCAATATAATCCGGAAGGCCATCCAAATCCTGATCAGATTCATAATCTGTAATAGGTGTTGGGGTAGGTTCTTCGATAGGTGTAACCATTGCTGTTGGAATTCCCGTAGGAATCGTAGTTGGTTCATTCGTAGGAGTTGCAGTTATCGTTGGTTCTGGAGTCAGAAAGCTTGTTGGATATACAGTAGGATCTATCATCGGAGTTTCAGTAGGAACATCTACCGGAACAGGAGTCGGTGTGGGCGTAGGATCAATAATGCTGCCACCGCCAATAAACTCCAGATAATCAGGAACTCCATTAGCATCTTCGTCATCGGTAAGATGATATGCAAGATCCACTACCGTAAGCTCAACATTTGACATATCAAGGAGGTCTTCTGTATTTACTCCCTGTATCCCGAAGTTATATGCATTTCCCGCGAATAATCTCATATTGTTCTCGTCATGAGTTATTGCGTAGTTGTTCTCACCTTCTGAGATTAATACAGCTGACGATACTGCTGTTATTTCTCTGTTTGAACCGAAAGAAAATTCCCAATGCTGACAGTCGACCTGTGGTGTTAGAGTTAACTGTCCTGTAAAGCCCGTTTCCCAAGCAGAGTATTCTGTGTATTCAAGAGTATACTGACTTGCATCTATTACAGCAGCCTGTGTGTTAAGAAGATACCATTCAGGATCTACTGATAGATTTTCTTCCGTATCAGAAGAAAACGTAATACCGACTGTAATGGATTCTCCTGTATGGATATCCTGATTCCAGCCGTTACTTGTAATAGTGTATGTTCCATTTCCATCAGTCTCATAAAGAGCACCATTCCAGATGTTATCGATGCTGTATGGTGTATTAAATGTAAGGTACCAGTTATGTATCGTCTCACTGCCGGTATTTGATACAACGAAATCAACACTTGTGTGGCTGATCCACGATGAAGTCACATTAGTTGTTACTTCATATTCAAGCCCAGACTGTACGGAATAATACGTCGGTGCATTGATAACATCAGCCAACACTGCACTTGGTAATCCGCTCATGGCAATAATACCTGTAACAAGAACACTGACTACCTTACTAAATCTTCCTCTACCCATAACTCCTCCAACGGTCCCTTAGCATATAATGGGACTTAATAACACACATATCTGATTATCAGGGGTTCTGGATATTTGTCAATGCAAATCTACAAATATAGCGTGAGTTGTCTCTTTTTGTGTCGCGAACCGTCAGATTTAGCGTACTTCTGCCAAAAACGCTCTTTATGCATCGGCTTAATTACACTCTCAGTACCACTTATATTCGGTTGCAGTAAACATCATCCTATTCAAAACACACGCAATTATCGCACTTTTCATCACCATTACTAAACATATTCTCCTGGTTCGCGATGTTTTTGCATATTTACAAACTCAAAAATAAACTCACATTCTTTTACAACAAGTATCTTCGTGACAATAACCCTGTATAGTTAGACACTAATGGAATTATATCTGACTATACTTTTTCCGCCGCAGTTCAATTGAACTGTTGAAATACTATTGCTCACATAAGTACTATTCAATTTCTGTAAACCTTATAGCTCCTGAACTGAATAATATGTCAATAAGTCTATAATTCTGTTCGTGTAGAATTTCCTGATTATATCCATAAAACAACTTCAACACTCGTGAAATAAGCTCTTTTCTTACTTCATCGGATGTTTTATCACCATATTTACTATATACGAACTCAACAAAATACCCCTTCCGAGTACTACTTCTGTCTGTTCCTAAGTTAAGATTATTGAACAATGCATAAAAATAACTATAATCCTGCTCATTTAGAGAATGTCCGAAAACCACGATTTTTGAATAGTCTTTTCTTTTAGGATAATAAGATTCATTTCCACGCAACTCGAGTCGTCTATATGTTTTTGTATATCTGTATCTTTCATAATCGTCCGGTTTAGCTTTTGGATAATCAACACCGAAAATCGGATTGTCTACATTTCCATTAATATGCCAGACATCTTTTACGATAGTAGTCAAATCACTGTAGTTAAAACTGTTAATATAAGCAACTTCATCCTTATTATTTTTGTCAAGCATTTTATTAATGATGTCTTTAGCATTTGAAATATAGTTTTTTTCGTTAGTTTGTATTTGTTTAATATATTCACCAAATCTCTTTTCATACGTTTTCAATTGTTCAAACAAAACATTTCTGACACCCCCGCTTGAAGATGAAATAATACTTTTGAGATAAAAATACAGGATTAATTTTCTCTTATAAGCCTTGTTGTTATACGAATCAGCATTAACGCTCTGCCTTTCAATCTCAATTATGTCTCGATATTCGCAACAATCGTCAACTACCGAATTGACAAACTCTTTCAATTTATCTTCAAATCTATACCACTCTTCAATATTGGAAAATTCATAATAATGTGGCAAGCCAAAATATAAATCCCAAAACAACAGATCAGAAAAAGACATTTTATATTTATCGTATACTCTGTAACCGCCATAATCGGATGGATAATTTAGATCTTCACTTAGTTTCTCATCAAGAGACCTGATTCTTTCTATAACTGGAGCATAGAAATTAGACGACAGATATTGTGGAAAACTCGATTCCAGACCACATTTCATATCAAATCCATTACCAATAACTAATAATACTTTCGCCATATATATCAACCTGTTCTTATAGTAGAATACAAATATTTGATTATATTGATCTCCCAATTAATCGGAGTAATCCATAATATAATATCCGCCTGTCTTATTTGATCCGCGATGTTCACTATTCCAGAGGACATGCAAAATGTGCGTTCACAGAATAAATGTTATATGCCGATGGAATCATTAATGACTATACAATTTTCGCCGCAGTCCACAATTATCATCAATGCATTGGTATATCTTGTAATCCAATTAACTCAACTATTATCACCAAAATAAGACCAAGTACAGAAAAGGTCAAGTATATGATTCTTCCTCGATTATGTAACAGACAGAAATATATTATCCAATCTATAAAGATCATTACTATCGCTATTATCAACATTATTCTTATTGTTTGGTAATGCTTTAATATACCGTTATCGACCTCATGATTTTGAGATGTATTCCTCTCGTCGAGCTCCCGAATATCAACAAAATTGCCAGAATCATCCACTACGAGCAGATTATCTACAATAACCGGAGTGTTGTACTTTATCCTATCATTAACTCTTAATATACTGAAAACAGCAAGAAGCAAACAAATAACCGAAAGAATCACCCAAATAATCACTAATCCACATAACTGCCTATGTTCTTTTATATTGTCCATGTCAATTCCCCGCAATACTCAGAAACAATTTCAAAATCATTATCAAAATATAACATAGCACCAAACGGTATCGACTGATGAAATGCAACTACTTACACACTACGAGCGATTCACATTGTCATCTATGTATGCAACTAATATAGGTCATGTCCACATTGCTTCTGCAAACTGTAAGAGGAATAAGAAGCATATCATCAATAACCTAGTACTTCTTGTGTCATTATATTACTTACAGGAAGATCATATTTATCACAAAACTCCAAATAGTCGTTGTAGACTGATGGTTGCTCATTATGGAAGTCATAAACAAAAGCTATAGTACAATTTGAAAAATAGTAACAGGCATAAAAATGCGCAAAATTCGGATTAGAGTCATTATAAATAAAACAGTAACCATCTAAATACGAACTGTCTTCAAGCTCATTATTATCAAGGAGTCCAGTGACCATTTCTATATAATGATTACGCGCCCAGTTATCATCTTCAAACTCATTGATTTCGATATCGTTTACCCTGATTTTTCTAGTTTGGTGGTATTCAGCCTCATATGGACAGTATTCCATGTCATCATATCGTGGCCTTGTAGCTTCTTCCAGAAGTGTCGGATAATCCCATGCGTATGCGAACATACAATCAGATAATTCAATGTGGTCATAATTCTCGGTATCAAAGGTATCCGGATCTATATCCAACTCTTCCATCGTATTATTCAGAATGTCATCAAATGTATAACGTATATCTAAGGAGTTCACATCATAATCAACAGTTTGTTGTGTTTCTTCCGGAACAACAACGGCAGATGATTCTGATGTTTCAACACTTACAGTCGCAACATCATTAACAGAAGAGGTTTCTGAACCAGGTATATCATACGTTCCACAAGAGCATATTTGCGAAATATATAACACACAAATCCATGTAATAATTGTTTTCTTCTTCATTTAACACGCTCCATCAATAAATGGGTCATTATAGTCATTTCCCATTCGCTCGGTAATGCTATAGTCATAAACTAAATAACCATCATAAGAACTCCCCCCTAACGTGTAAAACCGACACGAATAAACGTCATTAGAAAAAATATCGCGTGTTATAAATCCATCATCGCCCCTTGTATATAATACGAAACCAAGAGGAGAAAGCAGATCTCTATAATCGGGATAATAAATACAAGTTAAATCAGTTCCATCGTTTTCATATTGCGAATACTCATCAATTGAACACTCATAAGCATATGTGCAACCTCTAAAGAAATAACGACCACCCCAGTTTACTAGTACTGTATCAGCAGCTACAACTTGACCAATTGGTATATAATCCAGAAAGTCTTCGGCAACATTATTATCAGCTTCATTTATTCTTTCTCTCCCGCATAGGCATGCATAAAGATTTAAGGATTCAATCTTTTTAGGTAACAATGTATTGATTCTTAAAATCGTATAATTATTTGCAGAACCTGCTAAGGCATTGGTTACTAACAACATATCCGGATGAGTATTCGGATTTCCATCTTCTGCACCCAGCATCATACGATCTCGATCGCCATGGGTAGTAATAATGACAGCTCTAACATTGTAGTAGTATCGGTTTTCATAATAATTCTTTAAATCAAGGTCAACACCATCATATGTACCGATACTATCCCAAGCCGTTTCAAAAGAATATGCATCTGTAAAATAAAAAAGCTTTACAAGATATCCTTTCTCCTGATATCTATTCATCCTAGATAATGATTCATAGTAAAAATTCTTGTTAGTAAAAATGTATACAATATCTTGGTTGGATACGAGAGGCCTAGCGTCTTCTTCATCTGAAAAGCCATCACTATCAGAATTTGTTTTCTGTGGGTCTGATTTGATTACGGCTATCCCTAGATACTGTCCGTTTTCTATTGTTTCTACATAACTATTTAAATATATATATTCGGAATCAGTATTAATAATTCCTGTATCAGATTCAAAAATTAAAGTATTATCTAATGAGATTGTCACCCCACCAGCTTCGTTTCGGTGAATCAAGTATAGATTACCTATTTCTTCTCCGTCGGTGAGTGTATCTCCATCAGAATCAATCGAGTTGGGATCAGAATAATAGACTTCTCCATTGGTCCCTAGAATTCCACTTATTTCGAGATTATCAGGTAAGCCATCATGATCATTATCTCCATCTGTAGACTCGTTAGTATAAACACTCCATGTGTATGTATAATTTAACCCGCCAAACACTATAAAGTGTCCTATATTCAATGTCTCTAAACGAACATCATTAGGATGTGAGGTTAAGTATTCATTCCATGCTGTATTCTCATAACGTTCTGGCGCAATTGTTCCACCATAGAATCTTCCAGTATCAATCCATTCGCCTGCTTCGTTTTGTTCATAAATTGGAAATGCGTCATAGTATACTCCACGTGTATGCCACGTGACGGTTCTTATAGAACCAGTTGTCGATGTAGTTGGGGTTATCTGCAGATTATTCCACTTATTCAGATCAACTAATATATATGTACTGAAATGATTCAACACAAGCGTAACTGTATTATTCGTAGTATCAACTACAGTTTGTTCTTGAACAACAAAGAAACCAGTCTCTTCGTCATACCAAAGAACCCCCAGATTATTTTCATCCGTTTCCCCTAGAACACTATCATCATAACTGATAGTAAGAGTCATCGAATCAAAATACCCTTCTGACTCTATGTTAATTGGAACACCTACTCGACCATAAACACCGGTACAATAAACATCTCTGTTATATGTATCTTCGATAGTGGTATTACTTGTTATTAAACCGGAAATACTACCGCTGATTTGAACTGATGTAATCTCGTGAGGATGATCATCTGCTATTGGTTCAATTACCAAAGACTGTTCAAACATAACATAATCGTCTGTAATGCCATCTCCATTTGAATCATTACTTCCAGGATTTAAGCCTAGGATAACCTCATCTCCATCTTTTATCCCATCAAAATCAGAGTCCTCATTATTGGGATCAATGCCATAAAAATAAACCTCATTATAATCGTTAATACCATCATAATCGCTGTCATATGCAAACATACATGTTCCGGTTACATACTCACCGCCGTTATGAATACCATCTCCGTCATAATCCTCTTCAAAATCGCTAATACCATTGTCATCTGTATCAACAATTCTAGGACTTGTTAACACCTTAATCTCATCACCATCTAACAGCCCGTCTCCATCTGTATCAGGATTATCAGGATCTGTCATATACATCACCTCTTGAAAATCAAGCAATCCATCATTATCACGATCTCTCATGTAATAGTCTGGATCCGTTTCTTCTGGAGGAGTCGGCTCTTCGGTTGGCGTAGGAGTGTTTGTAGGCTCATCCGTCGGTGTTGTAGGTTCCTCGGTAGGAGATACTGTTGGCGTATCTGTCGGAGTAGGTGTAGGAGTCGGCACAACAATGCTGCCACCTCCGATGAAATCAAGATAATCAGGTATTCCGTTGCCGTCGGAATCATCAGCAAGGTTATATGCAAGATCTACTACTGTGAGTTCAACATTCGACAGATTAAGCGAATCTTCAGTGTTATCTCCCTGTATTCCGAAGTTATATGCAGTATCAGCTAACAACCTCATGTTGTTTTCATCATGAGTTATCGTGTAGTTATTATCGCCTTCGTCAAATAATACCGCCGACGATACTGCTGTTATATCTCTGTTAGAATCAAAAGACAGTTCCCAATGCTGACAGTCTACCTGTGGCGTCAGTGTCAATTGTCCTGTAAAGCCAGTCTCCCAAGCGGAATACTCTATGTATTCCAGTGAATACTGACTTGCATCTACTACAGTTGCCTGCGTATTAAGAAGATACCATGTAGGGTCTATTGTAAGTTCGGTTTCTGTATCAGAGGAGAATGTAATACCGACTGTAACGGATTCTCCTGCATGAATATCCTGATTCCAGCCGTTACTTGTAATCGTATATGTACCGTTACCGTCAGTTTCACATATAGTTCCATTCCATATGTTGTCGATACTGTACGGTGTATTGAATGTAAGATACCAGTTATGTATCGTTTCACTGCCGGTATTGGCAAGAACAAGATCAAGGCTTTCGTGATTGTTCCAACTGGATGTGATATTGGTTGTTATCTCATAAGAGAGGTCAGATTGAACAGAGTAATATGTCGGTGCATTGATCACATCGGCTAGTACCATTGACGGAAGACCGCTTATAGCAATAATGCCAGTGATAACAACGCTTATAAACTTACTTAATCTACCTCTGCTCATAACACCTCTCCATATCCACTCAAAAAAGTACTCATATTGATTATCATGGGATAGTGATATTTGTCAACAAGATTTAACAAGTTGAGCGCGAGTTGTATTTTTGTGTCGTGAACTACAATAAAACGGCCAAGACAATGTCCTAACCGTTCATAAGTGGGCGTATCTGATTGCTAATTTTGTCGTACTAGTGTCGTACTAACCCTTTGGGCGGGAAATCGGAAACCCCGAAACCCCTGTAAATACTGACTTTTCACGACGCCCGTTTAAAATTTGGCGGAGATGGAGGGAGTCGAACCCTCGCGCGAGTTGCCCCGCCTAAAGCTTTAGCAAAGCCTCCCCTTCGGCCTCTTGGGTACATCTCCATGCCGAATTATATAGCGCTTTTGCGCTGACAAGTGTTGATTATAGCATATTCTTTCTGATTGTGCATTATCTGAAAATCATGTCTGCCAAAGGATACATTGCCGTTTTGACTGCCTTTTTTGAAAACAGGCAGTTTTTATGGCAAGAAAGTGCCGTTTTCTGCCAAACGCACTGCCCGTTTTCAAAACAGACGGCAATTTTGGCAGTGAGCGCGTTCCTAACGCAGAATAGTATAGATAATTATCGCTATGTGGTGCTATTATTAGTCCCGTGCGCGAACAGATCAACATAATCACGGATTTCATCAAGAAGGACCCGATACTCATAATCTCAGGGATGCTCGCGGCAGTATCCTGCTTTATCGTGCCCCCGGACGCGACTTACTTAAGCTATATCAACTTCCGCGTCCTCGCGATCCTCATGAGCCTCATGCTGGTAGTGGCGGTGCTCCTAAGAATCGGCACGTTCGACTTCCTGACAGACCGCCTTCTGAAGAAACTCAAGACCTCAAGAAGCATCTGCCTTCTTCTGACCACGCTCTCGTTCTTCATGGCGATGTTTCTTACAAACGACGTCACCCTCGTGACTCTCGTCCCCTTCTCAATCGCGGTATTAAAGAGTTTCGACGACCGCAAAACTCTTATGTTCACGCTCATTCTCATGACTGTCGCAGCCAAGCTAGGCAGCATGCTCAC
>JAEEGH010006004.1_pt1 | contig 30032 bp, 19 predicted proteins | sample 9134181 | NCBI WGS metagenome assembly JAEEGH01 (sample SAMN16246544, study PRJNA631951) | gut metagenome | biome: gut microbiome; feature: rumen; material: DP-attached | host: Bos | place: Iran: Karaj | collected 2018-10
CGCTCGAAATCTGCATCGGCACCCCTCTTTTTTATATCATTTGCAAAATGTAGTAGTCAAAAATATGTTCTACAACATGTTTTTCGGTGGCGAAATGGGTAAAATTGGCCAAAAATCAACGAAAAATGCCCGTTTTCGGCCAAAAACAGCCAAAAATCGGGCAAATCTGCGAAAAACGTGTGTATTTTTGTGCAATGTCGTCCAACGCGCGCACGCACGCGATACATATAGGAAATTAATCCTTGTTTTCCTCTTCGGGCTCGGAGAAGTCGTCGTTGCCCGTCTCAATGAGGATATTGTACCACTGGATGAATTTCTTGATGTCGCAGTCATGGACGCGGTCGGCGTCATATTCGGGCATGACCTGGGCGAACCAGGCACGCTGTTCATTGGCCGAAGCCTTGACTGCCACAGGCGAAACCTTGCCGCCGGTGAGCGCCTTGGCACGGGCGAAGACAGAATTGAGCGAAACCTCACCATCGACAGTGTACATGGCGATGTCGGCCAATGAGAGCACCTTGTCACGCTGAAGGGCGGGGACGCGCTGCTTGTCGGCGAGATTTTCACAGATGAGCATATTCTTGCCACGAGCTACCAGACGGTACAGGCCGGGCTTGCCTGAAATTGAAAGAATCTTGTCAATCATAGGTAAATGATAGTTGATGATTTATAATGGTTTATTGATAATTTCGATGATGGCCGATGCCGCACGCTGTGGAGCCCCCGGACCGCCCAGCCGCTGACGCATCACGGCGTACTGACGAAGCATATCGCGGCGCGCCGGAGAGTCATCGGCCCAAATCTTCTGCAACTCATCGCGCAGGGTGCGCGCATTCAGATAGGGGCCCAGCAGCTCACAGACGGCAGCATGTCGTTCATCGGGCAAAGACTTGTCGCCCGTCACTCCGTAGATGAGCAGGTTGACAAGCGAGACATAGCGGATGCTGTGCAAGGCCATTTTCATGACGTTATAGACCGCCCAGCCGCCCTTGAAGTTGTAGCAGACGACCTGCGGGCAGTCCAGGAAGGCAGCTTCGAGCGTAGCCGTGCCCGACGTGACAGCGGCGACCTGCGCGTGACGCATGAGCTGATGCGTCTGGTTGAAACGCACCTGGACATCGGCCATATCACATCCACACGCCTCCAGCACCTCGGCGTAGAACGCGGGATCGAGGCCTGGCGCACCGGCGATGATACGTGTGCCCATCCCCCTCGTTGCGGCCAGCATGACACGCAGGTTGTCCTTCACCTCGGCCCGACGGCTGCCAGGGACGAGCAGGACGTACTTTTCATTGGCCAATGCCTTTTCCTCACCCAACAGCGGCGTGAGTTCATCGACGGTCGGGTTACCCACATAGGTCACGATGTAGTCGCGTTCACGGTACCACTCTACCTCGAAGGGCAGAATCGAAAGCATCAGGTCAACGTTGCGGCGGATGGCCTTCAGCCGATAGGACTTCCACGCCCAGATTTTCGGCGAGATATAATAGCAGATTTTGGCCGATGGCAAGTGCCGCCGCGCCCATTGGGCAATGCTGAGGTTGAAGCCGGGATAATCGATCAAGATGAGGGCATCGGGCGCAAAACGGGCTATGTCCTTCTTGCACTCCGACATACTGGCCAGAATGTGGTCCAGATGCAGGGCGACCTGCACGAAACCCATATAGGCCAATGTCGAGTAATGATGCACCAGCTGACCGCCCACCGCCTGCATCGCCTCGCCACCGTAGTAACGGAAGACGGCCTCGGGGTCCTGGGCCTGAAGTTGCTGCATCAGTCGCGAGGCATGGAGGTCACCACTGGCCTCGCCCGCAATCAGATAGTACTTCATTTTTCAAGGTATTTAAAGGTATCAATGTGTTCATGATGAGTGTAATCGACGCGTACCGGCACGACGCTGATGTAGTCACGTTCGAGCCAATAGCGGTCATTCAGGGCCGACGCATCCTCGCGGCAGGCATATTCTCCCGTGACCTGGAAGGTAGCCACGTCGGCATTCTCGTCGCCGTCGATGTAGTGGAACTCCTTGTGCCAATAGCCGTCGGCCTGACGGCAGACACGCACTCCACGCAAGGCATCGGCCGCCGGAATATTGACATTCAGACCGACGCCGAGGGGCATTGGCCGAGATAAAAGTTCTTCTGTAATGCGACGCACATAGGGCAGGGCCTGGGTGAAGTCGGCCGATGGACGATGGTCCAGCAACGAGAATCCGACCGCCGGCACGCCGATGACACAGCCCTCCAGCACGGCACCCATCGTACCGCTGTACATGATGCAGATGGAGTCGTTGCCGCCGTGGTTGATGCCGGAGACGATGAGGTCGGGGGCCTGCTGGCTGAAGAAGCGGTGCATGGCCAACTTCACGCAATCGACGGGCGTTCCGCTACAGGCATAGACGAGGAGGTCATCGTCGCCGCTGATGCGCCGCAAAGTGACGGGCTGCGTGCAGGTGAAACTAGCCGAATAGCCGGAACGGGGACTGTCCGGTGCACAGACGACAATCCGTCCCAGACCGCGCAGGGCCTCGACCAGACGGTTGATTCCAGCGGCCTGATAGCCGTCATCGTTCGTGACAAGTATGGTTTTCCTCCCCTGCGGGTCGCCGGGCAATTGGCCATAACCTGTAGCCTCGGGGAAAAACGACATCGAGCCATTGGCCTGGCTCATATTGGCCGCAGCCTGACTTGTGAAGTGGTCTTTATTCTGTTTGTCTGACATGAATCCATTTTTTGGGGCATCGGCCAATGACCCTGACGGGCGCGGCGGGGAGCATCGGCCACAAACACACGAAAAAAACGCGGCACGAGGGCACTCCAGCGGGGCTTTTGCCTTGAGTGGCGCGAAGATAATGACTTTTCCGCAAACGGCCAAAAAATTGGCCGATTTTGTGCACACAGGGCGCGAAAGTTATCAACAAAACGGGGAGTTATCAACAAATTTTGCTAAATAAAATAAAAAAAGTTGGCAGGCTTGAAAAAGAGGACTATCTTTGCGCCGTGAATGAAATTCCGACCCTCTCGGAACACAGCACTAAAACCAGGAAACTATGGGACTCGTAATCGCCATTGCAAACCAGAAAGGTGGTGTAGGCAAGACCACCACGGCCATCAATCTGAGTGCCTCGCTCGCCACATTGGGCAAGAAAGTTCTGTTGATTGATGCCGATCCTCAGGCCAACTCGTCGAGCGGTCTGGGCATAGACATTACCAAAATCGATACGACAATCTACGACATCCTGATCGGACGGGCCACGGCATCGGAAGCCATCGTGCCGACCTGCGTCGAGCGTCTCGACATCATCACGTCACGCATCGACCTCGTGGGCGCCGAACTGGAGCTGATGAACATTGAGAACCGCGAACTGATGCTGCGCAAGCAGATCAAGGCCATCCGCGGACTGTACGACTACATCCTGCTGGACTGCTCGCCGTCGCTGGGGCTCATCACGCTGAACTGCCTGTCGGCCGCCGACAGCGTCATCATTCCCGTCCAATCGGAATATTTCGCGCTGGAGGGCATCTCTAAGCTGCTCAACACCATCAAGATTGTCAAGAACAAGATCAACCCGAAACTGCAGATCGAGGGCTTCCTGCTCACGATGTATGATGCCCGTCTGCGATTGGCCAACCAGATTTACGAAGAGGTCAAACGGCACTTCCAGAAGCTGGTGTTTGACACCGTCATCCAGCGCAACACGCGCCTCTCGGAGGCTCCGAGCTATGGATTGCCGGCCCTGCTCTACAGTCCAGACTCGAAGGGCACGCAGAACTATGTGATGCTGGGACGGGAGCTATTGGCCAAACACCACGACACGAACGTCGTGAACTGACAATTTGGAAATTAACTGAAAACCATAAGAGAAATAATGGCAAAGAAACCTATGGGACTGGGTCGAGGTCTGGATGCCTTGATTTCGGCCGATGACACACTGACAAGCAGCAATGCGCCATCGTCCATCAACGAGGTGGACATCGACTTGATCCATGCCAACCCGACACAGCCGCGCAAGGACTTTGACGAGCAGTCACTCCAGGAACTGGCCGATTCGATTCGGAACATCGGCATCATCCAGCCCATCACCCTGCGGCAGGAGGAGGACGGTACCTATATGATCGTGGCCGGCGAACGCCGTTTCCGCGCCTCACAACTGGCTGGACGAGAGACGATTCCGGCCTACATCCGCAAGGTAAGCGACGACGACGTGATGGAAATGGCATTGGTCGAAAACATCCAGCGCGAAGACCTGAATGCCATCGAAGTGGCATTGGCCTACCAGCAGCTGCAAGCCAAGGCGAACCTCACGCAGGAGGAACTGGCGCAGCGCGTGGGCAAAAGCCGTGCCTCGGTGGCCAATTTTATGCGCCTGCTGAAGCTGCCCGCCGAAATCCAGATTGCGCTCAAGGAGAAGAAGCTGTCGATGGGCCACGCACGCGCCGTCCTGCCGATTGAAGATCCAGAGCAGCAGGTCAAACTCTTCCACCTCATTGTCGAACAGGACCTCTCCGTGCGCCGCGTGGAGCAGTTTGTGCGTGACTTCGCCGAGGGACGCATCCTCGACTTCGCCGAACTGCAGGACGAAACGAAGAAGAAGACGGGCGAAAATCCATCGGCCAAAAACGCAGCCAACGACTACTGCAACACGATGGCCGAGCATCTGGCCGAAAAGTTCAGCGCGAAGGTGAAGATGACCTGCAACGACAAAGGTCAGGGCAAGATTACAATCGCCTTCAAGAACGACGAGGAACTACAGAACATCATAGCCCTGCTTGATAAAATTGAACGTTAAAATACTTATTTGCAGCCTCTGGTTAGGCCTTACGTGCGGTTTGAGCGTCGCTCAAACCGATACTGTTATGGTCATCACGCCACCTGCATCAAGTGAGACATCGGCCCAAAACGAGGCAGAAAAGGCATTGGCCAATGACCCACAACTGAAGCCCGTGGACACGGATTCGCTCATCTGGGCCTTCAAAAAGCGGGAGAAGAGGTTCTTGGCCGATGAGGGATGGTCTCCGGACGATGACCCCTATTTTGCCAACTACAATCCGGTGCCGGCCAAGGCGGTATGGTACGCTGCGCTGTTTCCGGGCGGTGGCCAGATCTACAACCGCAAGTACTGGAAGCTGCCCATCATCTACGGCGGCTACCTGGGTCTCATCTACGGCTACAGGTGGAACCAGAAGTACTACCGCACCTACGCCAACGCCTACCGCGACCTCGTCCTGAACAGCCCAAATGCGAGCTACCTGGATTTTCTGCCGCCCAACTATAACGTCGAGGCGCGCCGCTCGTATCTCGAAAGCGCGTTCAAACGCAAGCGCAACACCTACCGCAACTACCGCGACTACTGTCTGGTGGGCATGATAGGCATCTATCTTGTGGCGATGGTCGATGCCTATGTCGATGCGTCGCTCTATCACTTCGACGTCTCGACCGACCTCGACGCGAACAACCGGCCCGCCCTCATGGTGGGATGTCACATTGATTTCTGAACGGTTCAGGAGTCAATGTGAATCAATAGTTACAAGTTAATAATCAAGAATTTATACAGTTACTTCAGGTTTGTGGCCAATGGCGCAGCTGACGCGAGCGAACGGCATTGGCCAAGAAAACGAGAAAAGCCCTCACGCGAGGGAAAAACATTGTTGCAATGAGAAAATTTGCTATCTTTGCTTTATTGATTTCAAGCGCGACCCTAAATGCGCAGACTGCCCAGCAGGACACCATCAGTGAGGCCGACAAGGCTATGCTGGAAATCAAGATGGACTCGGCCATGGTGCTCCCCGAAAGCATGGAGGAGACGGCCGACACCCTCTTCAACTACAACTGGTCGGAAAGATATTTCATCCGCTACGACTCGACATGCGTCTCGGACAGCGATGTGCCGCCCGTACCAGATTCGGTTTATATCGCCCGTCTGCGCGCCCTGCCCACCAAGATTGCAATGCCATTCAATCAGCCGGTGCGCCAATGTCTGGACATGTACGTCCACAAGCGCCGCGACCTGGTCGAACGCATGGTCGGATTGGGCTACAACTACTATTTTCCCATCTTCGAGGACGCACTGCAACGCTACGGAATGCCGTCGGAACTGAAATATCTGGCCTGCATCGAAAGCGGCCTGCACATCAACGCCTATTCGCGTGCGCGCGCAGCCGGATTGTGGCAGTTCATCCCATCGAGCGGCATGTTGAACGGCTTGGAAATCAATTCGTTCATCGACGAGCGATATGACCTCTACAAGAGCACAGACGCCGCCTGCCGCTTCCTGCTGCAACTGTACAACACCTTCAGCGACTGGCACCTGGCCATTGCGGCCTACAACTGCGGCCCAGGCAACATCCGCAAAGCGATGGCAAGATCGGGCAAACGCACGTTCTGGGAAATCTACTACTACCTGCCACGCGAGACGCGCAGCTACGTGCCGCTCTTCATCGCCGCGACCTATGTGATGAACTACAGCTGCGAACATAACATGTGCGCCCGCATCAACGAGCTGCCGCCCGTGTGCGACACGCTGATGATGAACACGATGGTCCACTTCGAGCAGATCAGCCAGGTGCTCGGTATGCCACGCGAACAGATTGAAAGCCTCAATCCGCAGTACGTGTTCGACATCGTGCCGGGCAGTCAGGAGAAGGCCTATTCGCTGACGTTGCCGCAGGAAAAGGCATTGGCCTTCATCGAAATGCAGGACTCGATATACGCCTTCCGCGCCGACTCGCTCCTGCCCCACAACGGTGACCTGAAGGAAATTCCGACACGAGGCAAGCGCAACAGCTACATCAAGGGCAGCGGTTACGGAGGTACGGCCGATGCCAACGGTATCTACCGCGTGCGCCGTGGCGATACGTTGGGTGCCATCGCCCGCCGCAACCACACGACCGTGGCCAAGCTGAAGCGACTGAACGGCCTGAGAAGTGACCGACTGAGCATCGGCCAGCGTCTTAAGGTGCGTTGATTGATTATGGCCAATGTGCATCATCGGCCACAAAGACAGACATGAAGGTGGCGCGACCGATGCACCGCCACGCAAGAGAAAGTAAACGATAACCCATTTGTTGAACGATTGTGTCCAATGCCGTACAAGCGAACGGCATTGGCCATAAAAATTAAAGATTTATCCCATGAAAGCCGAGCAACAACCTGTACCTATAGAGAAGCCCATCACGCCCGAAGAGGAGGCCTTGATCCAGGCCGAATTCCAGGGCCTGCTGGAGGATTACGCACACACGCGCAAGGGCGACAAGGCGGCCCTCATCACGCGCGCATTCGAGTTCGCCAAACGCGCCCACGGCAATGACCGACGGATGTCGGGACAACCTGCCATCTGCCATCCATTGGCCGTAGCCCGCATCGTCTCACACAACATCGGCATGGGTTCGACGTCAATCTGCGCCGCCCTGCTGCACGACGTGACGCAGACGACCGACACCACATTCGAGGAGATTGATGACACCTTCGGCGAACGCATCGGCAACCTCGTACGCGGCCTGACCCGCATCTCGGGCGGCAACTTCCGCTTCGTGACCGAAGAGACATCGGACGAGGAGCACCACGGCATCAAAAACCCCGAAGAACAGGCCGAGAACTTCCGCAACCTGCTGTTGACGATGTGCGAAGACGTGCGCGTCATCCTGGTCAAGATTGCCGACCGCCTGCATAACATGCGAACGCTATCGGCCCTGTCGCCCTTCAAGCAGAAGCGTATAGCCAATGAGACGCTCTACCTCTATGCGCCATTGGCCTACCGCCTCGGACTGTTTGAAATCAAGAGCGAGCTGGAGGACCTGAGCCTCAAATACGAGCATCCGGAGGAATACGAGGAACTGAGCCAGAAACTGAAGGAGAGCGCCGAAAGCCGCGACCGACTGTTCGCCACTTTCTCGGCTCCAATCATCGGCATGTTGGACGGTCTGGGACTGAAATACACGCTCAAGGCGCGCATGAAGAGCCTCTACTCCATCTGGAACAAGATGCGCACGAAGCACATCCCGTTCGAGGAGGTCTATGACCTGTACGCCGCGCGCATCGTCTTCACGCCACAGACCGAAGACAGCGAAAAGACCGACTGCTGGCGCATCTATACTGCCATCACCTCCATCTACAAACTGCATCCCGACCGCATCCGCGACTGGATCAGCCACCCGAAATCGAACGGATATGAGGCGCTGCACGTCACCCTGATGGGCCCTGACGGCAACTGGCTGGAGGTACAGATCCGTTCGGAGCGCATGGACGAAATCGCAGAACACGGACTCGCCGTCCACTGGAAATACAAGCGCGGCAAGCAGGTCAACGAGGCCAGCGAAGACCTCGACCATTGGGTGAAGAGCATCAAGAACATCCTCGATGACCCGAACCCGAACGCGCTCGACTTCCTCGACACCATCAAGCTCAACGTGCTGAGCACCGAAATCTACGTCTTCACGCCTGCCGGCGAACTGAAGGAGCTGCCCAAGGGAGCCACAGCACTCGACTTCGCCTTTGCCCTGCACACAGCCGTCGGCCTCCATGCCGAGGCTGCCCGCGTCAATCACGAACTGGTGCCACTCAACACCGTGCTCGAATCGGGCGAACAGGTCGAAATCATCACGTCCGAGGAGGAGAAATGCCAACTCGGATGGGCCGCCATCGTCACCACGTCCAAGGCGCGCAGTGCCGTCCGCAGCTATCTGAACAAGCATTATCCGAACGAAGTGGCCGATGCATTGAACAAGAAGCTCAAGGCCGAACGCACCACGACGACGCAGAAGCTGCTGGGTATCCTGCACCTCAACCAGAAAAAGAAAAAGAAGGAGCAGAGGCCGGCCAATGAATATTTCCGCCCCGAGGAAGTCTCGACCACCATCGAACTGGCCGGCATCGACCAACGCGGTGTCCTGAACACCATCACACGCATCATCGGCGAAAACAGTACGGCCAATATCACGGACATCGCCTTGAAAAGCGCCGACGGCCTCTTCACCGGCCACATCACGCTCAACACGAACGACAACAAGCTCATCTCGCACATCTGTGCCGAGCTCCGCAAGGTTCACGAAATCGAGCGCGCAGCCCGGAAATAAGGGCATTAGCCAATGACACAAAACGAACGAAACCCTTTCAAGTCTTACGTGACTTGAAAGGGTTTCCTTTTCTACGGCCGATGGGCCTGTCAATCCTTGTCGCCGGTCGTCGTGAGGTTGACCAGATGGCCGCTGGCATCGATGTAGTGCGACCAGTTCTCAAGACGGACGCGGTCCAGCCCCTCGATGTCCGATTCGATGCGCGCCAACTCCATCTGAATGACGACGTTACCCGTGCTGTTGATATAACCCCATTGGCCATCAAAGACCACACGCGCCAAACCTTCGGCAAACGGCCACGCAGCGTCAAACCGCGGCTCAATGACCATCTTGCCCGTGCGGTCGATGTAGCCCCACTTCTCGCCCTGCTTGACCGCAGCGAGCCCCTCGGTAAAACGCTTCGCGCCATCATATTGCGGGTTGATGGCCAATGCGCCGGTCGGGTCGATGTAGCCCTGTTTTCCATCGATAAGGACATTGGCCAAACCCTCGCAGAACGTAGCGGCGCGGTCGAATGTCGGGTTGATGGCCAATGTGCCCCGTCGGTCAATGTAGCCCCACTTGCCGCCCTCCTTCACCGCAGCAAGCCCCTCGGCAAACTGGGTCGCGAACTCGAATTTCGGCTCAATGGCAACCTTGCCGCTCTTGTCGTAGAAGCCCAGGGAGGCGAACCGGCCGTTCTTCATAGCTGTCACATTGGCCAAGCCCTCGGAATAGTCAGCGAATGTCGCATCGGTCTGGAAGACGAACTTCCCGTCGTGGCCGATGACGCCCTTCTGCCCGTCCCGAGAGACCAGCGCGAGCCCTTCGGCAAAATCAGCCGCAGTGGTGAACTGCGACTCGATAGCGACTCGGCCCGAACGGTCGATGTAGCCGTAAACGCCATTGGCCATAAACCTCGCCAGACCGTCGCTGAACGAGGCAACGCTCTCGAACTGCGGCTTGATGACAAGTTCGCCCGTCTGGTCGATGAAGCCCCACTTGCCGTCGATGCAGACACGCGCAAGCCCCTCGGCAAACGAGGCAGCCTGGTCGAACTGCGCCGGGATGACGATGTTGCCATCCTTGTTCATGAAACCCCATTTCGTATCGTTCTGAATCAGGAAAAGTCCCGTCTTCTCTTCTTGCGGAGATTCACAGGCGACCCATGCGAGCGCCGTCGTAGCTATAGTGGCCAATGTCAATAGAATCCTTTTCATAGTCGTATGTTAGTTAGTTATAGGTTTGTCTTGCTGCAAATTTATATATTTTTCGTCGGGAATCTGCACATTTCCGTCAGATTTTTAAATATTTATACGATTTTGGCCAATGTTTCACGATTGCACGTAAGTCCATTGGCCAAAATCGCACATGATTGTCAGCGCACGAGGGCTTTCGTCCGCCGTCCGATGACGATGCCGCGGACCGTTCCCTCGACCGGTTGGCCATAAAGGTTGTAGAGCCTTTCTGGGGTCTTGGCCAATGATATTTGTTCGATGGCCGATACGGCACCCGCACCTTGCAGGATTTCGAGGTCCAGGCGTGCGCCGCGCTGCTCCAGCGTGAACGGCAGACTGCGGTTCGTGAACCCTTCGGGCAAGGCATCGGCCGTGAAGCGCAACGTGAAGTTGGGACGCTCGGCGGCATAGTCCTCGCTGACGATTTCGGCCGATACCCAGCTGGAGTCCCGCTCCGCTTCGTCGAGCCACATCAGGGCAACCGGATTGGAATCCTCGGCCAACCAGATAGACGTAGTCCGTTGGCCGCCAACCTCTTCACTGTCGAATGGATAGACTGTGATTTCGACCGAACCACCCTCGGCTGGAATGGTCAGTGCGTGCGAACCCTCGACATGGAGGTAGCCGTACATGGCATTGGCCAAGCTCACCCAGACGTTGTTGCGCGCGGTCAGCTTGTGATACAGAAGGCCGCTCGACTCGCTGGAATAGAAGGTGTTATAGGGTGCGGCCAATGCCCTTCCGGTCTCCATCAGCGGAGTGAAGGCCAATGTCTCGTTGCTCGGCCAGATAAGCTCGACCAGGAATTCCTCGTTCACCTGTAGATAGGCGACGGCGGAGTCATGATCAGCCAGGATGCGCCTGAAGTCGCCGAAGTGGAGATAGCCGTAGCCATCGGCCGTAGTCTCGACAAACGCCTCGCTGGCAGCCACCTGCGCCGTGAAGAGAATCTCGCGGGGCGTGAGGCTGGTTGTGGCCGATGTATTGTCGTAGCGGCGGCGGCAGGCGCGGATTCGGCAAATAATGCTGTCCGTTAGCTCACTGCTGGCGAACTTGCAGCCAGGGATATCGACGCCCTCGAAATAGAGCGGATTACCTGGAATTCCCTGATACAGATAGGCGTGCGTGATATTGAACTGCTTGGCCCAGGCGCTGCCCGGAGCCACGTTGCTGGCCTCGACGAACGAGGTCCCGACCGCCGCGCGCATGAGGAATGGCACATGCTCACCATCGGCCCAGGCGGAAGCGCTTCCACCGGCCCGGATGATGCCGTCCGTCACGCCGTCGGTGTGGTTCAAGGTATCGGCCGATGTCCCGGCGCCATTGGCCGCCTTCATCACGGGATAGCCGAACCAGCCCGGCGCCGGGGTCTGGAGCTGCATCCGTTCATTGGCCGAAACCAGTGTATCGACCGACTCGCCCGTTTCTGTCAAGACGGGCACTGCCCACGCGAGCGACGTGTAGCTGCCCACCGCCGTGTAGTTCTGGAAATAGAGATAGGCATCGGCCGCCATCAGTCCGTTGCGCTCAGCGCTGAGCCGGAAGTCGGAGTTGAGGCTGTGGTTCAGAATCAGGTTGTCTGTGCCGATTGAGGCCAATGGCGCATGTGGCACCTCCCATTCCGTCCACGCTGTGCCCGGCTGGTAAACCTCCCAGAATCGACCCAGGAACGCATCCAGCGACGCTTCGCTGCACTCGGCCAATCCGATGAAGCAGTCATTGGCCACAAAATCGCCATCGGCCGAAACCTTCATCTCCAGTTGGTCCAGCCAGCCATCACCCGTCGCGTTCATCACGGCGAAGATGGCATAGCGCGGTTCGTTGTTCTCGGCCGTCTCTCCCACGACCTGTCCGCTCTTTATGGCCAATGTCCGCGTCGTCGCGTCATAGTCGGCCACAACGCGCCAGCCCGGCCAGCCCGCAATGGGGAATAGTTCGCCCAATGTCAACACGCCCGTGGCCGCATCGCAATCGACAGAAGTCGTCCAGCGCATCGCACCGCTGTATTCCGAGATGCCGTAACCGTAGTAGGTCGCCTCCAGCGGGTTCGTGTGGATTTCGGCCAATGCATCGGCCATATTCACCTTCTCGTAGAGCGAAAGATAGTAGTCGGCGCGGTCGAAGTCAACGGGCGTCGACGATGTAGTGACATCCTTGAACATCAGAATCATCGCATACCGGTTGTCAAGCGTCAGCAGGTGACCCTCCTGCGAGACCTTCAGACGCAGATTGTCGGCATAGGAATAGTATTCCGGCCCATCGCTCGCGCCGATCCACAGTCCATAGATCGTACCCGATGCGGCATAGGTCCCGATGAACTGCGGCGGAATGTTGATATATCCATCGCGGTAGATGCCGTAGCACTCGCAGTTGCGACCGGCCGACACCAACAGCGGATTGACCACCGTCACCGTGTCACCGTCGGCAAATTGGCCGCTGTCACCATAATAGAGATAGGCCGTCCATGCGCTCGGCTCGTAATCGGCGAACGCACTTGGGGCCAATGTCGTTACGCTGTACGTGAAGTCCGCATCGCTGTAGGGCACATAGGCCGGGTCGCTCCACGTACAGGCGAAATACAGGCTCTTGAAGCCCTGCGACTCGCCCGTCTCGCGCGACACGGCTTCATATCCCAGGTAATTGGCATTGGCCAACAGATAACCGTTCGACAGCGTCAGCTTGAACTGCTCCAGCGCAACGCGGCTCGACGAGAAGGCCCCGAAATAATAGTCGCACGTCTCGTCCACCATCACCCGCTGGCGCGGCACGACAAACGTTCCGTCGCCCTGGGCAAGGCCAAAGACGCTCACCTCCTGCCCCACGCCCATCAGCACGAGCTGCTGGAAAAAGACCGAATCGCCCGCCGTGCGCGTCGTTGTCTTCCACGTGGCGGCCGGCGTATCGCCCGTCAGCTTCCACGTACCGCGTCCCGTATAGCTCTCGGCGAGTTTCTCTTTTCGGGTGGCGGCCAATGCCCTTTTTCCGCTCGGGTGTATCTCCACCTGCGCCGCGTCCGATGGGACAAACCGCATGGCTTCAAGACCTTTGTCGGCCAATGGCAACGCCGTCTGCCCGAACTCGGCCGAGGCGCACACGACAGGACGGCTCGCGGGCTGCACCTGCGCACGTATGGCATTGGCCGAAACCACATCCTGGCCGATGACCGACGCGGCCACGGCGCTACTCGTCACAAGACAGGCGGCAAAAAGGCTGAAAAACTGCTTCATAGGGCGATTCTTTTTATCAAGGTTGTTGTTTTAGATTGCAAACATTTCAGGTTGCAAAATTACACATTTATTTCCAACTGGCCAAACCGATATCCGATTATTCACAGCGGCAACGGCCTCTCAACTACATTTTTCCATTTTTCGGCCGATGAAAAGCACAAAAAAAAGAAGAGGAGCCTGACAGCTCCTCCTCTTCCTTATCGTAGTCACAGGCCGCAGCCTGCTTTTTGTGATTAACGTACCACTGCCTTAAACTGACAGCCAACGAGGATACCCTTGCTGGCAGCATTGGCCTTTTGGCCGTTGACTTTGTACAGCTGGCCAGGAACCTTCTTCATGCGAATCTGGCTGATGCCAGAAACGGCACCCTCGCCCTGCAGAACTTCGAGTTCAAGGCGTGCACCCCACTGCTCAAAGGCGATTGGCAGGTTGCGGCCTGGAGCACCGGCCTGAAGTGCATCGGCGGTGAGACGGAGCGTGAAGCTGAATTCCTCCCCCTCGCCATAATGCTCTTCGACGATTTCGGCCTTAACCCAGCTCTCCTCGCGGAACTCTTCATCCTCCCACATGAGAGTGACAGGCTCGGAATCCTCGGCCAACCACAATGAGGTGATTGGCTGGTCAGCCTGGTCATAATCGCAATAGTAAGGCTTGACGACGATGTCAACAGAACCGCCCTCGGCTGGCAACTCGAAGACGTGGCTGCCCTCCATGTCAAGATAGCCGAACAGGGCATTGCAGAAGCTTACAGCAACATTGTCCTGGCCAGTATTAGTCCAATAGAAATACTTGCCGGCTTCCTCTGGATCACTTGTCGAGAAGTAGGTGTTGCGCGCTGCAGCGACGTCATTGACATGAGAATCCGAGAATGGAGTAAAGGTGAATGATTCGTTGTCATCCCATGCCAACTCGACAAGGAACTCCTGGTTCACCTGCATAAACTCAACCTGCATCTGCATACCTTCAATCTCCTGATAGAAGCCGTCAATATGCAGATAACCCAAACCGTCGCCCAGATCAGTAAAGGCATCCTTAACCAAAACCTTGGCAGTATAAAGGGTATCTTTTACGTCCAACTTTGTCGATGCTTTAGCGTGGTTATATGTACGTTCACAAGCGCGGATGCGACAAGTGAGCACGGCCGACTCATTGGTCACAGAGAATTTACTGCACACGATGTCGATACCATCAAAGCAGAAAGGTGCTCCTGGATTGCCCTGATAGAAATAGGCATTGCTAATCTTATTGTTCTTGGCCGGTGTGCTGCCCGGAGCGACACCCGAAGCAGTAGTGAAGTTTTGATCAAATGTGGCTCGCATCAAGAATGGTTCAACATCCTCAACGGTGTAGTAGCTCGAGCTGGCACCTGCCACAATACCATACTCATCAAAGCCTTTCATTGCATTCAGAACGTTGGCCGTAGAGCCGGCATCGTTGGTTGCCGTGAGTGTCGGATAGCTGTACAAAGCAGGAGATGTACGGACCTTCAGTGTCTCACCCTCGGATGAATATTCGGCCAATGGAACGATATTGTTATCATCATCGAAATCAATCATAGCCATTGACCATGAAAGTGAATTGTAGCTGTCGGCTGGTGTGTAGTTGCAGAACGTAATATCAGCATTGGCCGCCATCATGCCGGCATGGAGACCTGTGAATTTCAAATCCTTACGCAAGCTCCAGTTGAGGATGAAGTTGTCCGTGCCAGCAACGGTCTGTGGACCACGCTCAATACGGGCTTCAGACAGGACGGTACCCGGCTTGAAAAGTTCATAAAAACCGTCAAATGTATTGTCGTTGAGCTGTGCATCGACGCAAGAAGCCAGACCAATCCAATCCGAGGTGACGAAATTTCCATCTGCATCCATCTTGAACTCTACCTTGCTGACGAAAGCATTTCCAGATTCATCCAAACCACCAAGGATAATATACTCGGGACTACCGTCTTCTTGTTCACTGACTTCAACCACCTGGCCGCAAGGAACGGTCAAGGTCTTGGTAGCGGCATCATAAACGGCCTTGGCACTCCAACCCTCAAAATCATTGACAGGGAAGAGGTCAAAGTATGTCAATTCACCCGTAGCAACGTTGAAATAAGATTTGAACTCCCATTCTTTCGTGCCATTGAAATTAGACTCGCCGTAACCGAAAGCCAATTCTGGCATCTTGTTTTCAAAGAGCTTGGCTTCACCATCATAGAGCGAAAGGCCCGTGAATGTGTCATACAAATCGAGGTCCGATTCTGCATCGAGCTCATCGGCTGCTTCTGTTGCGACAAGTGCAGCTGCTTCATTGGCCGAAACCAAAAGATGGCCATCCTGCTCTACCTTGAAGCTCAAGTTTACAAATCCGTTGTTGTCAATACCAGTCAGCCAGAGATATGAACCATCCTTAAACTGGTAGACAGGCTGCTTTGCAATCGTGATGTAACCGTCGTTATAGACGCCCTCACATGTATAGTTGATAGTCTTGTCTGCAAAAAGTGGGTTGGACAATGTCACGGCCTCGCCGTTGGTGAACTTGTCGCTTTCGCCATAGGTCAGGGCAGCAGTCCATGTCGTTGCAGCCTCCTCATGACCAGAATAGCCCTGAGCGGTATAGACGATATCGGCATCGGCATTGGGGTCATAGGCGGCATCGGTCCACATACATTGAGTATAAAGACTTACGTAGCTGGAATTATCTTCCGCGCCAACAGCACTCATTGTGTAAGCCATTGCAGGCGCATTGGCCAAAAGATAAGGAGTCTGGAAAAGCATGTCAGTCGTATCAAGGGCGACAATAGCCTCGTTGACGACCGTGAGACCAGAGAACGAGATTGAATACTCAGCCGTTTCAGCGATTTTCTGGTTGGGCAACGCGATGGTTCCGTCGGCCCGAACAAGACCATAGACGATAGGAGCCTGATTGGTCATGAAAGGAACGAGTTGCTTGAAGTAAGCCGTGTCATTCAAGACGACTGCAAGGGTAGTCCATTCCGAACCCAATGTTTTGTCCATAGACGTAAGAAGATTTCCTTGGCCAACGAAGGAGGCTGGCAATGTGTAGGCCTCCTGAGATGCAAGAGCCTTGGCATAGCGCATCTGCAATTCGGCCTGCTGCATGGTCGGAATCATTGACACCTGCGAAACTGGAACAACAACCGACTCAAAAGCAGAAGCCGCGCCATGAGAACGGAATTCCTGCGAAAGGATTTCGGAGGTCTTGCCAGTTGCCTTGACCTGCTTGAATACAGGAGTACTCTCAACGCACTGTTTAACACCATCTTCAACTACCACCATCTGAGACTCATCAAGACGGAGTTCCGTCTGGGGAGCTACGATTGGCGATGGTGCAGGTTTAATACACAGGTTGCTCGTCTTTTTGGGAGCAGCCCAAACGCTGGATGCCAATAAGGCTACAGCGAAGATTGTAAAAACTTTCCTCATAAGGTTAACCTTTATTTATTAATTTGAAACGAAACATTTGTCGATTTGTAGATTGCCGTATCGGGGGCGAAATAGTCATTAACCGACACGTCATAGGTTCCCTCCAAAGCCTTGGCGAGGGCATTCAACGGCTCGTACAGTGCACGATAGCTGCCCGAAGCGGACTCGATGTTATCCAAATAGGTCTTGTCTCGCTGGACAGATTCCAGCGTCAGGCCGATGCGCTGCTGCTGAGAGACATCGGCATCGTAGCCAAGGACAAAAGTGAACGTGAAGGTCTGACGACCGACTCGGCGTTGGCCATAGGCTACCAGACCCCAGACCTTATTACCAGTCGTAGGCATGGCTGTCGCACGTCCCAAACCGATCTTCACGCCTGTAAATCCAGTCGTTTTCATGGCATCGGCCAATGCCTGATAGGTCGTGAGCAGATCGCCCTGGAGGCTGTTTGCATCAAACTGCCACACCTCGTCATGCGAAGAAAGATAGGCTTCGTATTCAGGGACAATCTGCACCTTGCCATCGGCCGAAACGAGAGCCGAACGGTTTTCATTGTAATTCAGCACGTCGGCTGAGACTTCGTTACGGACAAACTTTTTCTGGAATCGGATGCCATTGGCCGTCATAATGAACGGTGCGGTCTCGACACCAATCCAAGAGGTCGCGCCCGACTTGTCCACATAAAGCTGGCCATACTGCAGGATGCCGGTCCCCTTGCCTTCGCGGCACACCAGAGCGTCATTTCCGGCCAACAGCTTGAAGGTGGTAATACCGCGCTTGAATACGTGCTGATAGTCCTCATAACGGGCCTTCAGTTCGTTTTTCCATTCATCCGTAGCTGGTACCATATAGACACGGCCACCATTACGTTCGCCCTTCAACTGGATTTCATCGGCCGAAACCGAAACAAGCACCAGATGGTCATCGCCACCCAAACCCAAACCGTCGCCGGCTGGCTCGACAAAGGTCGAAAGGATGGTATTGTAGGAGGTCATGGCCAATACAGGGCCGTTCTGACGCTTGATTTCATAGAGGCAGGTGTCCTCACGATAGTACTGGTTGGGGTTCTCTTCGGTCAACTCATAGACGACCTTCAGATCACCGAGGTCTGCATTCGAAACCAGCTTACGGTCGAAGGCACATGCCATGTGACACACGCCCGACGCCGTAAAATTGGCCATAATGTTATAGCCACGAGTCGTGTCGTTGGGGAAATACTGGACACACCAGCCTTTTTCGGCCGAAGTCAAGATATTGGCCAAGTCATCATCGAAGGCCTCGATGCGCTTGGAAGGCGTCTTGTCGAAGTAATCATCCTCTTCAAACAGGCAACTACTCAATGTCATTGTGGCCAATGCTGCGGCCATCATCAGATATCTCTTGTTTTTTCTCATAGCAGTGTTGTTTAACGTTTGCCAATCACGCCCGACGAGCATCACGGGAGATGCAGGATATAAGGCGCAACGCTATCGGTAAGATATTCGTTGATATTGTTCTGACGGGCCTGGACATTGGCACGCACCTGATAAAGATGCAGACCCCAGTTGTTCGTGTACCACGAGGTAACGATGTCAATCTTGCGCAACAGGCTGTTGATGCCGGCCAGGTCTTCGCTGATGGAATACTTGACACAATTGGCCAGATAGTCACGGAATCCGGAATAATCGCCATTCACAGGGTTCACACGCACGTCAAGACGGAAATAGATTGAATCCGCACCGTCAGTGTACAGATAGTCAGTTCCGACCTTCTTCATCTCCACATAGTTCGGATCATGATATTTGTACAACATATTGACATAATCACTTGTCAGATAGCGCTCAACCTTGCCATGTGTGTCTTCCCAACGATAGACGTCGAAATTGTTCCACGACTTGTCTGCATCATCAATTCCAGTAATCCGAAGGCTGTCAATCAGAGCGAAAATCTCCTCCTTGTTACCAGAGCGGACACCTGGCAGGGTGGCATTGACGATGCGGGTCATCCACTTTTCCTCCGTATCGGTGATCGCACCCGAAATGATTTCGACGAAATCTTCCATATAGGCCGATGAACCGTAAGGCGTCATGTAGCCCAGCTGGTGAGCCTCGACATCGCTGCGGTCTGTCCAGTTGTTCGGATCATAGCTGTTAAGCGTGATGACGCGGAACTGTGACGGAATCAGCTTGTGCTGATGCAGGATGTGGCTGAACTCATGATGGATGGTGTGGAAGAACAGTTCATTGGCCATCTCAATGTCTCCCTTCGACCAGTGACCCAAATCCATGTTCAGCTGATTGACATCCATCAGTGCGATGGCGATACCGGCCGATGCGTAACCCAACTTAAAGGCTCCACGCTCCGAACCGTATGAACCGATGAACTGGAACTGACGCGGGCTGTTGGCCTTCAGGAATTCCACACCTACCAACTCGGAATAGGGCTGGTAGAAAAGATATTGCAACAGACGGGCCAATACCTGCGACTTCTCGTAATCGGCCGGAGTAAGCTGATAGTCCAACTCGGTCTCCTGCATCACGTGACGATAATGGACCGTAACATTATAGGGCACCGTAAAGTTGTCATAGATCCACTGGTCAAATTTGGCAGTGGCCAATGTCGTATCGACGACCGGTGTCTCGGTGTCGAAGATCGAACTGGTGAATTTGTCATCCTCTCGGCACGATGCAAGTGCCAGCAATGGGATAACGGTAAGCAAGATATATCGGAATATTTTCATGTCCAATGTATTTATTTAACAGGAATAATCATAGCTGTATTCTCGTTCGTTACAGAAGCCACAGTACGGTCATTGGCCACAAGTCCGGCATTGATTGACTGGCTCGGAACCTGCAAGGCGCGACGTGGGTCATTCCAATCGAGCGTGATCGTAGTCGAGAAGTCATCATGCGAGCCCTTGATTACGTGCGTCACCGGGATACCGTAACGCTTGATGTCGAACCAACGCATTCCTTCATAATAGTTCTCAATGTGACGGAAGTGCAGCAGGCAATCGACGACAGCCTTATTGGCCGTAGCCGTAGCCACATCGGCCGCGCTCCAACCCAATTTATCCACGTTGATGTCGCACACGAAGCCCTTTCGCCCGGCATAGTAGAACCTGTTGATGGCTCCGAGCGACAAAGTCTGGGTGCAGAGCTTGGACTTGGCCCAAATGTCCAGATCGGAGATACAACCGGTGAGGTCACCCTGGTACAGACGTGCTTCGGCACGGCACAACAGAGTCTCCTCGGTCGAAAGCGGATGGTAGAGGGTGTGTACATAGCCGATGCCGGCAATCTTGTCGGTGTACTCAAACTGCTCGACGATACGGCAGGCAAACAGGCCATATTTCTGCTCGTAGGTATAGAGCCAGCCATCGAAACATGGGAGACGTCCGCCCCAGCATGGACCGCTGCCATTACCCATCACCTCCTGTGTCAGACCATTGCTGCCATAACGCGCCGCACTGAACGTACGACAGTGCGAAGAATAGACGCACTGAATCATCAGGTTGCTACTGGCTGTTTCGTCGTTGAACCACAGGTTCTTTGCCTCCGGACTCGAGCCGGTCACAGTACGCCACTTGCGCAGGACGTCGGTCGGGTTACTTCCCAATACGACATCGGCGTATTTCAAGACCTTGGCCCAATCACGCTTGAAAAGGAAGAAACGGGCAGCAAAGGCATTGGCCGCAGCCTCATTCATGTGATAGGCACGCACATCGTATGCCACATCGCTGATGAGCGGCAAACCAGCCAGCAAATCGCGCTCAATGGCCTGATAGGTCTCTGTGACAGAAGAGCGTTCATAATTGACACGCACCAATGTTTCCGGTTCCGTGACATAAGGGATGCCTGGATCATTCAAGCTCGAAATCGAATCCTTGTAGGGCAGCGAAAAGACATTGACCAGCACAAAATGCAGGAATGCACGCTGCACAAGTGCCTCACCACGATAATGCTCGAGCAGATCGATATCTGCATTGGCCTTCTTCTCCAGTTCATCGATAGCCTCCAACGCATGATTGCAGGTTGCAATACCCTTGTAGTGGCTTTCCCAAACGGAAAATGGCGTATCATCTTCGCCCTCAGTATAGTTGGTCACATCCTCCCAAGCGTAAGCCTGATCATGCCAAGCGTAATCGGAAGAATTATGAGCAGACGCCACCTCTACATTATTATCCACATAACTGTCACCCGAAAGATCGCACAGCAAGGCGGCACTCTTGTCTGCATAGGCCGACGTGAGCAGCTGCTTCACCTTCTTGACCGAGTCAATCTCGGTACGGTTATCGGGGGTTTCATCCAATATGTCGCTACATGCACTCAATGCGGCGGCCGATGCCGTCAGGACGACACATGAAAACAGAATATTATGCTTGAATCTATTTTTCATTGCTTTAATATCATTTTTGCCAATGATGTTTCTATTTCCAATTAATTAGAATCCGACTTTCACGGTAGCTGTGAACTGCTTCGGCATAGGCGATGCAACACCACCCGTATTGTAGAACTCCGGATCCTGACCGTTCAACTTCTTGTCAGCATAGAGCAGGCATAGGTTGGTAGCCGACAGCTTGAAGCCGATGTTACTCAAGCCGTACTTCTCGACAAAGCTGCGAGGCACATCATAGAGCAGAGCCACCTCCTTCAGACGGACGAAATCACCATGAGCGATACGTACCGTCGAATAGTTGTAGGCCTGATATGCAGTCTTGATATCATACGTTCCATACAGCTGACGCTGCATCTTGGAGGCTATGACAGGAATGTTGGTCTTGGCCTCATCCCCCGGTACCATCCAGCGGTTCTTGAACTCACGTGGCAAGCTGGACAAATCCGAATAAGCGGACTTGAACGCCGGATCCAGACGGACAGCATTACCACCGCTATAGGTGATATAGACCTCAAGTCCCAGACGGCCGAACTTGCTGTTGTAGCTGAAGTTATTGCTCAAAGAACCATAGTAGGTCGGATCGGTCGGGCCCTCATACTTGAGGAAATCATGCAGGCCCTCGGTCGTCTGCATATTGACGTCGCCTACAGTCATCTCACCCTTCTCGTTATAGACCATTGGCAGACCTTCTTCATTCAGACCAGCAAACTTGTAGCTGAACAATGCACGCACTGGATAGCCCTCAAGCGCATAACCGGCATTGGTCACCAAATCGACGGCACGGGCCGAGGTCTCAAGGTTGGTAATCTTGTTCTTGGCAAATGAATAGACCAGGTCGGTTGTCCACTTGAAGCGTTCTGTCTTGACAGGCACATAGCTTACGCCCACCTCGATGCCATGAGATTCCATATCTGCCACATTGGCCATCTTCGCAATCTCACCGCCGGCACCCTGTGTCGTGGTTTTGCCAATCAAATCATAGTTATCACGCCAATAGGCATCGAAAGTCACAGCTACGCGTTCATTGAGGACCGAGAAGTCGGCACCGACATTCAACTCATGCTTCTTCTCATAAGTCAACTCGCTGTTGGCCAACTGATCAATATAAATCTCGGCCTCGGAAGACGAAACCGTCGGACGCCAGGCGTTCTTCGTACGGTAGATGGCCAATGCATTGGTCACATCACTCGGGCCTGTATCAGCCGTCAACGAGTAAGAAAGTCGATAGGTCATTGATGATAAAATGCTCTGATTCTCAAACCAATCCTCCGCATCGGCATTCCAACTGCCTGAAATGTTCCAGGTTGGCAGCCAACGGCTCTGGCGGCTCTTGCCCAGACGGTTGGTACCCTCATAACGCAACGTACCATTCAAGATGTAACGCTGACGGAACGAATAGGTGGTCGTGCCATAGAAAGCCAACGAATTGGTGCGCAGGAAGCTCTCATCGAAATAGTCCGTATTCTCAAGATTGCCCTGCTTCAACCATATATAAGGAGTATAGACAATACCGCCGTTTTCATACTGATAGCCCCAGCCCGTCCAATTGTTGGTTGTCTGCTTGTAGGTTTCCAATTCACTACCGACGAAAGCGTTCAAGATATGGTCCTCGCCGATACGGCCGCGATACTGCATTGTCACACGATAGTCGTTGGAACGCAGGTTGTAGTCAGTCTGATACTTGATACCACCCTTGGGTAACACTGATTCGGGCTGTGCCAACGGATCATCCGGATCGGTGAAGAGCAATGGGTTGTTTTCACGCACCGTCGAGTTCGGGTCACGAGTATCCTCGAGACCTGCACGATAGGCATTGGCCTGGTTCGAATTGTCCATGACATTGTGGACGAGCTTCGTGTGCTGGAAGCGGGCAGAAATCAGACCATTTACCTCAAGGGTATGATTCTTGGTCTGAAGCGCCTTCCACTGCAACTCGCCACGGAACATGAGGTCATTCACCTCAAACTCATTATAATTATTCCGTAACTCATCGAAAATATTGAAGTCCGTGTAAAAACGCGTATAGTTCACATTCGGATCCAAGCAACGGCTTGTGTTGAGCGCGAAACTGAATGGATTGATATCGAAGTCTCGCTTCACTTCACCTGTAACGACATCAACGCTCTGATCCAATGAGCCTGGAGCTTCCTGGCGACGATGACTGTCGGTTGAGGCCAATTTGATGGTCAGGTTCGGACGGATGTCATAAGATGTATTGGCATTCAACGTATAGCGTCTTACTTCCGAACGGTCATACCAACCGGGATCGTTCATCAATGACATGGAAATGTAGTTTTTGCTACGCTCTGAACCGCCTGCAACACTCACAGAATGGGTCTGCGACACGTCATTGCGGAACAGAAGGTCAAACCAATCCGTGTTGCGGAACTCGGCCTTCTGCAAATAAGCATTTTTGGCAGCGGTGGTATTCTCCAATCCGTATTGGCCATTCTCATATCGACGAATCTGCTGATACATATAGCCATAGACGCCCGTATTTTCTGCGTTCACGAGCTGGTCGATGGTGAGCCATCCCTTGTCCTCCATCTCCTTGTAGATGGACATGATCTCCTGAGAGTTCATGATATTGAAGTTGCGATACGATGGCTTCAGACGAGTCGAGAATTCGCCCGAATAATTTACATGAGCGTTGCCGCCGTTCGACTTCTTGGTCGTCACGACGACCACGCCGGCCATAGCTCGTGCACCATAGATAGAGGTGGCAGAACCATCCTTCAACACGGTAAACGACTCGATGTCATCGGCATTCAATCCTGCGACAGCCGAAGAAATCAACGTCTTGGCATCTCCGCTCGAAAGCTGATCGGCCGTAACGTCAACATTATCCTCATAGATAACGCCATCAATCACCCAAAGAGGCTTTGAGTTACCATAGATGGAGGTTGCACCGCGTACGCGGATTTTCGGAGCGGCACCGAATGTTCCACTCACATTGGTCACCTGGACACCGCTCACGCGGCCTTCCAGGCTTCGGCTCACATCGGCCATACCGGCCAACTGCGTTTCGTTGGCCATAATCTTCTTGCTGGCACCCGTAAAGAGTCGCTTGTCCTGTTGGCCAATACCGGTCGAAACGACTTCAACCTCATTGAGCTGCTGACGGCTTGGCTGCAATACGACTCGCTGATTCTCGGCCACGGGAATTTCCCGGCTTTCCATACCTATGTAACTGACGACGAGCGTGGCCACATCAGAGGGAACGTCCAAGCGGAAATTTCCATCGATGTCAGTAGCGATTCCTATTCCACTGCGGCCCTTCACGGTCACAGCTGCGCCGATGATGGGTTCATTGTCCTCGGCTGAGATGACAACACCCGACGCGGTCTTGTGACCCTGTGCGAAGAGGGCAACATTGGCCATCGACATCACCAGATACAGACAGATAAAGTTTAATGTTTTTTTCATTTCCTTATTATGTTAAAACGTGCAAATATACGTCAAAAAATTCAAAAAATGTGACAGAAAAGATGAATTTATCGTCAAAAATGCACAATTTGCTCCAATTTTCGTATAAATTCGCACATGTAGGGCGCAAAATTACGGGAGGATGTGGCACATTGGCCATAAAAAAACCTTCCCGAAGGAAGGCTTGAAATTGTATAAATATGCAAAAATCAAGGGTTGCCGAAGGGGCTGTTTTGGCCGATGGGCATTGGCCGAAAACCGGACAAGTCACTTCTGGTCCTTGATGTTGGCACGCGACTGGTTAATGTAGTCCAACAGTTTTTCGCTGTCGTGGGCGCGGATGATGCTTGAAAGCTGCTGGAGCTTTTCGATGATGAGGTCAATCTGCTTCGGCGAATTGGGATTGAACAGAATTTCGGTGAGCAGATAGTCGTCTTCGCTCAAAAGGCCGCGGGCGATGGCCATGTGCTTCTTGAAGGTTGTGCCTGGCGCGTCCTGTGGCTTCATCACGCCGGTGAAGGCGAGCGTCGAGACGAACGGAATGGAGAGCGAATAGGCGATGGTTTCATCGTGCTCGACGAACGAATAGTCGTAGATGTTGAGTTTCAGGCTGGCATAGACCTCACGGAAGAAAGCCCTGCCGAATGGGTCGCCCTCCTTGATGATAATCGCGTAGTTCTGGCTCAGGTCGCTCAAATTGGCGAACGTCGGACCGAACATGGGGTGCGTTGAGACGTAGCGGTGACCTGACTGTGCGTAGAACTCGGGCAGGCCGGTTTTGACCGATGCGATGTCGCTCAGGACGCAATCCTTGCTCACGTAGGGCAGCACTTCGTTGAAGACGGGAAGCGTATTCTTGATGGTCACGCAGTTGATGAGCAGTTCGGGGTCAAACTCGCGGATTTCATCGTAGGTCGTGAATCGGCGCGTGTTCAGACAATATCTCAATTTTTCGGGATGACGGGCATAGAGGGCGACATCGTGCTCCATGCAAAGGGTATCGGCCAAGAACATGCCCATCTTGCCGGAACCCAATATAACAATTTTCACGTTGTTTGATTTTTAGGATATAAGATAAATTTCAGATGCAAAAATTCGCGTAGTGAATTTGCTACGCGAATTTTTGCTGTTGGAGGGCATCATTGGTTGATGATTTCCATCTGCTTGCGGACAGATTCGGCGTGGATGGCCTCGAAGACCTCCTTGATGAACTCCGGTGACATGCCCATCGAGGCGCCCTGCTCCGAACGCTTGGTCAGAATCTCGTCGTAGCGGCCGGCCTGGAGGACAGACATCGAGTTCTCCTTCTTGTATTGGGCGACCTCGCCCGAGATGCGCATACGCTTGGCCAGAATCTCCAGAATTTTGTCGTCGATTTCGTCAATCTGATGGCGCAGGTCGGTCAGATCTTCGGTCGTCTTGACGGTGTCGCGGATAACGAGATTGGCCAAAATATCCTTCAGGGCCGATGGCGTTACCTGCTGTTTCGCATCGCTCCATGCTGCATCCGGATTACAGTGACTTTCGATGATGAGGCCATCGAAGCCGAGATCCATAGCCTGCTGAGAGAGTGGCTGGATCAAGTCGCGACGACCGCCGATGTGTGACGGATCGCAGATGATGGGCAAATTCGGGAAACGGCGACGCAGCTCGATGGCGATATGCCAGTTCGGTACGTTGCGGTAGATGGTCTTGTCGGCCGATGAGAATCCACGATGAATCACGCCAACCTTGTGGATGCCTGCGCGGTAGATGCGTTCGATGCCGCCCACCCAAAGCTCAACGTCGGGATTGACTGGATTCTTGATGAGCACAGGAAGGTTTTCGTGTCCGACAAGTGCATCGGCGATCTCCTGCATGGCAAATGGGTTGGCCGTTGTGCGTGCGCCAATCCACAGCATATCAACACCGAAGGCCAATGCTGCCTCAACGTGCGCCTTGGTGGCAACCTCGACGGCGGTGTACATGCCGGTTTCGGCCTTCAGTTTCTGCAACCACGGCAGACCGACCATGCCTACGCCCTCAAATCCGCCCGGTTTGGTACGCGGTTTCCAGATGCCGGCGCGGAAAATCTTCACGCCGTTGGCTGCAAGTTCGCGGCCTGTGGTCATCACTTGTTCTTCGCTCTCTGCGCTGCATGGGCCGGCAATGACCAATGGTCGTTTTGCGTCGATGCCCGGCAGCAGAATGGATTCAAAATTCATCTCCATAGGAAAATAATTATTACAAATTACAATTTATTCTAGAGTTAGTGAATCTGAGTGATGGAAAGGAAATTCTCTACATTCTCAAATTCTTGATATTCTTCTTGTTAAAGCCCGGCAGCCTGGATGCGTAACAAGGCTTCCTGCATCTTTTCGAACGGCGCGCAAAGGCTGATGCGGATGAACCGTTCGCCGTTTTTGCCGAAGATGAAGCCCGGCGTGATGAATACGCGTGCCTTTTGCAGCACCGGTTCGGTGATGGCCTCGCAATCGGCCGCACTGTCGGGGATGCGTCCCCACAGGAAAAGTCCGCGCTGTTCGGGGTCAAATTCGCAGCCAAGATGAGCCATAATCTGCTCGGCGGCGATGCGACGCACTTGGTATGCCTCGTTCTGCCGCTTGTAGTATTCCGACGGGTTGTTCAATGCGGCAATCGCGGCTTTCATCATTGGACGGAACATACCGGAATCGACATTGGACTTAACACGGATAATCCAGTCGATGAACTCCTTCTTGCCGCTCACGATGCCCTGACGCCAGCCGGCCATCGAGTGACTCTTCGACATCGAGTTGAACTCCAGACAGATATCCTTCGCACCTTCAATCTGGAGGATGGACATCGGCTCGTCGTTCAGTATGAAACTGTACGGGTTGTCGTTGATGATGACGATGTTGTGACGTCGGCCGAAATCGACAATCTTGGCCAACAGCTCACGCGACGCGCAATGTCCTGTCGGCATGTGCGGATAGTTGACCCACATCAGTTTCACGTCGTCGATGTCGGGAATTTGCTCCAATGCGTCGAAGTCGGGTTCCCAGTTGTTCTCGTAGGTCAGGTCGTATTTGATGATTTCGGCGCCGACAAGCTTGCTCACCGAAGTGTAGGTCGGATAGCCCGGATCTGGCACGAGCACCTTGTCGCCCGGATTCAGAAACGCCATGCTGACATGCATGATGCCCTCTTTTGAGCCGATGAGAGGCAGCATCTCGGTCGATGGGTCGAGCGTCACGTCGTACCATTTCTTGTAGAATGAGGCCCAGGCCTGACGCAGTTCTGGCAGACCCACGTAGCTCTGGTAGCTGTGGGCATCGGGGCGCATCACATCCTCCATCAGTGCCATGATTGTTTCGGGCGACGGCTTGAAGTCTGGTCCGCCGATGCCGAGGCTGATGACGGGTCGGCCACCGTCCTGGTTCATTTTTGCAATTTCTTTCAGTTTGCGGCTGAAGTAGTACTCCTCAACGTGACTGATTCTCTGTGCTGGAACTATCTGTTTCATATAGTGAGGTTTTAAGGTTGTTGGGTTTTAAGGTTGTGAAGTTTTAAGGTTGTGAGGTTGGCAGGTAATAAGGTTTTGAGGTTTTGTCTCAAACCAGGTATATTACCTTATAACCTAACAAGCTCTGCGACCTTATGACCTTAAAACCTTACCTGTCTCTTATCTCTGTCTTTTCTCTGTATTCACCCAAAATCTGGAAATCGGTTGCGAATGGCATCACGGCGTCAAGAGCCTTGCGATATTCCACGTAGTCGTCGAACGTCAGATCGACAAAGAAGCGGTATTCCCATTCGCGGCCGATGATCGGCATACTCTGGATTTTCGTCAGATTCATGTCGTAGAACGACAGGATGGTCAGCACCTTGCTCAGGCTGCCCTGCTGATGTCGCACGCAGAATGCCAGACTTGCCTTGTTCACCTCCGAGCGGCTCACCAGCGACGGCGTCATGAACTTGTCCTGCAAAATCAGGAAGCGGGTGAAGTTACGCTTGTTCGTTTCGATGCCGCGAGCCAGAATGTCCATGCCGTAGAGGTTGGCGGCATATTCCGAACAGATGGCTGCATGGCCGACGAGGTTGCGCTCCTTGATGATTTTGGCCGAGCCGGCAGTGTCGGCCATCTCGACGACCTTGGCATTGGGCAACGTGTTCTGCAGGAAGACCTCGCATTGTGCAAGCGCAATCGGGTGGGAGTTGACCTCAATGACATCGGCCAACGTCGTTCCCGGCAAGGCGCACAGCACGTGGCTGATGTGCAGACGATGTTCGCCGACCACCTGGCGCTGAGACTTGCGCAGCAGTTCGTGGTTCTGCAACAGGTTGCCCGCAATCGTGTTCTCGATGGCCATGATGCCCAACACCGAAGGGTCGGCCGCCATCTCTTCAAATTCGCTCTGGAACGACTTGCAGCACACGATTTCCAAGTCCTGACCCTCGAAATATTGGCGGGCTGCCCATTCGTGATAGCAACCTTCCTGGCCCTGGATGGCCACACGCAGTTTTGCCATATCTTGTTATTTTTAGTTTCTGTTTTGGCCAATGCCGTTGCCGACATCAACTCACCATAAAAAAAGTCCCAACCTCTTCAGGTCGGGACTCAAGTATCTACTTTACGTTTCCTTGCTTGTCTGTCATATAACCAAACACACACACAATCACCCGACCTTACATTCTTCTGCAAAGTAATAATAGAAGTAGTAAAATCGACCGTACATATTCATAGGTTATTGATTTTTCGGCCGCAAAGGTAATGCATGTTTTCGAATCCACCAAACTTTTTTCCGTTTTTTTGCTATTTGAAACTTACTTTTCCTATAAAACTGTCTTGCAAAGCGCACTTTTAGATGGACAAATGCCGTCTTTTCTCGCAAAAAACGCTATCTTTGCATCGTTTTTGACACTTACAAACTTTTTCAGTTTTATTAAACTATGGTAAATTACAAAGATCTGGGCCTTGTCAATACCCGCGAAATGTTCGCTAAGGCCGTGAAAGGTGGTTACGCTATCCCAGCTTTCAATTTCAACACAATGGAGCAGATGCAGGCCATCGTTATGGCTGCCGTCGAGACCAAGTCGCCAGTCATCATGCAGGTATCTAAGGGTGCCCGTAAGTATGCCAACCCAACCATCCTCCGCTACATGGCTGAAGGTGCCGTTGCATACGCTAAGGAGCTCGGTTGCGAGAATCCTCAGATTGTTCTTCACCTCGACCACGGTGACAGCTTCGAGACCTGCAAGTCTTGTATCGACACTGGCTTCTCTTCTGTCATGATCGACGGTTCTGCCCTCCCATACGAGGAGAAC